>MDTB01101505.1_pt1 | contig 14120 bp, 10 predicted proteins | sample 811161 | NCBI WGS metagenome assembly MDTB01 (sample SAMN05326650, study PRJNA326480) | marine metagenome | isolation source: seawater | place: Mediterranean Sea | collected 2009
CAGAATCAAGCATAAAATGTAAAATTCTGGTTAATTCTGAAGCTTCCTTGACCCTCTAAGTGAGCCTTTGTAAAGCGTTTCGGATTAAGGCGTTAAAGCGATTCTCCGTTTGATTGGCAAATCTCTCCATACCACTTGGCCGACTCTTTAAGCGTTCTTTTTTGCGTTGTATAATCGACGTGAACAATTCCAAAGCGTTCACGATATCCCTCCGGCCATTCAAAGTTATCCAAAAGCGACCAGAGAAAGTAACCGTCGAGCGGATAACCTTCTTCAGCGGCCCTTTTATACTGACGCAGATAGGCACGAACAAAGTCGATGCGTGCATAATCACCTATTCTACCCTCGGCATCCACCCAGTCATTGGAAGACATTCCATTTTCTGTAATATAAATGGGTTTCCCATAGCGCTCGCTAAAAAAGCGTGGCCCCCAGTAGAGTATTTCCGGTGTCACTGGCCATTTGAAAGCAGTCAGTGGAGATCCCTGCGGCATGGGCACCTCCTCCCAACCGAATGCATTATCAGCGGCACGCACTTGCCAACCACTGTACAGGTTTATACCGCAAAAATCCAACGGTTGATGGATTAGTTGCATGTCTTCTTCGGTGTACTTGGGCACATCCGAACCAAAAGCCAAAAGTCCCTGCTCGGGGTAGTTCCCGAGGAATAAAGGATCGGTATACCAACTAATATTCCAAGTGGGTTCCTGACTGACACTCCAGCTGTTCGTCCCGCCAGGATTATTAGGACCCCGACCAGGGACATAAAACGTAGCTTTACGGGCCGCTGCGATGTCCGCTTCCGTCTCATTTTCAGGAAATGCCACCGTGCCCGTCGGTGCCGCACCAACCAATCCGTCCGGACAACCCGCCCGAATAGCTTGCACAGATCGACCATGAGCCAGCAATGAATGATGAATTGCCTGCAATACATCCGACAGGCCGTAACGCAAACCGGGCGCCTTGGCACCGGTGCAATAGCCATGACCGATGAATACCTGTGGTTCATTTTGGGTAAACCAATGCTTGACCCGATCCCCCAACTTTTCACTGACGACCGCTGCATATTCGGCGAACCAATTCTGTATATCCGGATTCATCCAACCGCCTTTGAGGTGTAATGCTTGCGGAAGATCCCAATGAAAAAGCGTTATGTACGGAGTGACTCCCTTGTCCAGTAACTCGTCCACCAGCTGACTGTAAAAATCCAGCCCTTTGGTATTAATTGCTCCCACTCCATCAGGCATAATTCGGCCCCAACTTGTTGAAAAACGGTACGCTCTAAGACCAATCTCCGACATGATCGCGACATCTTCCGGATAGCGATGATAATGGTCGCAGGCAATGTCACCTGAAGAACCATCGGCAATGCGTCCCTCTTCTCGACAGAATACATCCCATATATTCTCGCCTTTCCCATCCTCATAGGCTGCCCCTTCTATTTGATAGGATGCAGTTGCTGCGCCCCACATGAAGTTTTTCTTAAATGACATTTGGTGAAGGTGTAACCGCCATAATGTCAGTCAATAAATAAAGCACAGACACTCACATAAGGAAAGTACTATAAGTCATCCCGGGAACAAATTTCCCCAGTTGCATGCCCCAATGGTTGATTGTGGAAGGCACCCTTTTTTCCCTGAAACGATCGAATGTGAATCGGGGAAATTCATGTTGAGGATAGCATAACTAAACAACGGTCACTTAAAAGTTCATCAACTCCATAACGATCAGTGCGACCATAACTATAGAAAAAATAAGCAGTGTGCTGAGTGCTATCCAATAGGTCTCGGATACATTCTTTCGCCGCCTTTTAAATTTTCGCCTTACGATGGTCATTCCAATCATTCTCTACATTGAAAACATCCAAGTATACACACCTGTATTAAATTCAGCCGACTCAATACTTACCTCTTGTATGAGCTCTCCATCAACAAAGGTCTGACTCGTAAACGGAATCGCTACACCAGAGATTTTTTTAAAATCGGACTGCAGGGTTCGCCTCAAAGATCCATCTACAGTACTCTCCGTCTCCTCAAATATCTGATAGCCCTGGGCATTGATGCCAAACAAGACCACTTGCCCGTTTGGGAGAGAGACCCGGAGCTTATGAACGGATTTCCCATCGATCAGTTCGGTGGCCAGATATGCCATCACTTTGCCCGGTAATCTGGGATAGAGCAAGTGACTGCCGAAACAAGCATCCCGAATAAAATCAATCGATTGCTCCGTGGACAATTCTTTCGGATCAGGCGATTCAAATGTAAACCACTCCCAGGCAGTGGTGCCATTATAAGCCTGTATGATTTCATGGTCTTCCGGCAGGTAGAGGATCGTTTTATTAAGATCCGGCTTTTTTCGGTAGTTTTTAAATTGTAGGGTTTCGCCACTGTTTAAACGAATGGATCCCTTGATCAGCAAGGTATCCGTATTCCCCCAATTTACTTTCCCACCTAATGATTTCTCATAATAAGCGTGCAGTATTTTTTGCAAACCCGTATCCAGACCGGAAGTGTCTAACGGCTCGGGCGGTAGCTCCTTCTGGGCAGCGATCGCGAGGAGAGACTGCCCCAATTGAAAGGCTACCTGCGTTTCCGCTGAAACGAACGGTAGCCCAACAAATAAAATTAAAAGGTTAGATCGAAATAAGTGCAATGTAGGCACTATTTTAAAGTGTCCATACGAGAAAGAGACAAACAGAAAATCCAGCAGGAAGCGCTCGAACAAAACTGAAAAGAGAAGATGCACGAAGTCCCTAGAAAAAGAATCGCGCAGACCTGTAGATCGGACATACGGAAGTCCGAAAAAATGGTGGTGGGAGCCGGATTCGAACCAGCGAACTCATACGAGAACAGATTTACAGTCTGCGTGCTTTAACCACTTGCATATCCCACCATAAGAAGGAAGCGCGAAAGCGTAGGCGCTACCCGCTGCTTGCCAAGTTATTTTTTTGCATTTCCGCCCAATAGACTAACGGCCAACGGCTGAACCGGCCGCAGGACTGAAAAGTTCGGCCACTTGGTTGAAATAAGCATCCACATATTCGCTCAACCCAAGATAGTAAAGAATCGCGGCAAGAGCGAGCATCGGGCCAAAGGGAACCTGCCCGGCGGCATCGAGTCGTTCCTCCACATCCGATGCATTTTTCTTTAAGGCGCTTCGTATACGCAGAGCGAGAATCCACGGGAGTAGGACGAATGTCCCGATGAGGGCGCCGCCAAACATGGCAAAGACAGCGCCCTGCCAGCCGCAGAAAGCCCCAATGCAGCCGATAAACTTGACATCTCCCTCTCCCATTGCGGGCTTACGAAAAATCACTTCACCAAGCACAGCGATCCAATAGACGAGGCCAGAACCGACAAAGGCTCCGAGAACCGCTACCAAACCTGACTCGATTGAAGCAAGTAACGGAATCGAGCTCTCGACTGAGTGCAGCACCGGAAAGAGGCAAGCAAGCAGTACCCCAATTACCATCCCACCGATAGAGAAACGGTCGGGTATGATCATGTGGTCGAGGTCGATAAAAGTCGCACACAGGAGGATGGCACAAAAAAGCATGCCAAGGAGTGCCGGCACGGGGTCAAACTGCAGCCAGCAGGCGGCAAAAAGGAGTGCCGTAATCAACTCAACCAAAGGATAACGGATACTGAACTTTAGCTCACAGCAAGCAGCCCGCCCCTGCAGCAAGATCCAGCTGATAATCGGAATATTCCGGTAGAAGGGTATCGGCTGCCCACAGGCGCAGGCGGACCCGGGCGCAATAACGGAGCGATTTTCCGGGATTCGGTAAATACAGACGTTAAGAAAACTGCCAACGACTGCACCAAAGACAAATGCGAAGAGGGTAAAGATCCAGGGGGCATTGGATTCGACAATTTGGTAGGCTTCGATCATAGTAGGCGGGGTGGTTGTCTCAGAGCATGCAGAGCGGCACTCATCATCGGGCGGGTGCCCACTGCCTCATGTGACCAAAGCTCGAGTGAACGGGCCCCCTGATGCACCAGCATAGAAAGTCCATTGGCAACGGAGCGGTTCTCGCCAGACGCTTGGCGCAAAAGAGTGGTTGCCGGTGGATTGTAGATCATATCGTAGACTTTCCAGCTTGGCGGTAAGACTGCGGTCTCAAAGGGAGACGGGTCATTCGGCTTGAGACCGAGCGCAGTGGCATTGATCAGAACGCCGGTCTCCGGCAGATCGGTTGGTGGTTCGGCCAAAGCAAAACTCTCAACCTTTTTAGCCAACCCGCCCGGCAAATCTTCCAGAACAGACAAGACTTCTGCCAGTCGTTCAATACTGCGATTGCCCAGATACAGTCGTTCACAACCGCAGAGAAGGCATTGAACCGCAGCCGCGCGGGCCGCCCCGCCCGCCCCGATGAGCAGAACCGAAGCGCCCACCAGGGAGAACCCTAAATCCTCTTCCAGCCCACGCTCCAAACCGTAGCCGTCGGTATTGAAGCCATCGTATCCCAGTTCGTCCCAGACCAGAGTATTGACTGCCCCCATCCGCTCTCCATCGGCTGATATGCCCTGAATGCAATCCAGAGCTATGACCTTGTGGGGGACGGTTAAATTCAGTCCAAGAAAGTTCTTCCGATGAAAGAGCGGAAGTGCATCCGGTAATTGCTCAGGAGCGATCTCGAACCGGTAGTAAGCCCAATCCTTAAAACGGGAATTTTTCTCCTGCAGGGCTTTGATCGCCGCATTCTGCATGACCGGGCTGATCGAGTGCGCGATCGGTTGCCCTAGAACAGCCAGCGATGTGCCCGGAAAGTCTTTTTCCTGCAAATCCCGGAGCGTGTATGTAAATTCAGTGATCATCTAGGTAAACAGGTGCTCATTCCCATAGGCTGTATTTAAGACTCCCTATCAAACAATGCCAAGCCTCTGAAATTCTTTTCTGGCGACAGACCACAGCCGTGTAAGACCGCTACACATCGCGATTTCCATAGAGCGCCGTACCGACACGAATTTGCGTAGAACCCTCGGCGATGGCCGCCTCCAAGTCTCCGGTCATCCCCATGGAAAGAACCGGTAACGGATGCGCGAAGCGCTCTTCCAATTCCCCCCGCAGGATGCGTAAGGCACGGAAAGCGCGTCTGGCCGAATCGGGGTCTTCATCCAATGGCGCGATAGTCATTAAACCCTCCAAGCGAAGGTGTTCCGCTTGGAGGGCGGATTCCATCGCCTCGGCTATTTGGGGCGCGAGAAAACCATACTTACGAGGATCCTCCCCGGAATTGCACTGCAATAGAATGGGCATCGTCTGACCCAACTCTCCACTCAACCGATCAATCCGCTGTAATAGCTTCATTGAATCGACCGACTGTATACGATCGAAAACTGCTACAGCATCTTTTACTTTATTGGATTGTAGATGGCCGATTAGCTCCCAGCGCAGTCCGCCGCTATCCTCTGCTTTTTTTTCCTGAGCTTCCTGCACACGGTTCTCACCAACTGCGGTCAGTCCCGCTTCAGCAGCAAAGCAAACAGCGTCCACCGGATGATTCTTCGTCACCGGGAGCAGCTCCACCGCCTGCGGATCTCGACCCGCTTCGATGCACGCTTGCTCGATCCGCTGACGGATGAGGCGTAGATTCTCTTGAAATTGAATATGACCGACCATAAGACCAACTTTTGCGGAAGTTACTATTAGAATATCTTTTAAAGCATTGAATCGATGAAAAAGATGAATAAGTAAACAGTATGCATGTGGAAAACTTTAAGACCTTTTCAGATCTCGTTGAAAGCGAGAGTTTTTCCCGCGCTGCAAAACTGAATGGCATCACCCAATCTGCGGTCAGTCAGCAGTTGCGAGCGATGGAAAAGCACTTCGGAATCCTCATTGTCGATCGCCGGCAAAAGCAATTCCGCCTCACCCCGGAAGGTCAGCGGCTGCAGCAGGCAGCTCACCAAATCCTCCATCTCTACGATGGGTTAAACAGTGAATTGCAGGAAATGAAGCGGGTCGTTAGCGGCACTTTGCACATTTCTACCGTCTACAGTATCGGGCTACACGAATTGCCCCCGTATTTAAAGGCATTCATGACCGAATATCCGGAGGTCAATGTTCGCGTCGAATATCGACGTGCCGATAAAGTCTACGAGGACGTACTCTCCAATTCAATTGACTTTGGTCTGGTGGCTTATCCACAAAAACAAAGAGAGTTGGAAATCCTTCCTTTCCATACCGATACTCTGGTACTGGTGGTCAACCCCGAACATCCCTTGGCCACAGTAAAGCAAGTAGCTTTAGAGGAATTAAAATCGCAGAAATTCATCGGCTTTGAGCCGGACATTCCCACCCGCCGAGCTACCGATGAAATTTTTGCCGAAGCCGGCATTGAAATCGAACCCGTCATGGAATTTGACAATGTAGAGACGGTAAAACGGGCGGTCGAAATCAACGCGGGAATTGCCATCATCCCACAAGCGACCGTCACCCGTGAGGCCTCACAGGGACACTTAAAAATCATTCCAATTGAGAATGGAACCTACACCCGCCCGCTCGCACTAATTCTGCGAAAAGGGCGGATACAAACCCCGGCCATGAAAAAAATCGTCGAAATCCTGACCGAAAAAAATCTGAATAAAGAAGCCACCCGCACTGATTAAAAGCGGTTCGCCGCTGACCCACACAAGCGGCCATGACAACAATGAAGAAACGCCTTCTCCTCCTAATCGCATTTTTAACTGCCCATCTATTCGTTAACGCAGCCGAACCGGCAGACGCAGAACAAACCTTGCCAGACGGCATTGAGCATCTCCGTACTCTGGATGGGATCGAAGAATACCGCCTAGAAAGCAACGGTCTTCGAATCCTCCTCTACCCGAACGAAGGACTCCCCGTAGCGAGTGTCATGGTCACCTATTTAGTGGGTTCCCGTAACGAAGCAACTGGGACGACGGGAGCCACTCACATTTTGGAGCACATGATGTTTAAAGGAACACCGAGCAATAACAAAGATAACGGAGGCGACTACTCCAGCCAAATGGAACGCATCGGTGCGCGTTCCAATGCCACCACCTATTTCGACCGGACGAACTACTATGCAGTCCTGCCATCTGCCGATGTGCCACTGGCTATCCGCCTAGAGGCCGACCGCATGCGCAATCTGCGCATTGATCCCCAAGATCTCGCCTCCGAAATGACGGTGGTTTGCAATGAATATGAACGGGGCGAGAATAATCCGGTGCGCACTCTAATCAAAGAAATCTACGCAGCGGCCTTTCATGCCCACCCCTACGGAGATCCCACGATTGGTTGGCTCAGTGACATTGAAAACACCTCACCAGAGAAGTTGCGCCGCTTTTATGACACCTACTACTGGCCGGAAAATACCTACCTATCCATCATTGGTGGCTTTGATCGGCAGGTGACACTGCAGGCTGTCATCGATCACTATGCACCTTTGCCCAACTCAGCAAAACCGCTGCCTGTGATGGACACGAAGGAGCCTGAGCAACTCGGCGCACGCCGACTGGTCATTGAACGTGCCGGACAGATTGGCGTCGTGACCATCGCCTACAAAGTACCCGAAGGCACCCACAAAGACTGGGCCGCTTTGTCCTTACTTCAGCAACTCATCGGTGCGGACAAGACCGGACGCCTCTATCGCGCACTGGAAGACAATGGAAAGGCCGGTGCCACCTTTACCTTTGCCCCACGACTAAGGGATCCCGGTCTATTCTTTTTCGCCGCCTACCTCACCCCGCAGGCGACCCATGAGGAGGCAGAAAGCATCATGCTGGAAGAGATCGCCAAAGTCGCGAAGCAGGGCATCAGCGAGGAAGAACTTGCCCGCGCCAAGTCCGTCATCCGTGCTGAAACGATCTACCAGCGAGACGGCCCTTATGCGATCGCCAGCCAAATCAATGAAGCGATCGCCATGGGCGAATGGTCCAGTTACATACAACTACCCAAAGAAATTGACCAAGTGACCACAGCTGAGGTCCAGCAAATCGCGGCCAAATACTTTGTTCGCAAGCAAAGCACAACTGGATGGTTCGTTCCTCAAAACAATACGGTTGCCACGCTGCAAAGTCGCTCACCCTACGGCCCAAACTACCTTAAACAACCCGATGAAAGCGCCGCCACCGGATTGTTACCGGCAACTGCTTCGATAGAAGCACTGCAAGAAGAGCCATCAACGACGACCGAAACAAACTTTGCCGATTCCATGCGAACTGCCCAAGTCGGTCAGATTCAGGTCGTCGCTCTGGAAATGCCGGTAAAGGGAGTCGTTTCTTTTGTTGGTAGCTTTGCTGCAGGCACTTCCTTCAGCCCCGCAGAGGCCCCGGCACTGGCAGAGATGACGGCAGCTATGTTGGATCAGGGCACCCAACGGAAGGATCGATTTGCGGTGGCCGAACAGTTGGAGAGCATCGGTGCATCGATCCAATTTAAGGCCGACGCCCATGCACTGAACTTTTCCGGAAAGTTTCTTCGTCAAGACGCCGGGGTCGTCCTCAGCCTGCTCGCTGAGCAACTCAAGGAACCCGCCTTTGGTAACGAAACCCTAAAGGCCCAGAAGCAACGGGCCAAAGCCGGCCTACTCCAGGCAATGGAGAGTACCGATTATTTGGCCGACGCGCAGATCAATCGGATGCTCTACCCCGAGGGACATCCCAACCAGCGCCCTCCCCTGCAAACTCTGATCGACTCGCTGGACACAATTACCGTAGAAGACCTGCAAGTGTTTCATCAGAAGCACTATGGACCCCGTTCCATGCTTCTCGTCTTTGCCGGAGATATCCGCTTCGAGCAACTGACCGCTGCCGTGGAAAATGCTTTTGCGGATTGGGAAGGCGGAGTCGATTACAATACCGACACTGACAAGCCAAACCCTTCAACGCAGCAAACGGAGCAGGTGCCATTAGCCGACAAAACAAGTGTATCCGTGCGCATGGGCTATGCTACCGGGCTTCGCCGAACCGACCCGGAATACCTCCCCTTCATGGTCGGCAACTACATCCTCGGTGGCAGTTTTCATTCCCGTCTGATGGAAGAAATCCGGCAACAAAGGGGCCTCACTTATGACATCCGCTCCTACCACAGGGGAGATCTCTTGACTGAAGGAAACTGGGTCCTCTCCGCGAGTTTTTCTCCCAGCCTTCTGGAAAACGGGCTGCAAGCCACCCGTGAAGTCCTGCACAAATGGTATACGCAGGGTGTCGTCGAGGAAGAAGTTCAGGCGGCCTGCACCACCCTAAGTGGATCGTATCTGGTTCGCCTCTCCACCTCTGAGAGCGTAGCCGGGCAAGTGCACAGCTTTCTTCAGCGCGGACTTCCAGCAGACTACATTGACCGGTACACGCAACTATTGCAAGAAGTAGACGCTGCCGTGGTCAATGAGACCATCCGGAAGTATGTCAGTCCCGAACAATTGAGCTGCGCGCTGAGCGGAGATTTCTCTAATCTGGCTCCAGTGGTAGCGAATCCTCAAATTGCCGGTCCCACCCGGAAAATTAGCGTGCAACTCGATACTCCCGACTCCGGCTGGCGAATCCGTATTATTGAGGCACATGAATCCGGAGATCAATTAGCCGTAATTTCCAGAGTCGAACAACTCGAAGAGCCCGCTGAAGCAACTATCAGCACCGTATCCGACTCGATACAGATTCCCGATGATGGAAACGAAAGACTAGTGGCTCATTATGTACTGGGTAAAAATTGGGACTGGGGAGATAAAAAAGATTATCAATTTATCGAATCCATCGATGAGATTCGGTCTGCATTGTCCGGTCTTCAACTTATCTACCCACGGCAGTAGAGAGGTTTTGCACTTCCGACTTGCTCTGTCCTACAGAGAGAGAAGGATCTGCTTATGCCCAAAATCGACATTGAGACCATTAAGCAAATTCTTCATCGCAACGAGTCCGACATACAAAAGGTCAACTCGATCCTCGAAGACCTGAAACTGGAGATTCAAATCCAAGAAGAAGAACGGGCAAACCGTCCACCACCGGTGAAGAAACAGTTTGCCGTGCTTCTGGCAGATGCCGATGGCTCACTCGCTGACCGCGATATCACCGGCTGGATCCTACAGATCCCCGAAGAAGAAAGTGTATCCACCACTCCGCAGAAAATTTTCTCCGCAGCCTACGAATACAACGCCACCCCGAAAGGGCGTAGGATTCCTGTACAATCTGTGGGCGAAGCCTGCGAAGTTGTCTCAGCCAAGCTTTTTAAAGAGCAAAACGTTTGGGTAAAAACAAAGACGCCAGTTCTCGCTGTGACCCTGTCCAATAGCCTGCCAATGGAAACGCCCTCTGAGTAATTCCGAGCAATTTCCTTCAGGTTATCTCTTAAATACGGCCCAAAGAAAGACCTAGACCCACGCTCTACAGTGCTGCCAATGCTGTATTGAAAGTCTGGCTCGGACGCATTGCTGCACTGACTTTGCCGGTGTTCGGTCGGAAGTAACCGCCAATATCCACGGCCGGGCCTTGGGCACTATTCAACTCCTCAACAATCGCTGCTTCATTGGCTGATAATTGCTCCGCCAAGGGTGCAAAGCGCGTCTGAAGTTCCGCGTCCTCAGTCTGCCCGGCCAGAGCCTGTGCCCAGAACAGTGCGAGATAGAAGTGGCTGCCACGGTTGTCCAATTCACCGCACTTCCGGGAGGGTGATTTATTCTCCTCGAGGAATCGGGCATTGGCCGCATCGAGCGTAGCCGCGAGTACACGCGCCTTTTCATTACCAAAGACAGATGCCAGATGCTCCAGCGAGACACCCAGTGCAAGAAATTCGCCTAGTGAGTCCCAGCGCAAGTGGTTTTCCTCGACAAACTGCTGAACGTGCTTCGGAGCCGAACCGCCCGCACCGGTCTCAAAGAGCCCGCCCCCATTCATCAACGGCACTATCGAGAGCATCTTTGCACTCGTACCCAATTCGAGGATGGGAAATAGGTCGGTCAGGTAATCCCGCAAAACATTGCCTGTGACCGAGATAGTATCTTCCCCCGCGCGAGCACGCTGCAAGGTAAATTGAGTGGCTTCCACCGGAGCGAGGATACGCAGATCCAGCCCTTCGGTGTCGTGGTCTGTGAGGTAGGTGTTTACCTTCTCAATTAATTGAGCATCGTGGGCGCGCTTCTTGTCCAACCAAAAGATTGCCGGCACGCCTGTTGCTCGCGAGCGAGACACAGCCAGCTTTACCCAGTCGCGTACCGGTGCGTCCTTGACCTGGCAAGCTCGCCAGATGTCGCCTTGTTCCACTGCATGCTGCAAAAGGACCTGACCATCCGCATCCACTACGCGAACCGTTCCCGCAGTGGGCATTTCAAAAGTCTTGTCGTGCGAGCCATACTCTTCGGCTTTCTGCGCCATCAAACCGACATTGGGTACCGTGCCCATTGTGGATGGATCAAAGGCTCCATGCACCTTACAGAAATCAACCGTTGCGGCGTAGACACCGGAATAAGAACGATCCGGAATAACAAAGTTGGTATCCTGCTGAGCGCCCTCCTTATTCCACATCTGACCGGAGCTACGGATAGCGGCAGGCATCGAAGCATCGATGATCACATCACTCGGCACGTGCAAATTAGTGATGCCCTTATCGGAATCAACCATGGCAATCGCCGGGCCGGACTCATAAATCGCGGCAATGTCCGCTTCAATGGAGGCACGATCCTCCACCGAGAGCTTGTCGAGCTTGGCATAGAGGTCGCCGATGCCATTGTTTAGATCCACCCCAAGCGGAGCGATCTTATCCGAGTGCTTTTGGAAAACTGCTTCATAGAAGACGGATACACAGTGACCAAATATGATGGGATCGGAAACCTTCATCATCGTCGCCTTCATGTGCAGAGAAAAAAGAGTCCCTTCCTGCTTCGAGGCTTCGATCTGCGACTGCAAAAAGGAGCGCAGTGCGCGAACACTCATAAAAGTGGCATCGATAATTTCACCGGATTGAAGAGCCAGCCCCTCTTTTAGAACCGTCTTCTTGCCGTCACTGCTCAGAAGCTCAATGCGGGCGGTCGTCGCCTCGCTCAAAGTCGTGGATTGCTCATTGGCGAAGAAATCACCCGCCGGCATACTGGATACAATCGACTTTGAATCGGGAGACCAGGAACCCATGCGATGAGGATGCTTTTGCGCATATTGTTTCACCGCAGTCGCGGCACGGCGATCCGAGTTTCCTTCACGCAGGACCGGGTTGACCGCACTGCCCTTGATCTTGTCATAACGATCCTTGAGCGATTGCTCTGACTCATTCGATGGCTCCTCCGGATAATCTGGAAGGGGGTAGCCCTGTGACTGCAACTCAGCAATGGCGGCCTTCAATTGCGGAACGGAGGCAGAAATGTTCGGCAGTTTAATAATATTGGCCTCCGCTGTCTTGGCCAATTCGCCAAGTTCGGCCAGAGCATCGGGGATGCGCTGACTCTCTTCGAGAAACTCCGGAAAATTGGCGAGAATTCGACCGGAAAGGGAAATATCACGCGTCTCCACTGAGACACCGGCAGCTGCCGTATAAGCCTCGACAATCGGCAAGAGGGAATAGGTTGCCAAAGCAGGCGCTTCGTCGGTCAAAGTGTAGAGAATCTTCTCTTGTTCGCTCATCAGTTCGGTAGTGGTTTAAAAGTAAATAAACGATCGTTTATACAAGCTTTGCGCAGAAGCGCTCCAGGCGTTCGAGGCCCTTTTCAATGACCTCGTCGGAAACTGCGTAACTTAGGCGCATATAACCCGGCGCACCAAAGCCTTCTCCCGGAACGACCGCGACCTTTTCTTCCTCCAGTAATTGTGCAGCAAATGCAGCCGCATCGATACCCAGTTCTTCGATGTTCGGGAACAAATAAAAGGCACCTTCCGCGCGCTCACAGCGAATGCCACGGATTGATTCAAGCCCGGAGAGCAACCGCAGTCGGCGACGGTCAAAAACCGTCAGCATTTCCTGCACTGCTGCCATCGACTGCGCCCACTTTTGCATGGCTGCGAGAGCACCGTACTGCGCGAAAGTAGTGGCGTTGGAACTCGTCTGGCTCTGTATTCCGGCAATTGCCTTGGCGATCGGTGGAGCCGCCATCAATGTACCCAAGCGCCAACCAGTCATTGAGAAAGTCTTACTGAATCCGGAAACCGTAATGGTCGACGCCGCTGCCTCCGGCGAAAAGGAAGCCGGACTAAAATGATCCACATTATCATAGAGTAGATATTCGTAAATCTCATCCGACATAAGATAAATTCCCGCCTCTAAAACAACGTCGACCAAGGCCCGCAACTCGGCTTCAGTGTAGACCGCTCCGGTCGGGTTGGATGGACTGTTGAGAATGAGTAGGCGTGTTTTCGGCGTGATCGCGGCACGCAGCTGATCCGGCGTAATTTTAAAGCCACTTTCCTGCCCGGCAAAAAGGATGCGTGGTTGCCCACCTGCCAGTTTCACCATTTCCGGATAACTCACCCAGTAAGGAGCTGGCACCAGCACTTCATCTCCTGGGCTAATGACGGAGAGTATAGCCAAATAGCAGGAAAATTTACCACCGGGACTGACCACGACCTGAGAGGCTTCGACACCAGCAACTCCGTTATCATCACGATATTTCTCTGCTATGGCAGCACGCAAATCCGGGATACCCGCAGCCGGTGCGTATTTTGTGCGTCCATCAGACAAAGCCTGAGCACAGGCCTCCTTGATGAAAGCAGGTGTATCGAAATCCGGTTCACCTGCACCAAAGCCACAGACATCTTCACCCGCTGCTTTTAATTCCTTGGCCTTGGCATCGACTGCCAAAGTGGGAGACGGCGCTATGTTTGTCGCCCAGGTGGATAGTTTGTTGTGTTCAATCATAACTCTATAAAAAAACGCTCTCCGGTAAAACTGCAAAAACAGTTAACCGAAAGAGCGCAGGATCAAAACAGTAGCCGATATAAAAGCAAGCCTTGCCTGAGAATTGGCTCAGGCAAGGTGCGAAACTGGTAGATCTACTTCTTTTTCTTAGCAGTCTTCTTCTTAGCCGGTGCTTTCTTCTTTACTGCTTTTTTTACCGCCTTCTTGGCCGGTGCCTTCTTCTTCACAGCCTTTTTGACTGCTTTCTTCGCCGGTGCTTTCTTCTTCACAGCTTTTTTCACTGCTTTCTTGGCCGGCGCTTTCTTCTTCACAGCCTTTTTGACTGC
>MDTB01126602.1_pt1 | contig 14120 bp, 26 predicted proteins | sample 811161 | NCBI WGS metagenome assembly MDTB01 (sample SAMN05326650, study PRJNA326480) | marine metagenome | isolation source: seawater | place: Mediterranean Sea | collected 2009
CCCATCTCTCAAGGACCAAAACTCGGCAATAAAAAAAAGTGCTCTGGACTTTACCATACCACGCGGCGGACGTACAGGTTCCGCATACACACGTGCCCATGCAACGCTAGGGCTACGCACTCTGTTACTCTGTTACGGTGGTGCTCGTGTACTCATGCTCATTCAATCCTTTGTCCTTATGGTTCAATTATACACCACGTGGCACTACTTTTACACGAATGGCATGCACTTTTTATGCTCTGCAGATGGGGGAGTAGTGAGACCGAAACAGCCCTTGTTACTCATGAGGGTAATTTTTTTCAAAAAAAACTTGAACACACGGCTCTCTAAGGATATGATATTATTAGGCTTTTTGTCTTCTCTCATGGGGGCAGCGCACAGCGTGATCAGATCAGGGAGCGCTGAGACAAATTAATTGTCATGAGCGTGTACAACAGCATGTGGTTGGATATTATTAGACTAAGTTAAGAACACGCGGTGGGAATATTAAATGAGCTGGTACTAATTGAGTTTGTATTTTGTCGGCGAAGATCTTTCGCACTGTGCCCTTAAGGGTGAGTGACTCGCGACTATTAAGATAAACAGGTGGAAGCATGATCGCAGCGAGTCATGTTAGTAACCCAAACCTAAGTGTTCGCCGGCTCTCAGAAATGGGAGCCGGTTTTTTTTATTTATCGTGCAAATTCCTGACCCATGTGGTATAATATTTACATAAGGAAGGAAAAGGAATGGCAAAGAAAAAGCCCAACAAAACTCTCCGCGACGCTAAAAACGAATTAGCTCGTCGTGCGATCGAAGATGGAGACACCACACTAGAAGAATTGCGTCAAAAGCGCCTTGATCGCGGCGCGGCTAAGAAAGAAGCTAAGGTTGGGCTCGAGGCAGCGAAGAATGCATATCGCGGAGCAAAGAAAAGCTTGCAGTGGACTCCGGCTGGTCGAGAGATTGTCAAGCGCATGCGATCCAGCAAGACTGATTATGGTCGAGGGTACTACGTTGGTGAGGGCGACATCTGTAAGGTTCGCAAATTCATCAGTCGCTATGATACATTCAGCGGGTACGGTACCTCTGATATTCCGATCGGCGCGATCGTGATCATCACTAGCGCTCCCTACAATCCTTACGGTGACGGACTACGCATCGACGTACTTCACAACGGTGAGTCAGTACAGGGCGTGAAGCTAGCAAAGCTCGTACAAATTAAAGAAGAAGATGAATAATAATTTGCAAAATCGTGCAAAACATCCCATATTTATGGTATAATATTAATATAAAGAGGATGGGGAATGGACCTCCTCCCTCAAAGTTCGAAAACCAGGAGAAAACATGGATATCAAGACTTTCAAAACCGTTGCCGGCAAGCTCCCCGCGGAGATGGCCATCCTCATGCGAGGCCCAACGGGCGTTGGTAAGTCGTTCCTCGGCAAGGCTATCGCGGACGAGAAGGGTATGCCCTTCATCGATGTTCGCCTCTCGGTTATGTCCGAAGGTGATGTTGGCGGTTACCCTGACCTCGAGGGAATGAAAGAGACGGGAGTCATGACTTTCTGCATGCCTTCCTGGTTTGTTCGCGCTACTCGCGAACCGGTTGTCCTAATGCTGGACGAGATGAACCGCGCACTTCCCGGTGTACAGCAGGCAGCGTTCCAGTTGATCCTGGACCGAGAGCTTGGTAACGATAAGGCCGGTAACCCTTACCGCCTCCACCCCGAGACGCGGATTATCGCTGCTGTTAACCACGGTGCTGAGTACGATGTTAACGATATGGACCCTGCTCTCCTACGTCGCTTCTGGGTTGTCGACCTCGACCCCACTACCGGCGACTGGATCGAATGGGCTGGTGAGAATGGCATCGACAAGGTGACCATCGACTTCATTCGCCAGAATCCTGCTCACCTTCGAGTGGATGTCGGCGCTGTCGAGCCCGGTACTGTTGCTCCTAACCCCGCCTCTTGGCACCGGTTGGACACCACATTGGCTCACATGGGTTACGCACCTGGCGAAGTTGCTGGGACCACCCCGGGTGGCTTCTACGCTGTGGCTGCAGGGTTCGTTGGAGCTGAGGCGGCGATCGCCTTCACTGACTTCGTCAAGAACTACGAACGAGTTATCTCCGCTGAGGATGTTCTCTCCGGAAAGGTAACCGATGGAAAGGACCTAGTTGCTAGCGAAGCTGCCGGCCTTATCGATAAGCTAAGCGACCACTGCAAAGAGAATGCATGGAAGCTAGCGGAAGCTAAGAACGTCGCGGCATTCGGTGAATCACTCACCGGCGAAATGCTGGTCCAGCTTTGGAACAAGATGTCTGCAACGCAGAACTTGGCTAACATTCAGAAGCTCCACAAGCTGATTGGGCAAAAGGTTGTTAAGCTGGTTCAGGCTTCCCGAGCTAGCTAAACGAGGCGGCGCTCCCCTAGAGCACACTGTTCGCACCACTAAGTTGGTCGTCTGGAACCGGAAGGTTAGGTGCTTAGGGGTTACGCCATTTCGAAAAAGTGTAATAATATTAAGGACTTAGAGCAATGACACACAGTGACAGTTACGGATGGCGGGTTTTTTGGGGATATATATTTCTCTTCTTTCTCGGTGGGTTCGGTGTTCATCGCTTTTATCTTGGTCGCACAACCTCAGGGATTGTATACGCATGCACCATGGGTCTTTGTGGATTAGGAATACTGTTTGATTTTTTTGCAATGCCGTTTTTATGCGCAGAACCTGCGTAGTTTCGTGCATTTATGCACCACATGTGGTATAATATTATTATAGAGGATGGGGAATGGCTCCCCTCCCAACCATAGGAGTTAACATGGCTGACAAAGGTACGACTAACGACCTCACTCCCGTAAGAAACGTTACGGATGCAGAGGCTGCAAAGTTCGATCTTGATCCCCATCTCATCAAGCTTATGTGGGATGAGCCTTTCTTTGCAAAGATTATTCGTACTGTCACCAAAGTCAAGACTGATAAGATCCCTACGGCAGGTGTTCTTGCTAAAGAGGGTGATATCAAAATGTGGTGGAACCCTAAGTTCCTTGCTAGCCTTACCGCTGATCAAGTCAAGGGGCTTCTCAAGCACGAATGCTACCACCTGGTCTTTGAGCACACCACGACTAGGCGGATGACTCCCCACATTATTCACAACTACGCTACTGACCTGGCTATCAACTCTATGATTCCTGAGGAAGAGCTTCCGGAAGGTGGTCTCATTCCTGGTAAGGCTTTTAAAGAGCTGACAGAGGAAGATAAAGCAAAGATGGGTGCTGAGGCAGTCGCCCGGTACGAAAGAGTTTCGGCTAAGATTGAATCTTTCGAGAAGGGATGGGCTAGTGAGGTATACTTCGCTAAGCTGATGGAAGACCCTGAGATTGCTAAGGATATCCAAGAAGGTGGTGGCAAAGGTAAAGGCGAAGCCGGTGAAGATGGTGAGGGTGCTCCTGGTCTACCCGGTGGTATGGACGATCATGAAGGTTGGGACGAAATGTCCGATGAGGATCGTGAACTGATTAAGGGTAAGGTAAAGAAAGCCCTTGAAGATGCTGTCAAGGAATGTGATGGTACCGGTCAGTGGGGTTCTGTTCCTGGCCAGATGCGCGCCACCTTGAGGGAGATGGTTGCTAACGACATCAACTGGAAGTCGGTACTTAAGAACTTTTGCGGAATGCTTCGTAGGTCTAACCGACAATCCAATGTACGCCGCCTCAACCGGAAGTACACCGGCATCCACCCCGGAATGCAAAAGGGGTACACCTCCTCGATTGCGGTATACATCGATCAGTCAGGTTCCGTTGACAACGCTTCTCTAGAGATGCTGTTTGCAAACCTCAGGACTTTGGCTAAGCACACTGAGTTTGTGGTATACCACTTTGATACTGCGGTTGATGAGAAAAGTGAGACGGTATGGCGTAAGGGTAAGACTCCTGCTGCACACCGTACGCGTTGTGGAGGCACCTGCTTCAAGGCTCCGTCGGAACATGCAAATAAGAACAGCCACCGGTTTGATGGCTACCTCATCCTTACAGATGGCGAAGCTTATGATCCAGGACCTTCGCGGCTTAAGCGAGGCTGGATTATCATCCCGAACCGACAGCTTATGTTCAACGCTTCGAAGAGGGACGTGATGATTAAAATGAAAGAAGAAAAAAGTGCTGCATAAAATGCAATAATCGTGCAAATCACCCCCCCATGTGGTATAATTTATATATAAGGAAGGGGGGAATGGTTCCCCTCCCCTAGAGTCCCTAACCAGGAAAGAGAAGAGAATGAAACTTAATGTCCAAAATGATATCGAATTCGGTGCCAACATCCTTGACCTCGAGGTGCCTAAGCAACTTCGGAACAAGGTAAAGACCGGAGTCGATTATATCGACTGTGCTTTGGGTGGCGAGGGGTTCACTCCCTCAGCTGTTACTTTCTTCACCGGTGAGCCCGGGTCTGGTAAGACCACGATGATGCTCTGCCTGGCTAACAGCCTTACGAAGAAGGACGCTGTGGTGGTCTTCAACACTGCAGAGGAAAGCCTCTTCCAGGTCAAGCTGGTGGTTGAACGCCTTAAGCTTCGTAACGGCTTCGCGGTTGGTCAAGAGACCCACGTACCTACGCTGCTTAAGAAGTGCGATGCCCTCCGGGCCAAGAATCCCGGTAAGCCATTCTTCCTTATCGTCGACAGCCTCCAGTGCATGGACGACGGAAAGTACAACGATGGTCACACCAACAGCAAGTCCGCTGAACGCGCCCTAGGGATGATTACAGATTACTGCAAGGAGCATTACGTCAATGCAGTGGTCATTGGCCAGGTCAACAAGGGTGGCCAGATGGCTGGTACTAACAAGCTTAAGCACATGGTGGACGCTATGATGCACCTCGGTGTAGAGCGGAAGGACCAGGACCTTGAGGGTTGCCGAGTTCTTCAAACCACTAAGAATCGATTCGGTGGCTGCGGTCATACCTTCTTCCTCGCCTTGGACGGCAAAGGATTCACTGAGGTTGCCCGAGTAAGCGCTGCGTAAGTTAACAATTTCCTCCCGGACCATGGGTCCACAGGGGAGAGGGTCATGGTCCGGGCTTCCTGGTTAACCCTCTCCCCTAACCTTTACGCGGATTCGACGCCGGTTAAAAATACAATTTACATACACAGGAGAAAACAGCATGACACAATCACGAATCTATACAGCAGTGCTAATAAACTGGCAAGGTCATGAAACCCTTATTACAGAGGTAACTGGCCCAATGGATACAGATGCAATGCGTACACAAGTAGAAGCAGCCCACCCAGGAATGTGTATGGTCGCTCTGGTACCCGGTTGCCACGCAGGTCACAGCATCAGTTATCCTCTGCGATACAACGGTGCTACTGCACGACCCGGTGACCGGACTGACATGCAGCAACTGGACCTGTTCGATACAGGGTACATGAAGCAGAAAAAATAAATACTGTCATCGTGTAAAATGGCATGCAATGTGGTATAATAATAATGAAAGTGGCAAAGGAGGACAGACAGTGTGACAGGACAGCAAAATAGGCCCCACAAGGGGCCGGTCGACAAGGCCCCATTATGGCCCACTCAAGGCCCCTATCGAAGGCCCCTCTTTAGCCCCTCTCGGGCCCCCTATTTAGGCCCCTTCTAGAGCAGCTTTTGGCCCCCTTCGATGGCCCCTTGCAAACTATATGGAGCCGCCCGGGAAGGCGGTGGTTTGGTCCGCGCTCTTTTTTTTCTCGAGTCATTTTGAAAAGCGGTTCTGCAGTTAGAGAGATTTTGTACATTTACACACACAGGAGAAGACATGACTGATCAACAGTATAAAGAACGCGTCACTAAAGCAATTGCACATTATAAGAACATGGAACAATTCGGTAGTTCGATGATCCATGAAGTTAAGTGGCAATATGCAGATATGGCTAAGGGAGGAGATGGCGGAGATCTTGGCTTTAAAGAACGCGGCGAAACCACGTGCCGTGGTATCAACTACCCAGGATACCCCGATCGCTTCTTTCAGGAAGTTTGTGATCTAATGATGTGGGATCGATGAACGATTCCGGGGCGGTATTAAAAACCGAAAAAGCCCTTAGCCGCTCGAGACAACTCGAGATATTTTTGATTCGAAACAGCAGAAAGCTATTAAGGAGTACATTGAAGATTATGCTAGTAACAGAAAAGAAGAAGCGCGCCAAAAAGGGTAGCAATCTCAGGTTCATCGCAGACTATATGTTTGCAAATCCAGGATGTACATCCACAGAAGCGCGTAGGGCACTGTGCTCCCACCGAGGCAAGGTATATCACCGCGGGATGTACAGCGATTATTTCAGCAAGACTTGGACTAAGCCAAAAGACTATGTCTATCCAGACAAGTACTGGACTAAGCTAGAGACCGGTGGCTGGATCCTGACCTTGCAAGGCCTTGGACTAGTTGGCCATGGTAACTAACCTATACTGTATAAGGATGTACTAGATGATGACTAAGAAGCGCCCAAACACCAACCAATCAGATGACCGCATTACACTCAGCACTACGCTTGACATGTCAGGTGGATATCACATCAAATTCCATCAGAACATGTGGTGGGTAGTCGGGTACGGCACTGCGACTGACTGTGGGCCCACATACTCGACTGCTAAGCGTGTTCTTGAAAGTATGACGGAGTATTCTACTGCGTATATACGGATGCCAAATTCACGCGATCTAGATTTAGATGCTTTTGGAAAAGGTTTAGCGGACATATAATAAGCTATAGATAATCTAACCACGCGATATTAGGCGGCACTCACGAACGGGTGCTGCCTTTTTTTATGTGACAAGCTGCTTTATCTATTGCGATCCTATTTATTAGCGTAACGACATGCGTATAATGGGGTGCAATGAGTTATGACCGGGCAGGGCACAAAAACACAAAGTACTACAAATCCTAATGTATGTGTGGGTACTCTCGTTAAACTGCAAGACTCTATCCGGTTTGTAGGCAGCAAGTCGAGCAATAATGCTCAATTAGATAAAGATCAAATTGGCATAGTGCTCGAAATACACCCTCCGCCGGCGGGATTGAGTGTCATGGCCGGAGAGTCTGCACTAATTCAATGGTCAAATGGTAACATCAAGCTGTATAGTATAAAGCTGTTAGATTGTGTTGCACCCTAGCCCTGAATCATTCATAGATGCATCGGATACAATTATCCAATGTTGTATATATTTGCTATAGAGCATATGCATATGCCTCATATTAGAGCATTATGCGACGTTTTTTTATGTGGTAAAGTTAAAGCCCATGGCATGGAATAATTATGTAAGGCTACCATTGGTATGTAAGGTTCTATTTGATGAGTGCATTATACAATATTGATTCACGCGTACGTCGCATAATCCAGGAGGAGATGAGGAATCGTCATCTCCGTAAGGATGGTAGCGACGGTACCAGCAATTGCTCAAAAACTGCTCTCATTCTAAAACCCTCGAGCCGCTCAAAAATCGATAATAAAAAAACCACCACGGCCGCCGCCGTAGTTGGGGTATATACGTGAAGATTACTAGCCAAAAGCTTAAGCAAATAATTCAGGAAGAGTTAGCTCGAGCTCTAACCGAAAACCCGATGCAACAAACTAGGCCTCACCACCGCGGCTCTGAAGGCTACGAAATGACAGCTCAGTCAGGTGTAGATGCGAAGATGTTCGATGCAGTTATTGATGCCCTAGAACTTAAGCCTGGAATAAACGGTGCGGAACTAGTCGATGCTGTCAACCAGGTGCATCAAGGTATCGGGGACGATGTCCTATATGACTTCCTTGACGAGCTAATTGAGGACGGTGAGGTCTTTTTTGACACCGCTGAAGACGCATGGTACATCGCTAACAGTCAGGAAGCAATTGCAGCAATGGACGCTCAAGACCAATTTTCAAGTCGAGAAGCAAACCCTCATGATGGTGGGATGTATGGAGAAGACAGGTACTAATATGAAAATCACAAAAAGACAACTTAAGAGAATCATCAAGGAAGAGAAAGCTAGGATTAGGGAACAATCAAACCCTGCCGCCGCTGGTATGAGAGCCGCGCGCCATGAAGGACGAGTTGATTATGGGTTCCTGGCAGAGAGGATTGATGAAGCAGCAACGGCTCTAGAACAATTGTTGTATGATTCAGAAAATGCATTAATATTAAATGATCAAAAAAGCCTGGCTGATGACCTTGAAAAGCTAATCAACGATGCATTTCAGATGGCAGTGACTTTTGACTCACTAAGCAAAAACCAAGGATAATAAAATGAAGCTATCAAAAGAATTTTTACGAAAATTAATCAAAGAAGAAAAGGCAAAGCTTGTTAGGGAATCCATCACCGATATGAGATCATATGAAGATATGTTTGAACAATCTGCACTGACTGTTTCAGACAAGTTTTACGATGACATGATGAAGCTTTACGACGAAGAGCCTGAGGCTTTTGCAAGACCTGATCCAAACGGCAGTGGTATGATTCGCGATTCTAAAGACGATTGGGAACAACAAGTTGTGTATGCACAACAAGAAATCGATACCGGCATTGCTGAGGCTATGCGGAAAGTTCTGCAAAGAATCGAAATGGACCTTCATGACGGTCAATACTTCGACGGAAGATAAAATGAAAATTACAAAGAGACAACTAAGAAGACTTATTAAAGAAGCCATATCAGGTCATGTACATGGTGATCCTAATAAACCGGCGTTTGTTGATATCACTATGACGGCAATGAAGCAAGGCGATTTTGTCAAAGCGGCCGCCGGGATTATGGACAGTTACATGATCGATGATACGTGGCCTGAAGAAGAGCAGGCGCTGGTCGATATGTTAACAGCGACTCCCGCAAACGTTAGCGTACGTGAAGTGGAAGCAATTGCAGATGAATGGATCCAGGGCAAACGCGCTGGAACATGGAACCCTAGATCATAAAGGAGACCTAAATGAAAAGCTTTGTACAATGGCATAAAGATAGAATTGCTTGTGTTGCAAACTATTTTGAACTATCTGATTATCAAATTATGTGGCTCGCTCTCGCCAAAGGTTTCGTCCTTGGGTACATTTTAGGGGTGCATCAATGAGGATTACAAAAAAGCAACTACGAAAGCTTATTAGAGAAAGCTTTCATGATGTAGCAAAAGACCCGGAGACAATTGCCAAGTTTCAAAAGAATGGGTATACGGATGATGGCCGCACAAAGAATAAACAGGATGGCCTTGGACCTCTAGAGTGGGGAATGTATACACCCCAGTCACAAGAAGAAGTTGATAACATGATCGAGGCTACAATTCAAATGAACCAAGCTTTGGAGCTTGCAGTCGACGCTTTGATGGCAACTAATCCAGAAGTACCTGCATATGCAGAGAATGCATATTATGATCATGTACAGCCTGTACAATCAACCTGGTCAAAGACCGGCGCTGCCGACACAGAGGGGCGTGAGCACGCTGCTGATTGGTTCGAAGGGCAAGGGTGGGAGTGGAACTAACATCATGAATTTTGCACCAACAGCGCAGGAAGAAGCTGAGAAGATTAATGCACAGACCGGAATCGGGCTCGTTGTTGATCAAAGCTTTTGGGAGAAGCAAGGGGTATCAACAGGCGAAGAGCTTGCAAAGACAATACTTGCACAAACATATTCTGACTTCTTTAAAGAATTAAATGGTCGCCGGCCGCGCGGGCGCATAACTCCGGATATGACGGTTGCTCAAATAGAAGCGCTTATCGATGATCTAGATCAGCAGGCAAAAGATGAATGGTATGAAGAGCGTCATATGACGGATCAAGAAATGTGGCATGATGAATTAATTGCTAGTGTGGAAGCAACGCCTAAATCTATTCCTGATGAATATTTAGAGTATGAAAAAGTCCCACAGCAACAAGGAATGGGCCGGCGAGGATCCGGATCAAAATCACAGAGAAGGATGGAATCTGTCATGAAAATATCTAAAAGACAACTTAGAAAAATTATCAAGGAAGAGAAGGTAAAACTTCAAGAGATCGGTGGTGCTGATCATGATGGTTCGTTAATGGATCTAGACGACTACTACGAGCTAGAAGACTTGTTGACGGTTCAGCTTAGAGACTTCTTAAGGGGTGGATACTCCAAGCCTGATCTGATTCAGGCATTAACTAATATTGTTAACGACGCGTTATAGGGTATGTTATGAAAATCACAAAAAGACAACTTAAAAGAATTATCAAAGAAGAGAAAGCAAAGCTCAATGAAAGTGCACTAATAGGCTCTCTAGGTTTTGGCTCTAACTCCTATAGGGCACAAAGCCTCTCAGAGCAACCTATATCCGGTGAGCAAGGAGAGCAAATGCAGTTACAGCAAGATTGGGAGAGTGCTTTAAAATATTTTTCAGACGGCGCAGGTATGACGCAAAAGTTTGCCAGATCACAATCATCTCCATACTCTACTGCTACGCAATGGGGCCAGGGAAATGAAGCAAGTGATCTTGCTGACGTCTTGAAGGACATATGGGAATCCGCAGGATTTGATATTGGGGAGATATTCAAATGAGACTAACAAAAAAACAATTAGCAAAAATTATCCTAGAAGAAAAGACAAGGCTTCTAACGGAAATGAATCCAATGGCTGATGCAGACCGATCTGTCGGAACGCTGGCAAATGTATCATCAATTGATCAAGTGACTGACGGTATTCTTAATATCTTACAAGAAGTAGAGATGGGTGCACAGGAGGAAGAAGGCCTGGAACCAGATGAGGCAGAAGCGAAGGCACGCAACGCCGCTATTTTAGTAGTTGCGCAAGCATTCCAGTCAGCCGGTTTAACAGATGTATATTATAGCTTGACAAAAATGCTTCGCTAGGGGTACACATGAAGATTACAAAGAAACAACTTAGGCAGCTTATTAGAGAAGTAGCTGTTAATGAAGACGGTCCGATGGGCGCGCTGGTCCAGCAATTTGCAGACTCTGTAGATTTAGATACTAGGACAGCCGTTGTTGACTACCTGTCTACCAAAGTTGCAGATTTTGCAGCACAAAACATTACTGCACAAGAGATATTTCCTGAAGCATTACGAAAGACAGGATTAGCGACTGAGGTTGATATGCAAATAGAAGAAATTATTGGTGGCACAATTAGAGAAATGTCAGATGTAATAGCTGATCAAATAATGGACAGGATCCAAGAAGTCTTACCTGCAACGGTTAAGTAAAAGGAAGCATGAGAGTTAAACTTAAAGAGATCGCGATCATGATCAACACATTCTTAGAAGATACATGGACTGATGACGAGTTTAAACGTGGAAAAGAGCTGGACGTCCCTAGCAGCTGGAGAGGTAAGATTCAAATAATATTACCTGAATATAGAAAAGTGGGATGGGAAGTTACTAGGAAGATGGAAATAATATCTGATTGTCCAGGAACACCTCGTGATTATATTCTATTCAGGCCACCTGAGCCATTTAAGAAACAACCCAAAGAACTAAAGTACTCAGGGATTAAATTTTAACCTAATGTAAGGTATACCAATGAAGATTAAGAAAAGTGAACTAGTAAAAATGATTAAAGAAGAGAGTGCAAAAAAGCACCCTCTATCTGACCTTGCCAGAAGGCAAGGAAAAACAATGGGAGGAAACCTTGCCGACCCAGAGGGTTTTTATGCATTAGTAAAAAAGGGAATTGAGTTCTCAAACGGAGAAGCAGGCTCTGCTCTTAAATTGACGGAGTCTGATATCCTATCAATCATTAAAGAAGAGAAGGCTAAGATTCTTAGTGAGCAATGGGGAAACCGGCCGGAAACGGGATCGGACCTTATTGAATTTGCAAAGGCATATGCAGGATTAGGTGATGCCGTTCAAAGTCAGCTCGACGAAATTGTTGCAGCGTACAACAACTCCGCCCCCGGTAGCGATGAGTTCATGGAAGCTGTATATGAACAAAACCCCAATGCTATTATGATGGCTTATGATAAACTTGGTAGGGTTCTTGGCATGATGGAGGACGATGATGCCATTGGAATACAAGAAGCGCTTCAAGCTGCTATGGAAATATATGAACAGGGTGATGCAGAAGTTGAAGCCGATGCACGTGCTGCCGGTGACATTGCATAAACAATTATCACATAATTCATTTCAGGGGACACTTTGTCCCCTTTCTTGTAGGTAAAACCCCACTCTGCACAATAAATACATTAGTAAGATATAAAAGAGAGCCTTATTTCATGAAACGCACTTATGCATATCCAGCGTTAGTATTAGCACTAACAACATTTGCCATAACGCTTAGCGTTGTGACACCTAATATAAAACCTGCTGACACGTTACCACATGTTATAAACACAGATAATAACATGAACCATACGGACTCATATGAAATTGATAAGTCCGCCGTTGTTCAAAATGCGTGGGTTTCAGTTGGTGGATCAGAATATGTTACCGCACCACAAAAAACATCTGATGGATTCCTGGTACTAGACAGAATAACGAAATAGTTATATTTGTTGATCGTGCACAGGGGCTAAGATGAAGCTAACAGTAAAGCAGTTAAGATCTCTAGTAAGAAGCGTAATAGCAGAACAAACTATAGTCGCACCGTACGGTAGGAACTACCAAACGCTAGATGATAACCCAATTAGTTGGCAATCATATCCTGGAATAACTATTGATCAATGGCCAGAGGCAGATCAAGGATATTACGTTAAGATACATGTTGACCAAGATGACTCTCTATCAAAGCCAGGTAGGATCTTTAAGACAGAGGAGGATGCCATGGCATATGCTAGAAGGCATGTAGAAGAGATAAAAAGGTACTTAATGAACCAGACATCTATCCCTGCTGACACAATCAACCTAGCGACTATTGACTCAGAAAACTTTCCAGAAGATTATTGAAACATATATGAGTATTGAGATAGAAATGATTCAATGTGATCAACCTCTGTCGCTATAGCAACGTTATTAAAATTTCTAGTTGCCGAATGGATAATCCCTACAATCTGGCCAGAAGAGTTTATGATTGATGATCCGGAACTACCTGCATAAGAAGGTATTGTAAAAAAGGCTTCACCGTCCTGGTCAATCCCTGCGTATCTTCCGTCAAACATTAGAACCATTCCTGGAGAAAATATTCCCATTGGCGCAGCCATATTTTGCACTTGCTCTCCCAAGTCAGGCATACTGTCAGATAGGTCCACTACATCTGCCCACTGTCCTTCTACGCTTATTAAGCAAAGATCATTTTCAATGTCAGTTGCTATTACCAACCCTTCTCTAGTATTTCCGTAAAAATCAACAACATTTACACTTTCCATGTATTGATACTCATAAGGCATGCCCCCGACAATGACGCCCTCAGCCTTCCTATGCTGACATACATGTGCTGCGGTTAAAATATGTGACATACCTAACCCATGTCCTACTACTGTGCCTGACCCCCTAGAACTTACGATGTCTCCCGGTGGGATAATGCAGTCTGCCCCACTAGATAGAATGCAGCTTGAAGGCATGATCGCTAGCTTGTGTTGAACTAAAACGAATGAATGGTACGGTATGTTGCTTGTATTAGTCTCATTTTCAGATATCTGTGCGACGTTTCCACTAAAGTACGTAGAGTATACGTGTATGGAACCCCAGGCTGCTAAACAACCCAACAATACAACACTAGTGCCTATGATGACTCTTTGCATCCACTTATGCTTGAAAAATGATATTAGTTTTTCTTTCATTTACACACCGATATAATCATAAATATGGACAAAAGTGATATTAACATAGAAGTATATCATGATAAGGTTACTAATAGTCCCTAGGGAGAATGAATTATGATCGATCAAAGAATCGAAATGCCGTTGCTCAACGCAGCAATTGCTAGATGCGAAGCAGATAGGCAGGCAGCAATTGCAGAATTAGGCGTGTACCTAAGAAATCCTGTCGCGATTGGTGAGCATCCTAACTTTTTAGAAGAGATTGATAAACTTTTAGGCAAGGCAGCACATGCTGATGAAAAGCTGGAGTTAATTAATAAAATCTTCGGTCCTAAACAAGCCCAAGTAAACGACATAACAGAGGGCTAAAAAAGCTATATGCAAGATCACATTGTTTTATTTGACATGGATGGTACACTTACACCTGCACGCAAGCCGGCAACAGAAGACATTGCCGCTGCAATA
>MDTB01149091.1_pt1 | contig 14120 bp, 10 predicted proteins | sample 811161 | NCBI WGS metagenome assembly MDTB01 (sample SAMN05326650, study PRJNA326480) | marine metagenome | isolation source: seawater | place: Mediterranean Sea | collected 2009
GTTACGACTCTTTTAGACCTATCCTCGCCGCCACCGGAGGATGCAGCTGATGCTCTGGCTGCTGCAATATGCCATGCTCATAGTATGACAACTAATTTAACCTTAAAAGGATCACTTAAAAATAGCTATGCGCGTGGTCGAAATAATTAAACTTAGTAGATTGGCGAACATGAAAACGGAATTCTCCGTCCATGCTTTTGTGGAAACATTTTGTGGATGGCTTTAAGAACAAATAAATTATGATTGCGCAGCTGATTGGTACAATAGTAGAAAAGCAGTCTGATAGTCTTTTGATCGACGTCAATGGTATTGGTTATGAAGTTTTGGTTTCATTAACTAGTTTTTTTGATACTCCAGCGGTCGGATCTCAAATAAAACTTCTCACTCATTTTGTTGTTCGCGAAGACGCACAGTTACTATATGGCTTTACAACTCATGACGAGCGAAATTTATTTCGTCACCTAATCAAAGTAAATGGCGTTGGACCGAAGCTAGGATTAGCTATTTTATCTGGAATGACGGCGGCAGAGTTTGACCAATGTGTTCAAAAGAATGATTTTACAAGTCTTGTTGCTCTCCCGGGTGTCGGGAAAAAAACAGCGGAACGTCTTATAATTGAGATGAGGGATAAAAAAACATTACTTACAAAAAATGAAATTCTTGAGGAATCCTCTCCCGAAAGTGTGGGGCGTTCCAATATTTTCAGTGAGGCTGAGATTGCACTGATTGCTTTAGGATATCGACCACAAGAGGCGAGTAAGATGGTTAGCGGTATTGCAGACTGCGGCTTTACAACCACCGAGGAGTTAATAAAGTTAGCTCTAAAGCAGTCAATAGTGCCCAAATCGGTATGACGTACCAATCGCTTAATGAACAAGACGGATTATTAAGATAGAGTAATCGGTAGAGTTTGCTCTTAGATGATATTATTTTGCCGTTGACAAGTTTGGATAAACTATGATCGAAACAGACCGGCTTATATCCGCTTTTGCCGAGGGCACTGAGGAGAAGTATGATAGAGCTCTTCGACCTCTATCACTTGTGGATTATGTTGGCCAAGCGGTCGTCAAGGAGCAACTCGAAATATTCATTGAGGCGGCCCGGCGACGCTCCGAGCCGTTAGATCATTGTCTAGTTTTCGGACCACCGGGGTTGGGAAAAACAACCCTTGCATATATTATTGCGAACGAAATGGGTGTAAATCTAAAGACAACATCAGGGCCTGTGCTTGAAAAGCCTGGAGACATAGCTGCTTTGATGACTAATCTTGAGCCAGGCGATGTATTATTTATTGACGAAATTCATAGATTGAGTTCAGTTGTTGAAGAGATTCTCTATCCGGCGATGGAGGATTATAACTTAGATTTTATCATCGGCGAGGGTCCGGCAGCGCGCTCGATGAAGATAGATCTGCCACCTTTTACATTAGTCGGCGCTACCACTCGAGCAGGCTTATTAACCTCCCCGCTGCGTGATCGTTTTGGGATTGTTCAGCGGTTAGAGTTTTATTCTGTAGATGATCTTACATCGATAGTAACGCGTGCTGCGGCTATTCTTGGTGTAGGGATAAATAGAGCTGGAGCGCGCCAAGTGGCGCAGCGGGCAAGAGGTACTCCAAGGATTGCGAATCGACTTTTAAGGAGAGTACGCGATTATGCGGAGGTAAAAGGAGATGGGTTTGTTGATGAGATGATCTCAGATTCCGCCCTAAATATGCTCAGTGTGGATAAACAGGGTTTTGACCATCTTGATCGTAGATTGATGTTGACGCTGATTGAAAAATTTGACGGCGGTCCAGTTGGCGTCGATAGTATTTCAGCGGCTTTGAGTGAGGAGCGCGGAACCATCGAGGACGTTATAGAGCCTTACCTCATACAGCAAGGTTATTTGATGAGAACCTCTCGGGGTCGGATTGCGACGCGACAGTCATATGAGCATTTTGGATTACCTCAACCTAAATCGAGGCACCATGATGGACAACAAAAGCTTAATATAAATGATGGATAGTTTCGCGCATTGTGTGAGGGTTTACGTTGAGGATACCGATGTTGGTGGGATTGTATATTATGCTAATTATTTAAAGTTTATGGAGAGGGCGCGCACTGAGTATTTTAGGGCTCTTGGCTTCAACAAGCCTGCACTTTCTGGACGTTCTCAACTTGTCGTGAGAGATGTCTCCTTACGGTATATACAACCTGCCTACTTAGACGATCAGCTTTTCGTGTCAGGGTCTCTCAAAAAAGTTTCTTCCGTCGCTATTGAAATGAATCAGGACATTACCCGAGATGAAACAGTCATTGCAAGGGCAAGTGTCAAGCTTGCGTGTATTGATGTGCACACAAAAAACTTATTAAAATTTCCTCAAACAATGTTCGAGGGATTAAAATCACAAATCAACAAGTAGCGTGGTACCGCAAGTGACAGAGCAAAATTTATCGATACTTTCGTTGATAACTAATGCAAGCGTTTTAGTGCAGTGCGTTATGGGTATTCTCTTCCTTTCATCGTTAATTTCATGGATTATGATTGTTCAGAGGTGGTTGTATTTGGGTGCCGCCTCTCGAAAATTCAGAGTGTTTGAGGAGAGATTTTGGTCCGGTATCGACCTGACAAACTTGTATAGCGAAATTTCAGAAAATTTTCGTGACGGGAAAACTAGTGGGATTGAAAATATATTCCGTGCTGGCTTCAGTGAGTTTAGTCGTCTTGTTCGTATTGAGGGTTCTGATGCAAACACCATTATGGAAAGTACGGACAGAGCAATGCGCATAGCTCTGTCCAAAGAAGAGGATAATTTAAGTACCCATCTGCCTTTTTTAGCTAGTGTAGCTTCAGTTAGCCCGTATATCGGTCTTTTTGGGACAGTGTGGGGAATTATGAACTCGTTTCGCGGGCTTGCTATGGTGCAGCAGGCTACACTTGCCACCGTTGCTCCGGGAATTTCGGAGGCTTTGATCGCTACTGCGATGGGGTTATTTGCCGCAATTCCCGCGGTGATTGCATACAACCGATACGCTGCTTTAGCGGAGCGAATTAACAGTAACTATGAAACTTTCGCTGATGAATTTTCTAGTATTTTGTACCGGCAAGTTCATGCTCGCTAGGACTATACAAATAAAGATATATCTGTGAAGATTAAAAAAGCAAAAAACAAACTAGTCGCCGAGATCAATGTCGTCCCATACATAGACGTGATGTTAGTGCTGCTCGTAGTATTCATGATTGCTGCCCCGTTACTAATTCAAGGCGTCGAAGTAGAGTTGCCGACTACAAACTCTTCGCCGCTAAACTTATCTGATAATGAGACACTTATTGTATCGATTAAGGCAGATGGGAGTTATTGGATTGACGAAAGAGGTTCTAATGTCGCTGATTCACTCGAAAATATAAAGATTCGTGTCAGTAAAATTTTACGCCAGTCACCCAGCACGCCTGTCTTGGTATGGGCGGACGGAAAAGTAGATTACTCGTTTGTGGTTGATTTGATGAGTGAGCTACAAGAAGCAGGTGCAGCCAGTGTGGGTCTTGTTACGCAACCCCTTAGCGGTTGATATGAGGACAAAATGTACTATCTAGTTGGCGGTACTGTGAGTGGGCTAATTCATTTGCTTGTGATGTACTTGTTTCTCTTTAATTGGCAAGCTCCGTCAAAAAAAATATATTATCAACCAAAATATATTAAGGCTGAACTGGTAGCACTTTCGCCAAAATCATTTGCCAAGCCCTCGAAGAAACACCAGTCTGACCAAATTAAATCTGAGCAAAAGCCTCGAGATGGCGAACAGCAAAACCGCGATTCTAAAGAGCGTAAAAATGAAGAAATTAGGGCTAAAAAGGTGGCAGCAGAGAGTGAGCTAAAAAGCAAAAAACTTGCTGAATTGAGAAAAAAAGAACGAGATTCTGAGGAGGCTAAAAGAAAAAGAATAGCTGACTGGGAATCTATGTTAGACCGCGAGGCACAAGAACTTGAAGCGCGTGAAGATGAGGAGGCTACAAAAAGTTATTACCAGATTATTCGACAACGGCTGTCAGATAATTGGAGTAGGCCTCCGAGTGCTCGGTTGGGAATGAAAGTCAAAGTCCGGATCGTTCTCGTACCCACTGGACGAATTGTTGGGGTTGTAATAGAAAGTTCAAGCGGCGATGCCGCATTCGACCGATCAGTAGAGCAGGCTATTAGAAAAGTGGACCAATTTGTTGAGCTTCAGGGTATGGACGGTCGATTATTTGAGTTAAGATTCCGACAAGTTACTGTGTTATTTAGCCCGGAAGATTTGAGGTTATAAAAATGGGTTTATGCGGTTTAGTGTGGCGTAGGATAATTTTTATGTTAATCTTTTTTTGCGGGCCAGTTTGGGGAGAGCTCGTGATAAAGGTGACGAAAGGTAATGATTCACCAACCAAAATAGCAATTTCTCCGATCATCAATACCACGAGCACCGGGCTTTTTGATATTGGACGACTTGTAGAGAATGACCTTCAGCGTAGTGGTTTTTTTATGACAACGCCACGCGAAGATATGCTCAGCTTCCCGTCAATGGTAAAAGATGTTTATTTTCGCGATTGGCGTTTACTGGGGAGCGATTATTTAGTCGTCGGAAAAATGTCCAGCAAGGGATCTGATAAGATCGAGATTGAGTTCAGTCTTCTGAGTATTGCCTCACAGGAAGTAATATTTAGACATAAAGTATTTGGCAGCAATTTACAGTTGAGGGATCTTGGGCACGCAATCAGTGACAAGGTCTATCATGCCATAACTGGAATTCGAGGGATTTTTTCTACTCGCGTTGCCTATGTCACTGCGGTTCGTGAAGCTGATGGAATGACTTACCGTCTGCATGTGGCGGATGTAGACGGCGCAAGAGAGAAATTAATGCTCAGGTCAAGCGAACCAATTATGTCTCCGTCCTGGTCGCCTGATGCCAAGAAGCTTGCTTATGTCTCATTTGAGACTGGTAGACCAGCAATATACACGCAAAATCTAGCTACAGCGGCGCGGGATCAAATAACTAACTTTGGTGGCTTAAATGGAGCCCCTGCTTGGTCCCCAGATGGAAGTGAATTAGCTTTAGTGCTCTCCAAAGACGGAAACCCAGAGATTTATTTAATGGCTTTGGACAGCAAGAAGTTAACTAGGCTTACTCACCACTTTTCAATAGACACAGAACCGGCATGGATGCCTGATGGCAAACATTTACTGTTTACTTCGGATAGAGGAGGCGAGCCACAAATATATAAATTAAATATTGCAACGACGGCCATTGAGCGCCTAACATTTGAAGGTAACTACAATGCTCGAGGCAGTTTGGCTCCAGATGGGAGGACGTTGGCAATGGTGCATCGTAAATCAGGAGCATTCCACATAGCGGCATTCGATTTGCAGACGCGGCGGATTAGAGAGTTGACTACCACTACGCTTGACGAATCGCCAAGCGTAGCGCCTAATGGGGCGATGCTAATGTATGCGATGAAGCAAGAGGACAGGGGAATGCTAGCGGCAGTTTCGCTTGACGCGGGTGTCAAATATATTTTACCAGCTCGCTCTGGAGATGTTCGTGAACCTGCTTGGTCTCCTTTTCTACGCTAAGGGAGATTATCTGTTATTATGTTACAATAGTGTTGTTAGGGATATTAATTTAAATTTTAAAGTATGGAGCACATGATGAATAAAACGTTTACCGCAAACTCTCTAACCTTCCTACTGATGGCATTGTTATTTACTGCTTGTAGCTCTACTCCTGTTGAAGAGGAGGGTGCTGACACCACCACTATTCAAGAAAGCGAGGTTACGACTGCAGTTGTTGAGGCACCAGTGCAAGAGGAAGTAATGGAGTCACAGATTTTAGCAGATACCGTATTTTACTTCGATTTTGACAAGGCAGTTTTAAAGGATGAATCTAGAGCAGCACTGATGGAACATGCGAGATCGCTTAAAGAGTCCCCAAGAAGCATAAGATTAGAGGGGCACGCTGACGAGCGAGGTACGAGAGAGTATAACATGGCTTTAGGAGAGAGGAGGGCTAACTCAGTCAAGGAATTTCTGATGCTGGAAGGAGTGTCGGCCGGACTCATAGAAGTTGTGAGCTATGGCGAGGAGAGAGCCGCCGCATACGGTAGTAACGATGAATCGTGGGCAATGAATCGTCGAGTAGAGCTTAAGTAAAGACTGTTGGATTATAGGCAGGGAAATTTGAATAGGTATGCTCCCCTGCTGGGAGGAAGTTCTTTGCAGTTCTTTGGTTCGGGCGCTCTAGGGTGTGTTTTTGCTGTGAGTTTATTACCAAGCGTTGCGACATCCCAAGTAGTAGCTCCAGTTTCTGAGCTTATTCCAGCGGTTGGAAATGTGGATTTCAAAGATCAGGTCCCTATAGATTTTGAGACTGAGACTGAGACTGAGACTGAGACTGAGTCTGAGGGAACTGACATGTTTTTGGCTCTTCAATTGCTTAGAGAAGAGGTGCGTCTTTTACGCGGCAGTGTCGAAACGCTAGAGTTTCGTTTGCAGCAGGTCAAGCAGCAGCAGTTAGATGATTATCTTGATTTGGATCGTAGATTAGCGGTTTTGACGTCAAGTGAAGCCTCAAATGAGGATGTCGCGGTAGCCGATGCGGTTACGTCGTCTCGTAATAAAATCTCAACCAGTGGATCGATTTCTAGCATGCCATCTTCAGAGGCGGATGAAGACCGGCAGGTAAAACAAGATTATGATTTAGCATCTGCCTTGCTTTTGAGGGAACGTGACATAGTAGGAGCTACAGTGGCTTTCAGAAATCATATTGTGAAGTACCCTACTAGTCCTTTTGTAGCCAATGCTAGTTATTGGTTGGGTGAAATATTTTTGTTACAGGGTGACGATGAGCAGGCTCGACTAGAATTTACGCGAATCGTTGATGACTATGCAGGGCACCCGAAGGAGATTGATGCGAAGTTTAAACTGGGTAAAATTTATTTCCAGCTCGGTGAGCGGGCTCGCTCCAGAGATTTTTTGGAGTCTGTTGTGAATAGCAAGGCTCCAGCTGCTGATAAAGCAAAAAAGTATCTCGAATCGAATTTTTAGATCATCAAATGGCGGTTAGGTTGAGAGAAAAAATGTGCTTTTCACTTTATTTTAAGCGAATGGAGAAAATGTCTCGTAGAAAAAGTAGGTAATTGTGGATGATATAATTTAACTTTGAATAGCTCCACATATTTCGGAAAATATTTTGATAAAAGTTCTTCTCCACGTATGAGAACGAAATTTACTTGGACGTTAGATGTGCTGGTGGAGTAGTGGGATCTTATCAGTTGTTTTAGGGCAACAAAATGCATACAAACCATTGGGTTACGGTTTTTTTTGTACCATAAAATTTGTTCAGACAAAAAATTATTTTTGATAATATCAGTGATCTAGAGTGAAGTATCGGATAAGTTCCCACGCTTTTTCTGCAACTATATGAAGGGGTCTCTTTCACCGATGAAGTGTAGGCATTAATAAGAACTTTTCACTCTTGATAGTAGAGGTCTGACCATGATGGTGTTTAACAAGGTTAGGACAACGCTTAAAACAAGTTAAGAAATCCAAACTAATAAGCTAGGTGCAGCTTGCCAAATTGTCAAAAGTATCGGAGACCCGAATTTCTGCGCTGGAGACAAGGCAGACTCGTCAAAGTATCCGCACTGTAAAATTTGCCCCTGTCCTAGGCGTCCGTCCAGAGTGGCTTGAAACCGAGGTTGAACGAAATGACAATATTGACTTAACGCAAGAAGAGCAGGGAATGCTGAGATACTTCAAGCTTATGCCGTGTAGATAAAAGGACAGAGAATTGGTGTATCTGTATGAAGTTGAATTTAATGAGTAAGAGCAGGAATTGTTGAAATACTTTTGGCTTTAACGAATAAGAAAAAAAATAGAGAATTGGCTTATCTACAGGTGAGAAGCAGAAAATCGTAACCATAAATAAACTTTTGGGAGAAGCGATTATCGTTCTTTTATACAACACTCATAAGAATTTTTACTGGATGTTTTAGGTGTCAATTTGTGTCAAGTATAGCCATGATTTATCGCAGGAAACCAGACGTTGTGTTACCATTTAAGCTCAAAGTATAGGACAAATCGTAAAACATGGGATAACTTTTTTAACTGATCAAAACATTAGTTCCAATAAACGTATTAAAATTAACCAGTTAAAGGTGTGGGCCGTTAGCTCAGCTGGTAGAGCAGTTGGCTTTTAACCAATTGGTCGCAGGTTCGAACCCTGCACGGCCCACCATCTTTCCAAGGCATGCCGGCGGACAAGCTAAATTTTGGGTTCCCAAACAATTGTTCTTCGTTGGAGGTTGGTTTTAGCCAGATCAAAGTGGCTTTTTGACTTTTAAGCTGCAAATATAAAAGTTCAGCTGGACATCGTCATGACTGGGGGGTCTTACTTTGTCATTAAAAGGGCTTGTAGTTTTCTTACTTTTTTCCGTTACGGTGGCTTCAATATTTCTTATTGGCGAGGTGCATCAATCGAAAAGGGAAAAAAAGACAGTCACATCATATCAAATACCGCAGCCTGCGGCCCTAAAACAGACCATCGAAGCACTTCTTGATGGAAATAGTCCTCAAAAACTGGTGCCTCATCGAAAAAAGTCGAGACGAGTAGTACCTGAGGAGATAGGTGGGTTATCTTCATATGAGGTGACTGAGCGAGTAAAAAATGATTTAGAACAAATTGCTGGATTGGCAAGCTCTCAAGATAAATCAAAATTGTGAGTCCATCCACTGTCACCGAAGCAGTTGAATCAGCTACTCCGTTTGGAGACTCAATACGGAAGGGGCCGACCATCGAAGATAATTTCTAACAAATCAAACCGTGTTACCGCAATATTTCCCGACTTTGAGCTCGCCGGCCTTGCTCATAAGACGCCAGAACATATGGGTGACCATCTTTCTCAAATTGTTCAGAACCATAGAGATTTATTCGGCATTGCAGACACTGGGGTAGTTTCAAGTTCTGATGCCGATTGTATTAAAGAAGTTTGCCGTATTGAAATTAACAAATCCTTTGGCGGTTTGCCTGCATGGGATCATGGACTTGTCTTTACAACAAATAAGAAAAAACTTTATTCGATTCAAGGCGAATTTTCTATACCGGATGTAGGTGGCTACACAAATGAGAGGCTATCGAATGAGACATTGAAGTATGTAGTAGCGGAGCATTTCCAGAGGGAGTTAAAGCAAGTTGAATTTCAATCCTCAGAACTGGGCATCACATTGGATAACGGAAGAGATTTTTTAGCTTATAAGATCCGCGTCAGATTAGGGAAATACAAGCGATTTGAAGTTTATGTTGATGTTCAAACCAGACGTATTCCAAAGGTTATACCACTAGTGCAACATGCTCAGGTGTCCGCTAGCGGGATTGACCTCGCTGGTAAAAATATCTCATTTCAGGCTGAAAGTCGTTCCGGTGTCTTTGATTTAAAGGACTCGCGGTTTCCGTTAAATGGGAGTACTCATGTTTATTCTGCTGAGGATAAGACCGGCTATGAGGAGAGTTACACGAGTGATGTGTATTACATATCTTCGGGTACGCCGGACTCTGGCTGGGATCCTGCAGGAGTAAGCGCAATAAATAACGCAAAGACGCTGGTTGATTACTTCAAAAGCAATCATTCTTTTGATGCCCCGAGTCGGGGCCAACAAGATATCACAATCGGGGTAAATCTTGCGGCTAACAATAATGGGTTGAAAGATAACGCACTAGCGCTTGGTAATAATTTATTTATCTTTGGCGCGGGTAACGGAGTAACTAACAATAATTGGGCTCTGGGCTTGGATGTTATGGCTCATGAGATAACGCATGGGGTTATTAATAGTACCTCTCGGCTAGTATATCGACACCAATCAGGTGCGTTAAATGAGTCATTTGCCGACTTTTTCGGTGCGATGACAGATGCCGAAGATTGGCTGATTGGTGAGGACATATATATTCAGGAGGGTAAGTTTTTAAGAAGTATGTCGAACCCTCAGGACCCGAATGCGGATCCTCCGCAGCCGGCGCATATGTCACAATTTAATAGTTCAAGAGGTGTTCATAGTAATAGCGGCATCTTTAATAGGGGTTTATATCTCTTGGCCGAGGGTTTGACCTCAGAGGGTTTGGGTATAAGTGTAGGTCGAATAAAGGCAGCAGATATTGCGTTTAAAACAATGCGATCGTTATCTCCCAATTCATCCTTCGATCAGGCCGCAACAGCAATGATAGCGACCGCGCAGTCAGAATACGGTGCCTCGTCGAGTGAGGTCCTAGCAACGATGCTTGCGATGCAAAGTATTGGGCTTCCAGAGGATACTTACACTACCATAGGCACCTCTGAAATCGTAAGTCCCACCTCAACGGCTACTGTGTACTTGTATCCAAGGTATGCACCAAGGAATTATGGTCCCACAGGTGCGGGTAGCAATGAATACTCAGTTTATGTGCAGTATTTTTCAAACAATGCCACCTCCTATGACTCACAGACCGATTTTGGACCTCTTCCCGGTCGGTATGCTAGCTTAAAGCGACCATCGCTTATTTTTACTGAAGACGGGAATTTTCGATACATATATGAGGGTAAAAGTGACGGAAAACTGTATTCTTATTCCTCTGCCACTGCATCCACGGAAGAGGTAGCGATTGGGGATTACACAATATCAAATTTGGCATTATCCAATGATTTTTCAACTCTGGTATTTACGGTAGTCGAATCTCCAACCATTTACGTCCTTGATCTCGAATCAATGGATCTGTCTACGCACATTGTTCGCGGGCCTTCAACGTCCAGAGCAGGTTCTACCGGTCAGACGGCAGCTTATGTTGATAGTATTCGATATGATCCGACACAACGGTATGTTGTCTTTGACTATCTATCCTGTGGTGTTACAACTTTAGTTTGTAATTCATCGAATGAGTCTTCGTTTTGGACAATTGGATTTATGGATGTTCAATCTGGAAATTTTTCCTATCCCTTTCCCAGTCAGTCAGCAAATCTTGATGTTGGGTACCCAGCTTTCAGCAATACGACAGACCGCTACATAGTTTTCGACATTATCAACTACGCTGCAGATACCGAATCTGGCTATTATTCAGGTGTTTATCTGTACGATGTTTATGATGGTGGCTCACCTAGGTACATTGGTGACACGGATGATACCGCTAGCGGATTAGGTTACTTTGGAACACCATCGTTCACAAGCAATGACTCTGGGGTGGTTTTTACCGCGCGTACCGACTCAGGCTCTACACTATGGAGAGCAGGTCTTCGGGATTATTCAAGAGATGAAACCTATAATATCATCAACGATTATGATGTATTTCAGCCGATGGCAATTCCGGGCGCGACCACAAATCGTGTGCCAATACTCGCCTTATCGACTAATGCATTAGATTTTGGTGATGTCATATCCGGTGAGATTGTTACTGCCGAGTTGTGTGCAGAAAACGCCGGACACTTCCCTATTGAGTTAGGTTTGTTCGCTGCCTCAAATGATGCAATCTCCTGGAGCGCAGAGAATCAGGTGATTCAGGATGGGCAACAGGTATGTGGATCGGTTTCAGTTGATAGTAGTCACTTCGGAAAAGGAACTTTTTCAACTGTTGAGTCCCTTACTCATAATGGTGCAAATAGCCCAAAGGCGATAACAATAAACGCCAACTTTGATGCGGATACCGATTTGGATGGGACTCTTGATTACGCAGATGATGACGATGATGGTGACACGATTTCTGATGAAGATGAAATCGAAAATGGTACTAATCCGCTGCTAGCTGATTCCGATGGAGATGGTGTAAATGATAACCTCGATGCTCTGCCCCTTGAGGCCACCGAGACATTAGATACTGACCGAGATGGGATAGGAAATAATGTGGATAATGACGATGATAATGACGGCGTTGTGGACTTAGAAGACGCTTATCCACTTATAGCTTTGGGAGGTCTTACTGACACTGATGGTGATGGGCAACCCGATGATTGCAATAGCGATTGTGTTGCTTTGGGTATGGATGCGGATGCCGATGATGATAATGATGGAGTTACTGATGCGAATGATGTATTTCCGCTCGATGCTTTGGAGACCATAGACACTGATGGTGATTTAGTAGGCAATAATGCTGATCTCGATGATGATGGTGATGGTTCCAGTGATGAGCAGGAATCTTTAGACGGGACTGACCCTCTAGATAGAGATGATTGTGCCACTTGCACACCTCCAGTATCAGGAATTACTTATCACTGGAAAAGTCATACAATGCTGGATTCTGTTGATGTCAATCTGGCTGGGATAACAGATGGTGTTGTGAATGATTTTTTTGAGGATGCTATGTCGAATGAATCTGGCTCCTACTCATTCACTCTGAGACATCGAGGCACGAATCATCTTACTGCAAGTAAAGCATTAACTGCTGGTGAATCAGGGACTGTCATTAGTTCAGCTGATGCCCTAGCGGCGCTAAAGATTGCGGTAGGCATGAATCCCAATGCTGATCCTGATGGGGAGGGGCCCGAAAAAGCGTTGCCTTTATCGCCTTATCAATACATAGCCGCGGATATTAACAGTGACGGCCGAGTTACTTCAGCAGATGCATTAGCAATATTAAAGATGGCGGTGAAACTCACATCCGCTGAACCTCGTAGGTGGATATTTGTTGCTGAAGACTATGACTTTTGGGATGAGGCCAATCAAGTCTTCAAAACCACTCCTAAGGACGTAATTTGGGAGCGGAAGGGGGTCATCTTTGATTATCCTGAAAAGAGCATGCAAAACGTTGTGGGCGTTCTTATGGGCGATGTCAATGGCAGTTGGACTGCGCCGGCGGGTAGTGAAACCATTGCCGAGAATTACTTCAGTGATTTGGTAGCATCACAAGGCGGTTCAATAGGGCAGTGGGGATTAAAGGATCTAAAATCTTCCACACAGTTACCACAAGTCCCTGAACCCAATATCTGGACACCGGGATTCTATGAGTCGATACGGTCGCTCGAAAATATTTGTGAAAATCCTCGTTCAAATGATATTTATCAGGATCAGTTTGGCAATGTTTCAGACGAAAATAACTGGATAAGGTCATGGACAAACGACTCTTATCTTTGGTATGACGAGCTGCCCGATATAGATCCGGCCTCAGTAGACAATACTTCTGACTACTTTTATATGATGCGCACGTCTGAAATCAGCTCCAGTGGGCGAGAAAAAGATCCAATTTACCAGAGGTCTATGATCAACACGGAAAAACTCAGAAATATTGATGCGGGTGGAGAGAGTTTCGGTTATGGGATGCATGTGCTGCGATATAACCCGGTGGAAAGCCGCCGAATATTTGTTGCATATACTCAGCTAGATAGTCCTGCACCAAATGCTGGGATAACTCGTGGCGATGAAATTGTAGCTGTCGATGGAGAGCTCGTAGCTGGCGGTGATCAATTTTTGATAGAGTCGGCACTCGCTCCAACCGTTATCGATGAGGAACATGTATTTCGTGTCAGAAATTCGGTCAATGGAGTGGTTAGAAATGTAAATATTCGAAGTGCGGAGGTTGAGCAGCAACCGGTTTTGACTGTAAACGTCCTGGACATATCCAGCTCTAATAGGGCTGGCTACATATTATTTAATGACCACTCAAGAGCTGCAGAGCGAGCGCTGATAGATGGTATTGACACTCTGAAGGCTGAGAACATTGATGAGCTCGTCTTGGATTTACGATATAACCAAGGAGGCTATGGATATATTGCAGCTCAGTTGGGTTACATGATCGCAGGCGCCGTTTCTGATGGTCAAACCTTTCTAAAAGAAATTTTTAACGATAAGTATATAATTAAAGATCCTTTTAACGGCTTAGAGATATTACCGCTCCCGTTCTTGAACACAACGTTTATGGATGAGACGATTACTGGATTAGAGGCGGGTACGCTGCTACCAACGCTTAATTTAGACCGTGTTTTTATTCTATCAGATTACAGCACCTGTTCATCAAGTGAACTATTAATTAATGGCCTCAGGGGCATCGGTATAGAGGTCATACTGATCGGTGGTGCTACCTGCGGGAAGCCCTATGGCGGCCTTCTGACTGATAATTGTGGGACGACCTATTACATGATTCAAACCACCGTCGAAA
>MDTB01096078.1_pt1 | contig 14119 bp, 11 predicted proteins | sample 811161 | NCBI WGS metagenome assembly MDTB01 (sample SAMN05326650, study PRJNA326480) | marine metagenome | isolation source: seawater | place: Mediterranean Sea | collected 2009
AGGCTGTTAAAAATTGGCTAAAAAATATTAATTAATTTCAATTTCTAACCCATCATAAGCCAAGAAAATATTCTTTGGCAAACTTCTCTGAATTTTCTTGTGAAACCCTAATTTATGGCTTAAATGAGTTAAATATGCTTTTTTAGGATTAATTCTTTGAATTAACTCTATTGCATCTTGCAAATTCAAATGTGATTTATGTTCTTCTATTCTTAGTGCATTTATGACAAGAACTTTTAAATTTTTTAGTTTTTTAATTTCATTTTCCTCAATTATTTTAACATCTGTAAAATATGCAAAATCTTTAAATCTGTATCCAAGAATTGGAAGCTTACCATGAAAAGCACGAATGGGAGTTACTATTTTATTTTTAAAAATAAATTGATTGGTGATCTCGTTAATTTTTACTGAAGGAACACTTGGTATTTTATTAATATTATTAAAAATATAAGAAAACCTTTCTGTCAAAGAATTTATAACCCTTGTTTCAGCATAAATTGGAATGGTTCCGTATTTAAAATAAAATGGTCTAATATCGTCTAATCCTGAAACATGATCATTGTGTTCATGAGTAAAAAGAATTGCATCAATTTTTGAGCAATTTGCCCTTAACATTTGCTGGCGAAAATCAGGACCACAATCGATAATAATATGATCGCCCTCCCAATCAATTAAAATAGAGGTTCTGAGTCTTTTATCTTTTTTATCAGGGCTTAAACAAACTGGATGATCACTTCCAATTACGGGTATTCCTTGGGATGTTCCGGTGCCTAAAAAATTTATTTTCATTAAGAATGAGTATTACATAAAAATAAACTATTTATTTTTCTTCAAATAACACTATTTTAATAAATTTGTGCATAATGTAATTTCTTTGAAATGGACTATAAAATACTATAATAATGTCCTTAGATAATATACTTTCAATTAAGCAAAAAGCTTTACAAATTAATTTGGATTCTAATATCTATGGCACATTTGCTGAGATAGGTGCTGGTCAAGAGACCGCAAGACAATTTTTTAGAGTTGGTGGAGCATCTGGAACAATTGCAAAAGCAATGTCCGCATATGATAAAAGTTTTAGTGATGATATATATGGAATTGAAGATGACAAAAGATATGTTACGCACAATAGACTTATTAAAATGCTGAATCATGAAACTACTTTAATTGAAAAAAGAATTGACAGAAAAAATAAGAAAAATATAAAGTTTTTTTGCTTTGCGAATACTGTTGCCACCATTGATTTTGCGAAAAAATACAATGGACATGGTTGGGTAGGAATTAGATTTCAAATTGATCCAGATGAAAAATATAATGATATTATTTTACATGTAAGATTTAAGCAAAATAATGCACAACAACAGCAAGAGACCTTAGGAGTTTTAGGAACAAACTTAATCCACTCTGCTTTTTTTTATTACCAAACACCAAAAAAAATTATTAAAAGATTATACGATCATCTAAGCATTGATGAAGTTGAAATTGATACCATTAATTTTTTAGGTCCAGTTTTTAAAAATGTAGATAATAGAATCTTAAGTTTAGAGCTTGTTAAAAACGGGATGACTGAGGCTGTTATGTTTGGGCCTGATGGAAACAATATTCTTCCAGCAGCAGCACTTTACAAAAAAAATATTCTTGCATTAAGGGGTAGATTTAGACCAGTAACTATTGTTAATGAAGAAATGTATAGAAGTTCTTTAAATATGTTTATAAATGAAAGACATCTTGATAAAAAAGACACTATTGTTATTTTTGAAATCACACTTGCTGATTTAACATCACACGGGGAGATTGACGAAAAAGACTTTATGGACAGAGCAAAATTATTAGGATTATTAGGAGAAACTGTATTAATTTCTAATTACAAAGAATATTACAGGCTTGCTGAATATTTTTCATTATATACAAAAAAGAAAATTGGACTTTGTATGGGGGTAAATAATTTAATTCAAATTTTTGATCCAAAGTATTATACAACTTTAAGTGGAGGAATTCTTGAGGCCTTTGGTAAACTTTTTTTCAAAAGTCTAAAAGTATACCTTTATCCTGTTTTAGATGAAAATGATAACATTGTTAATAGCAACAATCTAAAAGTTCACCCAAGAATGAAAGAACTATACAAGTTTTTTAAATTTAATGGGAAAGTTATTGATGTTAAGAACTTTAAAAAAAAATCACTTAAAATTTATTCTCATAAAGTTTTAGAAAGTATCAAAAAAAATGAATCAGGATGGGAAAAACTATTACCCAAAGCAGTTGCTGAAAAAATTAAAAATTTTAAGCTTTTCGGCCATCAGTAGTTCTGTTGAATAATTTGTGATGAATGTTCTTTTGTTTTAACTTTTTCAATAATATCTTCAATTTTTCCCTCCTCATCAATTATAAATGTTGTTCTAATAATACCCATATATTCATTGCCTCTAAATTTTTTCAACCCCCACACTCCATAATCATTAATAATCTCTTTATTTTCATCACAGCACAAATTAAAAGGAAGATTATATTTGCTAGAAAATTTATTCTGAGATTTTTGATTATCAGCAGATACACCAAGAATTTCATATCCTCCTTTTTTAAATTTACTGTAATTTTCCCGTAGGTTGCAGGCCTGAGCAGTACATCCAGGTGTGTTAGCTCTGGGGTAGAAAAAAATTACTACTTTTTTTCCAATAAAATTAGACAATTTGATTATGTTTCCATCTTGGTTTTTACATTCAATTTTAGGCGCTAAATCACCTACTTTTAATTTTTTCATATTTAGTTATATTTACTATTAAATTTAATGTTTTGAAAAAAAGTGACAAAATTTCTTATGTTATTAAAAAACTAGAAGAATTATATCCAACTGTTCCTGTCCCATTAAATCACAAGGATCCTTACACACTTTTAGTTGCTGTTTTATTGTCTGCACAATGTACTGATGAAAGAGTCAATCAAATAACCCCTAAACTTTTTAGTATAGCAGACAATCCATTTGATATGGTAAAACTTACAATTGAAGAAATTAAAGAAATTATTCGACCATGCGGCTTATCACCAATGAAAAGTAAAGGAATACATGGATTAAGTGAAATTATTATTAAAAAACATGATGGAAGTGTACCAAAATCATTTGCGGATCTTGAGGAAATGCCTGGAGTTGGTCATAAAACTGCTAGTGTTGTCATGTCTCAAGCTTTTGGAATACCTGCTTTTCCAGTGGATACACATATTCACAGATTAATGTACAGATGGGGGTTAAGTAATGGATCAAATGTCAAAAAAACTGAAAATGATGCTAAAAGACTTTTTCCTCAAGAAAAATGGAATAAATTACATCTTCAAATTATTTTCTATGGTAGGGAATATTGTCCAGCAAGGGGTTGGAAATTAGAAAAAGATGAAATTTCAAAAAGAATAGGTAGAAAATCAATTATAAATAAACTAATTTAAGTCTAAAATAAAAGAATTGTTATTATGGTTAATAACAACTATTGATTTAGAGTAGTTTAGTATTCTTTGTATTGTTTCTTTTTTTGGGTTCAGAATAAAATTCTGTTTATCAGTGTAGTTTTTTTGCATATAAAATCAGTGTTTGTCTATACAACGAGAAAAAACTGAATATATTGTATTAGTTTGTCAAAGAAATATTTTGTTTTTTAATGATATTTCTAAGATTTATTAAGGCATATCTCATTCTGCCTAATGCAGTATTAATACTTACTCCTGTTTTTTCAGAAATTTCTTTAAAACTCAATTCATTGTAGTACCTATAAACTAACACTTCCTTTTGATCATTGGGCAATAAATTAATTATTTTTTTTACTTCAATTAAGATTTGATCTTTAATCATTTTATTTTCAACATCAATTTCATTGTCTTTTAAAACAGAAAATATATCAAAATCATTGTTTGATTCAAATTTTGGAATTCTAGAAATTCTTCTAAAATGATCAATGACTAAATTATGAGCAATTCTCATGACCCATGAAACAAATTTTCCTTCTTCATTGTAGTTGCCCAACTTTAATGTTCTTATAACTTTTATAAATGTATCTTGAAAGATATCCTCTGTAAGATCCCTATCAAAGACTTTAGAGTAAATAAAATTGTATATACGCTGCTTATGTCTTTTAATAAGAATTTCAAGGGACCTTTCGTCACCCTCTGTAAAGGATTTAATAAGAACGGAATCAGAAATATGATCTTTTTTCATAACATTACTTTTAAATAATTAGCAGAAATTATCTGTTTTTAGTGTAATGTTATTCTATAGGCAATAGCTTTAATTTTAGTAAATATACGTTTTTAATGATAATTGATCAAAAATTATTTTTTTAAATTATTTGTTTATATAATTAGCATAGTATTTGTTTTTAAAAAATTGTGGAAAGTAAAAATCCAAAGTTTATCGAGATTTTAGGTGCTGAGATGCATAATTTAAATTCAATAAACCTCAAGCTGCCTAAGCAAAAATTAGTTGTTATTACAGGTGTTTCCGGAAGTGGCAAATCATCTCTGGCATTTGATACAATTTACGCTGAAGGGCAAAGGAGGTATGTCGAAAGTCTCTCCAGCTACGCAAGGCAATTTCTTGAAAGATTAGAAAAACCCAAAGTCAAAAAAATCACAGGGTTATCACCTGCCATCGCTTTGGAGCAAAAAATTTCACTATCAAATCCAAGATCTACTGTTGGAACAAAATCTGAAATTTATGATTATCTAAAATTACTTTTTTCAAGATATGGTAAAACATACTCACCTGTCACTAATAAAGAAGTTAAAAGAACCACGATTTCTGAAATTTCAGATTTTATAAAGTCAAATGAATATGGAACTAAATTATTACTAATCATCAAACTTGAGCAGATAAATGAAAAAAATATTGACAAAAAAATCAAGTCTCTTTTAGTACAAAATTACAATAGATTGCTAATTGATGATGAAATTATTAAAATTAAAGATGTCGATGTAAAAAAAATCAATAATTATAAAAATATTTTCTTGGTTATTGACAGAATTATTGTGAACGGGTCAAAGCAATTTTTAGATAGAGTTAATGATTCAATATCCATTGCAATATTTGAGGGGAAAGGAAAATGCGTTGTCAAAAATATTGAATCTAATAAATATGAATATTTTAATACAAATTTAGAGCTAGATGGAATAAAATTTATTCAACCCTCTGTCAATTTTTTTAGTTTCAATAATCCCAGTGGTGCGTGTAAAAAATGTGAAGGATATGGTGATATCGTTGGTATTGATGAAAGACTAGTAATTCCTAACTCTACATTGTCAGTTTATGAAGAATGTGTTTTTCCTTGGAAAGGTAAAAAACTGGGTAAATACAGGTCCCTTTTTATAAAAAATGCATCAAAATATGATTTTCCTATTCATAAGCCTTACTCCCAATTGTCAATAGCTAACAAGAAATTATTGTGGGATGGAAATGAAGAATTGATTGGTATAAATGATTTTTTTTCCAAATTAGAAAAAAAATTGTATAAAATACAAAATAGAGTTTTGCTTTCTAGATACAGGGGTAAAACAACCTGCAATTCATGTTTTGGGAACAGATTACGAAAAGAAGCTGGTTATGTTAAGTTTTCGGGAAAAAATATTTTTGAATTAATTAATCTTCCAATAGAAAAATTACTTATTTTTTTTACAAATCAAAATTCTAAAAATAGACTTATTAAAGAAATAATTGAAAGATTGAGTTGTTTAAATGATCTTGGCTTAGGTTATCTTGCTCTCAACAGAAAATCCAGTACACTTTCGGGTGGAGAAAGCCAAAGAATTAATTTAGCTACTTGTGTTGGAAGTAATTTAACAGGATCGTTGTATATTTTAGATGAACCAAGTATAGGTCTACACCCTCAAGATACATCTAGTTTAATAAAAATTCTTCTAAAACTTAAAAATTTAGGAAATACTGTCATAATTGTAGAACATGATGAAGAAATAATAAGATCAGCAGACTTTATAATTGACATTGGCCCGTATGCAGGTTCTAACGGAGGTAATATTGTTGCAAGTGGAAATTTTAATGACTTTATTACTCAAAATTCTTTGACAGCAGGTTATTTAAATGGTAATTTAAAAATCGCATTACCAAAACAAACTAGGAAAGTAAATAAAAAAATAAGCATAAGGGGTGCCAGAGAAAATAATCTTAAAAATATAAATTTAGATATTCCACTAAACTGCTTGGTTTCAGTAACAGGTGTTTCTGGATCAGGGAAGAGTACACTGGTAAATAAAATTATATATCCTGCTGTATTGAATAATTTAAAAGATTTTTCAGTTAAACCGGGAGAATTTGATACAATTGGAGGGGATATTGATGAAATAAAATTTGTTGAATATGTTAGTCAAAGTGCTATTGGAAAGTCCTCAAGATCTAACCCTGTTACCTATATAAAAGCTTATGATGAAATCAGAAAGGTGTTTTCTGAAAATCGTGAAAGTCGAATAAGGAGATATAAACCAAAACATTTTTCATTTAATGTAGACGGCGGTAGATGTGAAAATTGTAAGGGCGAAGGAACAAATTTGATAGAAATGCAATTCATGCCTGACGTTTCACTTCCATGCGAAGCATGTAACGGAAAAAAATTCAAATCTGAAATTTTAGAAATAAAAGTGGATAATAAGAATATTTTTGAGGTGTTAAATTTAACAGTTAATGAAGCTATCGAATATTTTAGTGAAATGAATAAAAATAAAATTTTAGATAAACTTAATATCCTTAAAAATGTTGGTTTGGGTTATGTAAAATTAGGTCAGAGTTCCTCTACCCTTTCTGGTGGTGAAGCCCAAAGAATAAAACTTGCATATTTTTTAAGCATGAGAAGCAAATCAAAAAATGGGCTTTTTCTTTTTGATGAACCAACTACAGGATTGCATTACGATGATATAAAAAAACTTTTAATTTCTATTAACTCATTAGTTGACATGGGTAATTCTGTAATTTTAATTGAGCACAATATGGAATTAGTTAAATGCTCTGATCACATTATTGATCTTGGTCCAAAAGGTGGCAATCATGGAGGAAAAGTTCTATTCAGCGGAGAGATAAAAAAATATCTAAATAAAAAATTCCCCACTGCTAACTACTTAGAAAAAGTTTATAAATAAAAAGTTTGGCACGTGCTTTGTAATTTTGATTTTGGTTAGTTTAATTTATTGAATAGTTAGTTTAAGCCCTGTTTTTTTCCTAATTAACAGGGCTTTACTTTTTTATTAAAGTAATTCTACAAGTTTTTTTGTTAGATTTTGCCTATCATATTTTTTTACTGAAAATTGTCCTGACTTCAAATCATTTTTCAAAAACTTTTCATAACAAACTTTTAAATAGTTATAAAGGGCTTCTTTTTGATCTCGTGTAAAGTAATTACCACATTTTAACTTGTTCATTATTTCCTCGATTTCAGAATCTGACGGCCCAATAGCAATAATAGGTCTTTTTGAAAATAAATAATTAAAAAACTTTCCAGGGATTACATAGGACATTACATTTTCAACAGATTCAACCATTAATAATACCTGGCTAGAAAATATGTATGAATAAGTATCTTTTTCTGCAATATATCCTTTAAAAGAGATACATTTGGCAAATTTTGAAATAGATAAACGCTTTTTGATTTTTTTATCAATATTACCAATTAACTGCAGCTTTAAGTAATCCTCAAAACCCTCTATATTAACGCATATACTTTCCAATACTTCCCACAAAATGTCTGGATTTCTGTCTGGATAAAGTGATCCAACATGTGTTATTGTAAAATTTTTATCTAAATCATATTTTAAATTTATTCTATCATAACCATTAGTTATCTTGACAATATTACTTGTAAATTTACTGTAGTAATTTTTTAATTTATTTGAGGTAACAATAACTTCATTTGCATTTTGCAATACCAAATTTCTTAATTTTAAGTGTTTAGATTTTGTTTGAGATAAAAAATGAAACTTTTTATTACTATTTAACATTAGCCAGGGGTCACGAAAGTCAGCAATCCAATTTATATCAAACTCTCTTTTGATGTCCAAGCCTATTAAATGAATACTATGTGGAGGACCTGTGGTAATAATTGTATGAAATTTATTTTTTTGAAGGTATTTTTTTAAAAATTTAACAGCTTTATTCCTCCAAAATATTTTTAAATCTGGAACAAATAAATTTCCTCTGAGAAAAAAAAGAATTTTTTCAAAAAAGGATTGATCATTGATTTGATTAATATTACCAGATCTAAAGGAGTTGAAATAATTTTTGAATGGCAGAAAATTAGAAATTTCAAATATAGGATGACTAATCACATTTATCTTTGATGATATTTCATTTTCTAAAGAATTGTCTATAATTGCGTAGTTTGGTTCTTTAGGGGCAAGTACATATGGTTCAATATCAAAATCGGTTAAATTATTGGCAAATTTTAACCATCTTTGAACACCAGGACCACCTGCTGGTGGCCAATAATAAGTTACAATTAAAACTTTTTTCAATTTCTTGATTTTATAAAAATTCCAACAATGAAAAAGAGTAAAAAACCAATAGATCCAAAAAGACTTACAGTGGAACCAGTTTTAACAACATCCGGGTCAAAAATAAATTCTATTACATGTTCTCCTTCCGGTATCTCCATTCCTCTTAAAATATAATTTACTTGAAGATGATCAACTGGCCTTCCGTTTATTAGTGAAATCCAACCGTGCGGATAATAAACTTCTGAAAATACCGCCAAACCCTCTTCATCAGTTTTGGCCTTATATTTTAAATAATTAGGTTTCTTATCAATAAGTTCAATATTATAAGTACTGTTATTATAATTTTTGTCTTCAATTTTTTGTGAAACTGATGAATTCATAAATTCCAAAGCAGCCAATGATAAAATTTCTTCATTATCATTTTTTACATTTATATTTTCTTTAACGAACCATGCACTTCCAGAAATCATCTCATTAGTAAATATTTTAGCACCAATTGAATCATTATACACGATATATTTGGTATTTAACATACTTAACACGTTAATATTATTTTTGGAAAGATAAAAATCGATTATCTCTTGATATCTGCCCAGTTTTGCAGCATGGTATCCAAGAACCGAATTGAAAAAATAATTTGGTTTAGTAGAATTAGTTGTCAAATCTAAAATTCTAAAATCAGATTGATCATTCTTTATTTGGTTATATATTTCATCCATTTTGTAAGGAGAATCAACATATTTTTTATCTGTAAAATTACTCTCATTGATATATGCTTTAGAAAAGCTAATCAAATCAAATAATATAATAACAGCAAATGAAATGATTAAAGAGTTTTTTGAAAGCTTATTTTTTATAAATAAAAATAGAATAAAACTACATGCAAGTACGTACAGGAATGTTCTTACAAGCTGTGAGGAATATATAGATTTCCTGTCTTCAATCAATACTGAAATAATTTCTTTCCCCAACATTTGATCAGATACTCCTGAAAATTTTAAACTAGACATTGTAGCTAGTAGAAAAAATAATATTGCAATGAAAAAAATAAATGTAGATGTTAATGCTTTAAATTTTTTTTTATTTGAAATACCTGAATCAAAAAGTTGTTGTAACCCAAAAATTGACAAAATAGGTACACAAAGTTCAAGTATAACCTGTACAGATGCTACAGCACGAAATTTGTTGTAAAATGGAACATTATTAATAAAAAATTCAGTTAGAAAATTTAAATTTTTACCATAGGATAACATTAGAGATAAGAATATAGCCGAAAGGATCCAAACAAGATGTTTTCCCCGGTAGAGAAAAATAGAAAATACGAAAAGAAAAAATACAGTAATTCCAATATATGCAGGTGCTTCTACAAATGGTTGATTCCCCCAATAGGTAGGTGAATTTTTAACAATATTTAACGCATCTATATTGTTGTATCCATTAGCAACTAAAAAATTATAAAAAGAAGAACTTTTATCTAATTTTTCAGATGATCCTCCACCAACTATTCGGGGAATAAATAAATTAAAAGTTTCAAAAAACCCATAGCTCCATTGTGTTATATAATCAAAGTCTAATCCTGTTGAAATTACTTTTGTTGAACCGTCAGGATTAATAGTCAAAGTTGATGGATTTCCTCTTGTTGAATATTTTGAGTATTCGTAAGTAGCCAAAAGATTAGATGCATTCATTAGTAAAGCTAATATTGAGGAAACAAATACGATTGCTGTTGAATTAAGAATGTGTTTGTAATCTCTATTTACCAGGTTTTTATATAAGAACCAAATACCCAAAACACTTATCAATAGCATCAAGTAATAGGTCATTTGAAAATGATTGGATGTTATTTGAAGCCCCAGAAAAAAAGTTGTAATTAAAAAACCTAAAAAATATTTTTTTCTTATAATATAAATTAATCCTGATAAAACAAAGGGCATGTATGCAATTGCATGGGCTTTAGCATTATGCCCTGCACCTATTATTATCAAAAGGTAGGTTGATAAGCCAAAAGAAAGAGCTCCAAGAATTGCAAGCCTATACTCTATTTTTAAACTGAACATCAGCACATAAAACCCAAGAAAATATAAAAATAGATAATCAGCTGGTCTTGGAAGAAATCTGATTAGTAGATCAGCTTTCTTAATGTAATTATTCTCATATTTTGCTCCAAGTTGATAAGTTGGCATACCCGAAAAAGCCGAGTTGGTCCAATAGGTTTCAGACGAATTTTCCAAACGATAATCTCTAAGCTCTTTGGACATTCCTGAATATTGAACAATATCATTCTGTAAAATCTTTTTTCCCTCCAGCAAGGGAAAAAAATATATAATTGAAATTATAGCAAAAATTAATAAAGCTACACAATGATGAAATATACATCGCAGATTGATTTTATTTATTTTTTTATTCATCAATCTCTTCATAATCTACATATTCACCTAATTTTTCTGAACTTTGCTTATTTTTTTTAGAAACCTTATCCACGGAAACATCTCCCTCTTTTTTCATTTTTTTTTCTTGCTGAAAGTTATAATTTCTTGAATTAATTTTACTTTTTAAGTAAAAAAGAAAAAGTCTAGAAACTAATCTAAATAAAATATAAAATATAAACAGGTAAAAAAGAAACTTCATATTTTTCAAATTTACAATTCTATAGTCTTAAAAAAAGTTAATATCTTATTAAATTGTATAATAATTTTAATTTTGTGTAATGAATAAATTTCTATTAATTTCTTTTTTCTTAAACTTGATTATTGTACACAATATCAATTCCCAATACACGGAAATAATAAATACAAATAAACCTGGATCTTCCCAAGGAGCATTTTCTGTTGGAAAAAATATTCTTCAATTTGAAAATGCGGCTTATTTTACAGAAAATAGCCATGATATAATAAATTATGAGAGCCAGCAAACGGGTTTAAATTTTTCAGTAAGATTTGGTGCATTTTTAGAAAAACTTGAATTTAATATTAACGGAAACTTTCAAATTGAGAAAATTGACGATTTAAAATATAATCCCGTAAGAAAGTCAGAGGTTAGTAATTTTAAATTTTTGAGGTTTGGTGCAAAATATTTAATTTATGACCCGAAAAAAGGGTTGGAAGATAAACCAAACTATTATAGCTATTGGGCTGATAAAAAATTTTCATTTAAAAATCTAATCCCCGCTTTATCCATATACACAGCCCTTAATATTGATTCTGAGAATAACCCCTACACTGCCTATGGAGTTAAAGGAATTTCTCCAACAGTTTCAATTATACTGCAAAGTAACTTTTCCAAGAGATCAGTACTGATTTGCAATTTAATTGGTGATAGAATTGGATCTAAACAAAATGACTATGGATATATTATAAGTCTAACTTATGCATTTAACAGTAGATTTATCTCCTATTTAGAGAATCAAGCCATAGTTAGTGACTTCTATGCTGATAATAAAATTGCATTCGGTGTAGCATACTTAATAAATAAAAACATTCAGCTTGATGCCGGATCATCATTAAATTTTAAAAGTACACCAAAAATATTTGCTATCAATTTTGGATATAGTCATAGGTTTAATTTAAATTCTAAAGAATGATAACTATTAAAGAAGTTAACTCAAGAAATGAGCTTCTAAAGTTTATTAAATTCCCGTTCAAGCTATATAAAAACTCAAAATATTGGGTGCCTCCAATTATTAATCAGGAAATTGAAAATTTTGACAAGCAAAAAAATCCAAATTTAAAAGAATCAAAAACTAAATTATTTTTAGCATATAGAGATTCTAAAGTAGTTGGAAGAATTGTAGCAATTATAAATAATTACGAAGTTGAAGTGACAAAAATTAAAAAAATTAGGTTTGGTTGGTTTGACTTTATTAATGATTTTGAGGTTAGTAAAAAACTACTTGATAAAATTGAAGAAATAGGTAGAAAAAACAGCCTTAAGTATATGGAGGGACCTATGGGATTTACAAATTTAGATAAAGTTGGTGTTTTAACTAGTGGATTTGATAAAATTGGCACTATGATTACCACATATAATCACGAATATTACAAAGAACACTTTATCAAACACCTATTTGTTGAGGAAAAAAAATATCATGAAAAAATATTTGAATTTAAAAATGTTGATGAGAAATATTATAAACAAATAAGTGATGTTGTAAAACAAAGAAATAACCTTCAAGAAGTAACTTTTACAAAAACTTCAGAAGTATTAAAAAGATCAAATGAAATGTTTGACCTATTTAACGATTCGTACTCTGAATTATCCTCTTTTATTAAAATAAATGAAAACCAAAAGGAATACATGAAAAAAAAATATATAAAATTTATTAATCCTGAGTATATTAAATTTGTTCAAGATAAAAATAAAAAACTCGTTGCATTTGCTATTGTTATGCCTTCTTTTGCTTGGGCTTTACAAAAAATGAGAGGTTATTTATTTCCATTTGGAGTTTTTTATCTGTTATTTTCAAAGTTTTTCAATAAAAATATAACTTTATATCTCATTGGTATCCACCCTGATTTTCAAAAGAGAGGAGTTACTGCAATCATATTTAATTCATTTATTCAAACACTAAAGAACAAAGGAATTGAAATTTGCAGAAGAACGCCTGAACTTACAGATAATATCTCAATTGATAAGATTTGGGGAAATTTCAGCCCTGAACTAATCAAAACTAGAAGTACTTTCAAGAAAAATATATCAAAAAACTAATTTTAAAGATTCTCTTTTGTACAATCCAGAAACCAATTTATCTCTAATTGCAGAAAAAGCATCTAAAGTTTCATGAATGTCATTAATATCATGAGAAGCAGTTGGTATAAGTCTTAATAAAATAAGACCCTTAGGGATTACCGGATATACTACAATTGAACAAAATATTTTATAATTCTCTCTTAAATCCTTAACCAAACACATTGCCTCGGGAACAGATCCTTTTAAATATACAGGTGTGACACAGCTTTGCGTAGTACCAATATCAAATCCTTTAGATTTAAGTCCTGATTGTAGATTCTTTACATTTTCCCATAATTTCTGTTTAATTTCAGGTCGAGTCTTAATTATCTCTAATCTTTTTAAAACTCCTTCAACTAGCTGCATTTGAAGAGATTTTGCAAAAACCTGGGATCTCATATTATACTTTAAAAAATCAATTATTTCTTTTTCTGAAGCAATAAATGCACCTGTACTTGCAAGAGACTTAGCAAAAGTTGCAAAATAAACATCAATTTGATCTTGAACTCCTTGTTCCTCACCTGCTCCAGCCCCCGTCTTACCTAGTGTACCAAACCCATGCGCATCATCAACGAGTAAACGAAAATTAAATTTCTTTTTTAAAGCTACTATTTCTTTTAATTTCCCCTGTTCTCCCCTCATTCCAAAAACTCCTTCCGAAATTACTAGAATACCTCCATTAGTTTCATTTGCGATTTTAGTAGCCCTTACAAGATTTTTTTCTAAACTGTCCATGTCGTTATGTTGATACGTAAATCTTTTACCTAAATGCAACCTTACACCATCAACAATACAAGCATGGGAGTCAATATCATAGACGATAACATCATTCTTACTAACTAATGAATCAATTGTTGATAAAATTCCTTGATATCCAAAATTTAGAACATAAGCTGCCTCTTTTTTAACAAATTTTGCA
>MDTB01100299.1_pt1 | contig 14119 bp, 11 predicted proteins | sample 811161 | NCBI WGS metagenome assembly MDTB01 (sample SAMN05326650, study PRJNA326480) | marine metagenome | isolation source: seawater | place: Mediterranean Sea | collected 2009
AATTTAGTTGCAAGTCAATCTGTTGGATTTGATCGACTAGTAGCAGATAATGCTTCAGCAAGTATTATTCGTTACCCAGCAGCTTCTTAATAGTAATACTTACAAAAAACGAGGGGCGGTTCGCCGCCCTAAGTTTTTATTAATGGACTTAAACTATGCCACTAGCTTTAATTACAATTGATGAGTATAAAGACTTGCAAGGAATTGGGGCTAAATCCCAAGATACTCAAGACGAGATTATTCAAACATATATAGATGGCGTAAGTCAATTAGTAAAAACTTATTGTGGATACAGCTTTGTTGATTTTTATAATAATTTTAAAACTGAAACATTTACTATGGACTATGATCAATATTTTGTCCAGCTTTCAGAACTGCCACTTAGGCAAGGAACAATTACAGTAAAAGAAAGAACCTCAATTAAAGATGCTTTTAGCTCTGTAACAGCTTTAACCAATGACGATGATTACTATATTGATTATAGTTCAGACACAATCTATAGAGTTACAGGAGGCAATGCATACAAGGCATTTCCACGAGGACCAGGAAGTGTAGAAGTAGTTTATAAAGCTGGTTATGATATTGCTAATAAACTATTACCAGATGACTTAACTTTAGCAATAGCAGATATGGTTACGTATTATTTTAAAGATCAAACAAAATCAAGACAAACTATAGCAGGTGCAAGCATACAAACAAGCACAAGTTCTAGCCAAAAAAATAGTGTAGATTTTCCAGATCACATTAAAAGAGTTCTAGACTTATATAAGAACTATTAATGGCTGCTAACGATTTAAAAGTAGTCTTAGAGTCAATTTTAGCAGATATACATAAAAATTCTGCGACTTGGAGAAGGTTAGTTTCGGATAAAAAAGTTCATTTCTTTTCAATGGAAGTAAACGATGTAAAACTACAGGTAAAAAAACAATTAGTATTTCATCTTGGAAAACAAATGAATCCTAATTCCCTTCCAAGAGAATATTTAGATATTATTGAAAGAGAGGTTCCTAAATTTGTAAAAGCTGTTTACGATGAACTAGTAGATGAAGTTGAAGGTTATAATAGAAAAAATAAAGCAGGCAGTGCTGCAAAAGCAACTACCGCTAGTATAGGAGAAGGATCAACTTCTACTAACTTTACAGCAACCTTTGCAGCAAATAGAAATGTAGGAGTTACAAATGTCTTTAATGCAGTAAAAAAGTTAAAGCAAAGACATCAAAAGACTTTAGTAGGAGCACTGAACAAGTTATTGTTACAGCAAGGAAAAAATGAATTTAAGGGAGGACGAGGAGGTAGTTCTTTTTTAGATGTAGGACATTTAGATGATTCGTCAGTAGTAGGACAACGAGCTTTAGCTGCTGATGCTGCTCTTGTTGCTTTTTCACAAACTTCAAGCGGAAATAAAATTTTACAAAAAGAAATTGCAAACTTACAGTTACAGTTTTCACCCTTTATACAGAGATTTTCAAAAAGAATGCAAGTTAAAGGCTCTACAGAAACAATAACTGTTGGAATTGAATCTGCATATTGGAATAGAAATACAAAATCAAAAGAAGAACTTTTTGATATTAATAAAGAAATTAAAAAAATTGTAAGTAAAATAGACGCACAAGATTTCGCAGAATTACAAGGGTCAGACTCTTATGCGGGCAGAGTTAATAAAAATTTTAGAAAATTATTTTATGCAGGACTATCGGCAACCCCAAATGTAAAAATTAAAAAAGAAAGTACTCAAGTTAGTAAATCTGCAAAAGGAAAAGTTTATGGAGCTAAAATTCGAACTAAATCAGAGAAAGGCAGAACTGAACAACCAGTTTCAAACTTACAAAGATCTAGAGGAGTTCCTTTAAAGGGAGCAGCAGGTGCCCCTCTAATGTTACTAGCAATGATAAATCAACGATTGCCAGAAACAGTTAGAAAAAATATGGTTGCTCCAGCACTAGTTAATAGAACAGGAACATTTGCAAATAGTGTACATTTAACAGATGTGTCCCAAACTCCACAAGGTTTTCCTAGTTTTGGATACTCTTACCAGAAAAACCCATATGAAGTTTTTGAAATGGGACTAGGAGATCCTAGGTGGTCTACTCCTGAAAGAGATCCAAAAACGATTATAAATAAATCAATTCGAGAAGTAGCGGCAGAGTTTGCTATTGGAAGATTCTACACTAGGAGACAGTAATGTCGGGCAGAGACTATACAAGTAAACGCTACCAAATTCTTGAGGCTTTAAAAACAAAACTAGAATTAATAAATGGAATGGGAACATTTTTAACTGATGTATCTAAAAATGTACATACTAAGTTATTATTTTGGGATGAAGTAGACTCATTTCCTGCAATACATATGAATGCAGGATCAGAAACCAGAGAAAATTTAGCAGGAGGCGTTAAAAATAGATTTTTAAGTATAACATTAAGAGTTTACGTAAAAAACTTTGAAAATGCACAAAAAAATCTTGACGAGTTAATTGAAGATATAGAAACAGTAATTGAAGATAATTCTGTTCTTAGTTATGTTAATAGAAGTACTCCTCCTGTTACACAGTATACGCAAGACATCTTAATTCAAAGTATTGAAACGGATGAAGGCGTTTTGGACCCTTTAGGAGTAGGAGAAGTTCTAGTCCTGGTTCGTTACTAGAAAAACTGGCACGAATAAAAATTCAAGTCCATGTTTTTCAAGATTCATAGGAGATAAACTATGGCTTTACATTTTAGTAGAGATACAAAAGTATTTATACAGACCGTAGATGCATCGGACGCTCAGCTAGGTCTATGGGAAATCCCAGTGTTAGACGGGTATTCATTTTCTCAAGCGGCGAATGCAACAGAAATAACACTAGCAGAGATGTCAGGTGCAAGCAATGCAAGTAGACGTGGACGAAAGATGTTTAACGACTCTTTTGCTCCAGCAGAATGGAGCTTTTCCACTTATATGCGCCCTTTTAAAACCACAGCCACAGGAGCCACTGCCGGAAAAGCTGGTGATACTATTGGAGACACTCATGCAGTAGAGGAAATTCTGTGGGCAGCTTTTGTAGGCGATGCTGCGTATAATGCAAGCACTTATGTTTTAAGTAATATTACAAACGGTGCAGGAACGGCGGGAATGGAAGTAGGTTTTTCTAATTCAAATAAAACTTCTCTTGGTACTTTTAATATTTTCTTTGATCTTGGCACAGTTTCGGGTAGTAGTAAACAGATATATAAACTTTCAAGCTGTTGTGTAAACGAAGCAAGTATTGATTTTGATATTGACGGTATTGCAACCATTAACTGGTCGGGTTTTGCAAAACAGATCGAGGAGCAAGCTACATTAACAACTACTAATGCAATAACTGAGGGAAGAACTTCAGATGATACAGGAAACTTTATTCGTAATCGACTCACCGCTTTAGATATTGATTCAAGTGCTGATAGTACTAATTTCCCTGGAGATGGACAAAGTCCTCAAAATTATAATCTTGTATTAACAGGAGGAAATATTACAATGTCAAACAATCTTACATTTTTGACTCCAGAAACTCTTGGACTTGTTAATTTACCTCTTGAGCACGTAACAGGAACTCGTAGTGTTGGCGGAAACTTTACCTGTTATTTAAATACAGGAACTAATGGAGATTCTGCTGACTTGTATGAAGATATTATGAACGCTAGAACAGTTGTAACAAATTCTTTTGGCTTAACCTTTGCAATTGGAGGATCAACAGGAACTCCACGAGTAGAAATAGGATTTGCTAAAGCACACTTAGAGTTGCCGAGTACAGCTATTGATGATGTAATTGGTCTTGAGTTTACATTTGCAGGTCTTGGAACGGATCTCGATAGTACAGACGAAACTACTGTTAAGTACTTCGCTACTCAGTAAGATAGAAAAAATATATCTTGACATTTTTGCTTGTTTAAGATATACTATGTAGTAGAAACTAAGAACAGGGGTAAGAAATTGCCCCTGTTTTATTAACCTAAAAAGGATAAATTAAATATGCCAGATGCACCTGTTTCATTAGCAAGTCTAATGACCCCCTATAAAGTTGTAACAATAGATTTTCCCGGCAAACTTGGAATGACTGTAGATCTTTGTTACTTAGCAAGAGAAGAGCTTATTAAATTACGTAAAAAGTGTATAACTACTAAATTTAATAAAAAAACTCGTCAACCAGAAGAAAATTTAGATGAAGAAATATTTTTAAAAGAATATTGTAAAGCAGTTGTTAAAGACTGGTCTGGACTAAAATATCGATACCTAGAAGAGCTTCTTTTGGTTGATGTTGAGTCACAAGATCCGGACGATGAGTTAGGATATTCACAAGATAATGCTGAGTTGTTGATGAAAAACTCAAATGAATTTGATACTTGGGTTACAGAAACAGTTGGTGATCTAGAAAATTTTACACGGAACAAGTAGAGAGGTTATCCTCTTTACTTGAAAGACATAGCAAACAGGCAAACAATCCTGTGTCTTCTGATCAGTATATAAAAATTTGTGAAGAATTGGGACAAGAGCCTGATCCCGAAAAGATGCCGCTAGAACTCTCTGATTTTCCAGAGGAGGTTCAAGTGGCATTTTTTATGCTTTCTCTTCTTTCAGATCGATGGGATGGAGCATCAGGCTCTTACTTAGGAAAAGACTGGGGACCAATAGAGTATATATTTAGACTTTATGAAATAGAAGATAAAAAAACATTATTTCATTTTATGAAACTAATAGAATCTTACACAATGATGGAAAAAGCGAAGCAAGCAGAGAGAGAACGAAAAGCACAAGAGCGAAGATCTAAAACAGCAGCTAGGCCTGCAGGGGGAAAGAAGTATACCCATAATGTGAAGGGATAAATGGCAGATGAAGTTCTAATAAAAGTCAAAATTGATGATAAAGGAAAAATTCATCAAGTATTTGAGGATGGAAAAAAAGCATCAAAAGGTCTAGACGATGTTGCAAAAAGTTCTAGAACTGCTGACCGCAACTTAAAAGGTGCAGCTCAGGCATCCTCAAATGCCTCAAAAAACTTTTCGAAAATGGCTCAAGGAATGGGAGGTATTGTAGTACCTGCCTATGCAGCATTTGCAGCTCAACTTTTTGCTTTACAAGCCGCTTTTGGATTTTTTAAACGAGCAGGCGACTTACAAGTACTTCAAGCAGGGCAACTTGCATATGCTTCTGCGACAGGAGTTGCAATGAAAAGCCTTGCGGGGGATATTCAAGCTGCATCAGGAGCTCAAATAAGTTTTAGGGATGCGTCACAAGCAGCAGCAATCGGAACCGCTTCCGGACTTAGTGCAGACCAGCTTACAAGATTAGGTGCAGCTGCAAAAGATGTTTCTGCAGTTCTGGGAAGGGATGTTACAGATTCTTTTAATAGGCTTGTTAGAGGTGTTACAAAAGCAGAACCAGAATTATTAGATGAATTAGGTATTATTCTTCGATTAGATACTGCAGGACAAAATTATGCTGATAGTCTTGGAAAAAGTAAAGATTCATTAAATGAATTTGAAAGATCTCAAGCAGTAACAAATGAAGTTTTAAGACAAGCAGAAGAAAAATATCAAGCAATTTTAGAAGCAACGGGTGGAGGAGCAGTTAATTCTTTTAACAAATTGGGTGTAGCTCTTGATAACATAGTAATGAAAATTCAAAATTTCTTACTGCCTGTAGCAGACGCAGTTGCAAGAGTATTAACAGATATGCCTTTACTTGCTGGAGCAGGCTTTGCACTTCTCGCATCAGGTCCTTTGAAAGCAGTAGGATTTGATTTGAAAGAAATCGGATCAAATGCAAAAGAGGCAGCAGAAGAAGCAAGAGGCTCTTATACTGCAATGCGTGATCAAATTCAAGCAGCTTCAATGGATCTTAAAGACCATAAGAAGAATATTCAAGATATGTCTGCTGCAATGGCACAATCTCAAGGCGCTGGCGCTTCAAAAACTCTTCAAAATGCAGCAGTAAATCCTCTTACTCCGCAGGCACGTGCAAACATTGAAAAAGGTTTTAAAGCATTAGACCTTACCGTAGAAAAATCTACCATAGTTCAAAAAGGAATGTTTAAAGGCTTAAGTGTAGAAATGGTATTATCGTATCAAAGTGCACTCAAGCAAATGGGAGTGGCGGAAAAAGGAGCAGAAGCTAATACCAAAGTTACGACAATGAAAATAAGGTCTTATTGGTTAGCTACAACTGCAGCAGTAAAAACTGCGGGAGCAGCAGTTGCAGGCTTTGCCTCAAAAGCTCTTAGTGCTGCTGGTTGGATTTCTTTAATTGCTACTGCAGGAATGGCTGCAGCAAATGCTTTTGGATGGACAAAAGAAATGTCAGACTCAGAAAAATTTCTTGAATCATATACAAAAAAATTAAAAGAATTAAATGATGAATTTCAACATTTTTTTGCTGTTCAAGAAGTAATAACGAGAGACCAAAATTTATTTACTCTTGGTTCATCTCTTGGAGCAACAGCTTCAATGACTAATCAATTTGATCCAAAACAAGAAGAAGCTTTTATAAACGATGTAACTTCAGCTCTCAATAAACAAGCAGATGCTCGAGCACATAATCAGAAAATGAGAGAGGATGGAACCGAAGTTACATATGTTAATGGTGTATATGGAACAATTACAGCAATAGATAATCTTGTCGATGTAAATGGAGAGCTAACAGACTCAGAACAATCAGCAATAGAGTTATTTAGGAAACAAGGTAGTACTTTAAGTATGATTCAAGAAAAGTTTGGAAGCACACTATCAGTAACGAAAAAATATAACGATCTCGTTCAGAATAATGGAAGCCTAACAAACAAGCAAACAATAGAGTATTTTGACCTTGTAGAATCCCTTGGAAAAACCTTTGGTAATATGGAGAAATTAGAGAGTGCTACAGAAAAATCAACTACAGCATTTAAAGCAAGTTTAGGAGCTATGACTCCTGCAGAAGCTTTATTAAAAGATATAGGGACAGAAACTGCTAATTTAACAGAATCTCAAAAATTTTTAACAAATGAAGATCAAGAGGCTACTAAAAAAGTTAAGGACCGAATTAACGAGCTAACACGGTTAGAAAACGTAATTAAAGATTTAGCAGACGCAGAAAATACTTATGCTATGCAACAAGTAAAAGGTCAACAAAATAGAGCAAGTATAGCTGGAAATAGAAATAAAGTAGAGGCTGAGTTTTTAACATTATCGCAAGATGTAGCAGATATTGAAGATAAAATAACTCTTAATGCAGCTAAACAAGATAATTTTGCTAATCTAAAAGAGGTACTGAACAAAACAGCAACAAGAAGCGAACAACAAGAATATGACCTTTTAGTACAACAGGCCATTCTACAGAAAACTTTATTAAAAAACGCACAGGATAAAGTGCAAAGAGCATTAGACTTATATGATATTAATACAAAACTTTTTGACTTAGAAGACCAGAGTGTTGAAGCAAGATTAAAAGGTGAGCAAGACATTTTAAACTTTCGAAAGAGACAAGCTGATATAGCACAAGGCTTTTTAACAGAAGATGAAGCTGATGTAAAAAGAAAATTCAAAAGAAAAGCGTTGGAAAGAAAAAGAAGCGGAGGACCTTTTGGATATCTTAATGAAGATAAGGCCGCTGCTGAAGATGCTTACAATATGGAAGTAGAGCTAAGTGCTATAAGAAAAAAAGCAATTGAAGCTGAACGAGATATGAAACTTGAAATGATCACGCTTGAATATGACATGTTAGAATTCAAGATGAAAGTAACAGCTCTTGAAATGGAAAAACTAGCAATTGAGTTAAAAGATAAAGAACATTTTGCAGCAAGTACAAATGCCGAAACTTTAGCAAAAAGAATGCGACAACAGATAACACAGCTTGGAGTTACAGAACAAGCTGCAAAAGATCTTGCAAAACGACAAGCTGCAGGAAAAATATCCGATCTTGGACAAAACCTAGACGAACTAATTGAAGCAAAAAATGACTTGAAAGATATAAATGTTCTCACAGATGGAATAGCACAGTCTTTAGAAACAAACCTTACTTCTGCTTTTCAAGGATTAATTGATGGCACAAAGAATTTTAAACAAGCATTTGGTCAGATGGCTGTAGCAATTATACAAGATATTACAGCAATGCTTATAAAAATGATGGTTATGAGACTACTTATGAACTCTTTTGGCGGAATGCCTATTCCAGGACAAACTAGTGCTGCATCTCAGTCGGCATTTATGAGTCAAAACGCAGGACCTGGAATTAAATTTGCACGAGACGGAATGAAACCTCCAATCTATGCAGGTCAAGGATATATGCCAAAATATGCTACAGGTGGAATTGCTCGTGGAAGAGATGCGGGGTATCCTGCAGTTCTTCACGGTACAGAAGCTGTTATACCTATGCCTCACGGTAGTATTCCAGTAGAGTTTAGAGGACCAGGAGGAGGAACTCAAGTAAATAATGTTACAGTAAATATATCTACAGATGGTACTACTTCTACTCAGTCTACTGGAGAAAATAATATGGAACAATTAGGAAGTCTTGTTGCTTCAGCAGTTCAAGATGAATTAATTAATCAAAAGAGGGCTGGGGGTATACTTAGCCCATATGGATCAGCATAATGACAATTGGATTTATATATGATGGAGGGAGCACTTATATTACTCCCGATAAAGGACTAACTCGCACAAAAAATCCAAAGGTATTACTTGCTGATTTTGGAGATGGCTATGAGCAGCGTATAGCTGATGGAATTAATAGTTTAAAAGAGGAAATCTCTCTTAATTTTGCAACAAGACCCAAAGCAGTAATAGACGATGTATGTGCTTTTTTAGATGCAACAAAAGGTGTTACAAAGTTTAGTTTAATTATTCCTGATTCAAATGTTTTAAGTGATCCTTCTGGACCTGCCGGAGTTGGAGAAAAAGAAATAAAAGTAAGATTTAGAAGCTATAATATTATGTATGATTATGGAGATTTTTATAGTTTATCAGTTCAATTAATACAGGTATTTGAAGCATGACAAGTTTAATTGCATCAGATGTACAAAAATTAGAAGTAGACAGTCCTTTAGTTGATTTATTTGAACTAGAGTTGCCTGTAGCTGTCAATGGTAGTACTAAATTGTATTTTCATCCTGGAGTAGATTCAAATTATGATAATATTGAAGTAGCAATAAGTAAAAGTGGTTCAGGAGAATCTGCAACTTTTACTTATCAAGAGTATGCTCCTTTGCCAATGAATATTGATGGATTAGAACTAAAAGCTCAAGGAGCTTCTGCACGACCAACACTAACAATAGCAAATGTTACTTCCATTCTCGGAGATGCTTTAGGACATTTAAAATTTAAAGATTTAATTGGACAAAAAGTAACTCGAAGACAGACATTGGAAAAATACTTAAAAGGAGGATCTGCAAATGATTTTCCTGTAATAGAGCTTTCAAAACAAACCTATGTTATTGATAGAATCTCTACTGAAAATAATTTAATGGTTGCATTTGAACTTGCAGTATCTTATGATTTAGAAAATGTAACACTTCCTAGGCGAATAGTTGTAGGAAAATATTGTTCTTGGATTTATCAGGGAGCAACTTTAAAGAACCACGGAGGGTGTAGATGGCCTCTTGATGGAAAAATCTCACAAGCAGAAAGTGGATCTTCTACAGTAAGAGATCATCATTTTTATTTTAATGTAAATGATGAGCCTATTGTTACACAAGCATATATTACTAGTTTGGGTACTATTACTTGGAGTAGTTCTACAAGCTACACTACAAGTAGTTATGTTCTTCATGATGGGCAGCATTATTTAGCACTTCTTGCAAATAGCAATAAAAATCCAAAAACTACTTCAGGTTTTTGGAAAAAAGTTCATACATACACAGAGCATAATACCACAAATACTAATTACAGTGTGGGAGATATTGTTAGATTTTCTTTAACTGTTAATGGCAAAGCAGTAAATACAGTATGGAGATGTTTAAGAGCGCATAACTCAAACACAGCAAATACAGATCCTGCCTTAATAAGTCCTTTTTGGACTCGAGAAGATGCGTGTAGTAAAACCTTACAAGGCTGTAAGTGTAGATTCCAAGCAATAGCTGCAACATCTACAGTTGATAATTCTGGTCCTTCATCAGTTAAGTTAACGTCAAAAATTCTACCTTTTGGAGGGTTCCCCGGAACTAATAAGTATTAATGTTTGAATTTATTGAAGATATACAAAAACATTTTGAAGAATGGTATCCAAAAGAAGGATGCGGAGTGTTAGGAGTCAACAAGGGAAAGCTAGCTTGGTTTCCTTGTAATAATGTTGCAACAAATGAAGAAGATTTTATTATTGACTCAAAACAATATATAGATATATCTAGAAAAACAGATATTATAGGAATTATACATAGTCACCCAGATGCGGATTGTAAGCCGAGTGAAGCAGATATAAAATATTGTAATGCTACAAATTTAATGTACTATATTTTTAGTTATCCTCAAATGGAGCTTTACACGTTAAAACCAGAGTCAGAAACAAAGCCGTTAATTGGAAGAGACTATGAGTTTGGATATAATGATTGTTTTGAGCTGGCACGAGATTACTATCTTACAAGAGGATTTAAAATTCCACATAGACCGCCTTTTGAAGATGATTGGTGGCATAAAGATTTAGATTATTTTTCTGATGATTATATTAAAACTTGGAAATTTAAAAGAGTAGAGAGCAATCTTCAAAAAAATGATTTATTAATTTTTACAATACGAGCAAATGTTGGAAATCATTGTGGAGTTTACATTGGTAACGATATAATGATTCATCACGCTGAAAATAGAATATCTTGCAGAGAAAATATCTATCCGTTTTGGAAAAAATATATAACAGGAGTTTATCGATATGATGCATAATGTGTACTTACAGGGAGAACTTGGAGAAAAGTTTGGGCATAAATTTGTAGTTGATGCTACTAGCTACCAAGACGTTATTCGTTGCATCAATGCAAATAGACCTGAATTTAAACAATACTTAGTTGACTGTCATCACAATGATATTGGATTTATTTTTGATACTGCAGGAAAAGAAGTCGAAGAAGAAACAGAACTTTTTGATGAATTAAAAGAAGGAGATATTACTATTGCAATTGCTCCAATGGGATCAAAAAGTGGTTTTGCAAAAATTTTAGCAGCAATTGCAATTTTGGTAGTTATTTTTTATCCTCCTGCTGCAGCGGCACTTGCAAATATGGGAGCCGTAACTGTTAGTGGTGGTGTAGGCTCGCAGTCTCTTTTTACCGCTATGATGGCAGGAAATTTAAGTGGGCTAGCAAGCTTTGGAGTATTAGCTGCTACAAATGTAGGAATGGGATTATTAAGTATGGGGATGCAACAGCTAATGGCTCCTGATCCTTCTATAGACAGACAAGATGCTTCAAGTAACTATTTGTTTGACGGTGCTGCAGGAGCTTCAAGAGAGGGAGATCCTTCCCCTATACTTTATGGAGAGTTAAGAATTCCTGGTCGTCCAATCGTGATAAATGTAATACCGGGGAGGTTTAGAATGGCAAGTACAAATATAACTTATAATGGTGATTTAGATGCTATTGATCTAAACACAGAAGAAGATAATTCATCGAATACAACAACGTCTTCTCCAACTCGAGGACAAGCATCAGGCGGAGGCAACAGTAGAGGAAGATGACAAATAATATAAGCTATACTAATTCTCCAAATTCAGGATTTGATAGGCAAACTATTGCTGTAACTGATCTGTTGTCTGAAGGTCCTATTCAAGGACTTGTAAATGGAGCTGCAGGAGTATTTTTAAACAATGATAGAATAGTTTCAGTTGAAGAAGCTGGTACGCAGTTTAACAACACTGCACTATCAATAACTTTAACAAATGGCTCTCCTACAGCTACAATTAATAACTCTCCTACTCCTAATCCCATATATGTTGATTCCAATCAAAATATATATTCAGGAATTAGAGGATTATGGATTCGAGGACCAATAGAAAAAGAAGTAGTTGCAACCGTAGTAAACGATTCAAGTTCTAACTATATTAGAGTAGTTACTTCTGATAACAATAACTTTTTTACTTCGGCAATGTCAACAAATATTTATACAAGTGGTCATAATTATAGTCCTGCCAGATTGCTTCCTATAGCAGGAACATCTACTACTACAGATAGTATTCCTTTTGAAGGAAGACTTTTTGAAATTGTTAGTGGCACCACTGCTAAACTTATTCCTTCTACTAACGGAATTCCTACAGGTGCTGTAATTAATAATGGAACATATCTACTTAATATTGATTATTTTGTAGCATTAAGTGCTGCAAACGGGACAACTTTAACTCTTACTACAGATTGGATAGGCGATACAGGTACTTATAAATTTGATGATAATGGCCTTCTTGTCTATGAAGGAAGTGAAGGTATGGCTCCAAGCGCTCCTACATTAGTTGGACAAGGTTATAACCAAAAATATGAATCAGCACAAGTAGCCTTTAGAACTGGAACAGCAGATCAAGCACCCCTATCTGGACAGGGAGGAGAAGGTTCATTAACTGTACAAAATAATATAGGCCATACTATAGAACAAGCATCAACATTTTCTGGTAGTCAAGCTCCTTTAGTATTAACTGGATCTTCTGCAAGTGCGGGAGGTTTCAATCTCTCTGCAGCACAGATTTTAGAAGTTGATGAATTAAGGATATTTTTTGACTATCCTGGAGGATTCAAAAGAATAAACAGCAGTGGTGACGATAAATGGACTTATCAAGTCTATAAAATCTCAATAGCTTTAAAAAGACCAGGGGCTAGCTCTTTCGAAACATCTCAAGTTGTACATGCAAACTATAGCCATTCAGGAACTTTTAATAATGCTGTAACTTTTATAAAATCAATAGATCTAGATAGATATAGACCTTTTATAGACTTTCAAGTTACTATTGAAAGACAAACTGCTCACGATGGCCCAGCATACTATGATAGTATTGCTTCGAGAAGCCGATACGATGGCGATACAAATCTAACTACAGGAAATGTATCTCAGGTTGTTTCTGTTATAAAAGAAAGATTAAACTATCCTTACTCGTCTATTGCAAAGGTCGCATTTAGCAGTAAACAGTTTCAAAATCTACCACAACGAACTTATCATTTACGAGGAATAAAATTAAAAGTTCCAAAAAATTATGTAACAAGAGAAGAAGCTGCCGATGGAGTAGCGGGGTATTATCGTAAAACAGATGGTACTTTAGATGCAAATAAAGTTTATCAAGATTGGGATGGGTCTTTTAGAGATGGATTGGTATATAGCAATAATCCTGCTTGGATACTAAATGATATTATTACGAATAATAGATATGGTCTTGGAGATTTTCTTGTTCAAACAGACATAGATAAATACGCTTTATACAGAATTGCACGTTACTGTGATGAACTTGTTGATGATGGAAAAGGAGGCTTAGAACCTAGATATACATTAAATACTTACTTAACTGAAGGTACACAAGCATATAAAGTTTTAAAAGATATACTAACAAACTTCTTGTCTATGATTTATTTTATAGATGGACAAATTTTATCTATTCAAGATGCGCCTAGTGGACCTGTTTACTCGTTTAGTAAGGCAAATATATTGAATGGACAGTTTCAATATGAAAGTACAGGAAGTCAAACTCGAATAAATCAAGTAATTGTAAGCTGGAATAATCCAGATAATAACTTTGAACTAGAGCCTCTTTTAATAGAAGATAGAGTTAATATAGTAACTTCTGGAAAAGTTATTAGCCAAGATGCTGTTGCTTTTGGCTGTACTTCCGAAGGTCAAGCTATACGATATGGTCGATGGAAGCTTTGGACAGCTGCTAATCAAACAGAAATTGTTTCTTTTAGTACTGGAGTAAATGCAAGTTTTCTTATTCCAGGCGATATTATAAATGTACAGGATGCAGATAGAAATGCAGTTCGATATGCAGGAAGAATCTCTTCTTCAACAACACCTACAACAACTCAAATTTCCATAGATTCTTCTGTTACACTAAATGCGGGCTCTTCTTATGAGTTAAGTGTAATTGTTGCACAGCCGGGTGCTTTTTTACAACAAGATTCAGTTGTTGTTGGAAGCGAAGTCAATGCAACCACAATGTCTAACGGTACTTACTATAT
>MDTB01122214.1_pt1 | contig 14118 bp, 12 predicted proteins | sample 811161 | NCBI WGS metagenome assembly MDTB01 (sample SAMN05326650, study PRJNA326480) | marine metagenome | isolation source: seawater | place: Mediterranean Sea | collected 2009
CAGCCGACCCCCAGCGATCGCATGACTCGCGATCTTCCAGCTTGTGTATCTTATCAGGTCGCTATATAGGTCAGCGCGAAAAATAGTTCCACTTTTTACTCAATTTCCGACAATCTAGGAGCTGCGCTAGGCTTGCGATACCATGATTCGATGAATTAAAGGCCGAAGAACCATTGTCAGACCAACTACGATCACCTAATCCGCCGCTTGGGTATGCCGTTGAGTGTCACTTACCGGAGGCACAACAAATCCGTTTGGTTGCGGAGTTTCACGCGCACCGGATTAGGCCCAGTCGGATTGCATACCGACTCGGGATTGATATCGCACTTGTAGACAGCTTGGTAGCGGGCGAGTACCAGGCAGCGTTGTTTCAGCGTTGGTTAGCGGTAGCGCAACGCAGCCGGCGCGACGCGCGGGTGAGATCAGCCGAGAAACTTCGAGGTCAAGCGGCTTATGAAATTAGAAAGGCCGCTGAAAGAGATTACGAATTAACAGCCGATAGTGGCCGGTAACGAGAAAGATTGGATGGGAGATCATGAATAAAGGTCTGGCACAGTGGCATGAAATCATGCGCTCCAGTGATACCAAGGCATTATTTGACCTGATACACCCGGACTGCGTGTTTTGGTCGCCTGTTGTTCACACGCCTCAGGTGGGAAGGGACATTACCTTTGCCTACCTTAGTGCGGCCACGGATGTGTTATCTGAGGGTTTCGAGTACACGCGCGAAATTATTTCAGGGGATCACGCTGTTCTTGAATTCACCACCACAGTGGATGGTATCTTTGTCAACGGTGTAGACATCATCACCTTCAGCGATAACAAAATTCTCGAGTTCAAAGTTATGGTCCGGCCACTAAAAGCAATCAATGCTGTGCATGGCCAGATGGGCGAAATGCTCGAAAAGCTGAAGGCGGCTAGCGCCACACATTAATAGTGGGCGGCATGTGCCGCCCACATTGTCACCTAAGTGTCAGTGAGCCGACTTTCCTACTAGAAGCTTATCGTTGCTCTGATCCCGATATTGCGGCCAGGTAGTGGGATCGCATCCTTAACGAAGGAAGAGTGGTTTCTGGCCACTTCATCGTTGAGGTTCCGTCCGAAGGCTGTGATCGTGAGCACTGATTCACTATCGAGCATGAATGACTTTGAAAGGCTGGCATTGATAAGTGTAAATCCCTGCGTGGTGGTTTCACCCAAAGCCACATCGGACTGACTCTCAACGTCGACAACCTCTAATGACGCTCCAAGCCCGTTGTTTGCCGAGTAATCGAGTGCAATCACATTCCTCGCGGGTACGACCCTGGGCACATTACCTCCGCTTGAGAACTCGGCGCTTACAGCATCTCGTTGTAGACGAAAGTCCAGGATGCCGGATGCCACAGTGAATGAACGCCCAACTTCAAGTTCGTAACCGGTGAATACAGCGTCAGCTTGTGTAAATTCAGCCAGAATGAGGCCGCCATGATCATCATGGTGTTCCTCTTCATGACCTTCCTCTTCTTCACCGTCGTACTCTTCATGTTCTTCTTCTAGCTCGTCACGGAGATAGATGTAGTTATCTATGCTGTTGCGATAAATCGCTGCACGCGCATACCAATCATCACCTTCATAGTTGATCGAGAGATCCAAATTATTGGAGCGCTCGGTTTTCAAGTCGGCATCACCAACTTCAAACCGTGCCGATGCTAAGTGCGCGCCATTCATAAATAGCTCAACCGATGAGGGCATCTTTGCCACCGATGCAAGGCCAAGCGCTAACTCAGTACTATCGTTTAGGTCAGTGCTTAGAGTTCCAGCAAGGCTGAGGCTGTCGTCATCGAAAGTGAAGGGCATAGACTCATGCTCTTCTTCGTGATCTCCCTCATGCTCTTCCTCGTGCTCCTCTTCTTCATGATGTTCAGCCGCGAAGCCCTGTCTTTCAACAGAATCCCAACGAGCTCCAACATCGAGATGCCAGTTGCTAAGTTCGAGGCCAGTAAAGAAGCCCACAGTGGTTTCGGTAGATTCGACCGGCTGCATAAAGACTTCTTCTCCCAGGATAGAGATGTCTTCTACAACATGATTAAGCACGACTCGGCTAGCGCTGTCATCCCCTCCGAGGTCGAAAATCACCGATAATTCAGTTGCCTCGTTGCTGAAAATCGTAGGTTCTTCCGAATGCCCCGCGTGTTCGCCTTCATGCTCCTCTCCCTCATGCTCCTCTTCTTCATGGGCTTTTTCGGCATGTTGCTCGGTGAGCATATAGTCGGTGTTTCTCAGGCTGTAGTTAATACTGTTAAGTAGCCCACCACCTACGTTGTAGCTTCCTTCGATAGTAAAGACATCGGATTCAGTGGATGAGAAAATACGTTCTTCACCATGTTCTTCATGGCCCGCTTCGTGACTTTCCTCATGACCCTCCTCATGACCTTCATCATGCTCTTCCCCATGTTCGCCTTCGTGGTAAGAGTGCGCGGCTTCGCTGTGAAATGGCACGCCATAAGTAGAAGTAAGCTGCTGAAACGAGGCGCCTACATAGCCCCAGTCACCAGTTTTGGAGACACCAAAGCGGTGTGACTCTGATTTCTGGTCGGAGTTCGCCAGCATATCCATGCCGTGCTCTTCATGCTCTTCGTGCTCCATCTCGTGTTCTTCTTCATGCTCTTCTTCATGGTGCTCCTCCTCAGAATGAAGAATGGCTCCCATGGGGACGTCATAAGGGTTGGCATCGAAGGTTTTAAACGCATAGCTGGTGTTTAGGCCTGCAACATTGCCCTGCCAAATGGCAGAAAATGCTGAGCCATCGTTGACTGATTGGGCTTCAGCGCCAATTTCCAGCGACGACTCAGATATCGGTGATCGCGCAATCGTATTGTCAACTACGTTCACAATGCCGCCACTGGTCCCGTTGGCGTAGAGCAGTGCCGAAGGTCCACGAACGACCTCAATTTGTTGGACGTTGTGGAGATCGATATCGTTGGCGTGATCAGGCCCCAGCGCCGAGACGTCTCTGACCACCATGCTGTTCTGAAGCACTTTAACCCGGTTGCCGGTAAGGCCCCGTATAACGGGCTGCCCTACCGCGCCACCAAAGTCGGTCGATGATACGCCGGCAAGGGCATCAAGTGCTTCACCGATCGATTGTGTGCCTTGCTTCGTCAGCTCATTGGCAGTGATAACGTGAACAGGTCGTTCTGTTATAGATGATTCATTAGCGGTCAATGCCGCAGTGATAATAATTTCTTCAAGCGTGTCGTCGCTCAAAACGAGTGGGCTAACTGCGCCGAGCGCTATACCCAATAGAATTCTTCTCGACATGTCGAGTCTCCTAGTTGCTGTGTGATCAAGTGGTTTGAGTAGTGATCAGACGGCAGGTGGAGCTCGGGCAGAAAATCCTGATGGCGTGGACCCAATTGGGCCGTTGGTAGTTGGGTTTAGAAATAGACACCGACCCTGAAAGATCGGCTGTGCTTCGGTCGTTACTTCAACCGAGGTTGTCTCGTTGATGCAGTAATGACATTCGGTGGGGTCAGAAGCCGATTCGATAATATCGTGCGTGACCGAGTGCGATACTGAGGATAGCAGTAGCGCTACAGTAGCCAGCAATGTCAGAAAGCGCTGATGTTTCACGCTCGTCTCCGAGAATGACCGTAGCAGAGTTTACACTAATGTCGTGGTTTGCGGGTACTATCGCGATCTCGTGTCTGCATAGCGGCAATATGTTGTCGCGGCTTGTCCCAATAAATTTAGCAAATCAGAGCGTTTTCAGTGGTAAGGGCGAGTACACTTGTGCGGTATGCGAAGAATAGTTATCGGAATTAGCGGTGCCTCGGGCGTGATCTACGGTGTTAGAGCGCTCCAAGCCTTAGCGGAACTCGATGTTGAAACACACCTGGTGATGTCAAAGTCAGCAGAGCTTACCGTTCATCACGAGCTGGACCTCTCGACGAAAGAGGTCAAGGCCATGGCCAGTGTGGTGCATCCAATTCGTGATGTTGGGGCGTCAATCGCCAGCGGGTCGTTTCGTGGTATGGGCATGTTAATCGCGCCATGCTCGATGCGAACGCTGGGTGAAATTGCGTCTGGGGTCACGTCATCGTTGCTGACGCGAGCGGCAGACGTCGCTCTCAAAGAGCGCAGACCGTTGGTTTTAATGGTGCGAGAAACCCCATTTCATCTTGGACATTTACGCAACATGGCCGCAGTCACCGAGATGGGAGCCATTGTCGCGCCGCCCTTGCCCGCCTTTTATTCCAAACCCGACTCTATCGACGACATTGTGGATCAAAGCGTCGGTCGCGTACTCGATCTTTTCGACCTAGACTCCTCAATTACGCATCGCTGGACTGAATCGTGACCGATTCCAAGTCGTCAGGGCGTCAGTCGCCCCTGATTTGGCTTGTCTTCTTCGTCATTGTTATCGACCTGATTGGCTTCGGCATTGTGATTCCATTACTCCCGTTTATGGCACCAAGTATGGGAGGTGATTCAACCGATGTGGCTCTGATAATGATCACCTACAGTTTGGGTGCTGCCATCGTTGCACCGTTCTGGGGTCGGTTGTCAGATCAATGGGGTCGGCGGAATGCGTTAATGCTGGCGCTGTTGGCCAGCGCGCTAGCCTACTGGGTGACGGCCGGCGCAGAGGTGTTGTGGCAGGTCTATTTAGGTCGCGCGCTATCGGGGCTGGCGGCGGGTAGTCTGCCGGTGGCATCCGCGCTGATGGCAGATTTGAGTACCCCCGAACGCCGAGCCAAAGCAATGGGTCTGGTTGGTACTGCATTCGGACTTGGATTGATTGCAGGACCAGTTTTAGGGGGAGTACTCACCGGGGGAGCGAGCCCGTTTGCACTGCCATTTTATTCGGCGGCGGTGTTATCACTGCTAGCCGCCATCCTCGCCTGGGCGTTGCTACCTAATCGTTTTTATGTCGCCGATACTGCTGTCAAAGAAATGGGTACCGGTTCGTTTGTCGACCACGTGCAGCGTCACTGGTTGTTACTGTCGCAATACATTGTTCACACCGCCGCAGTAAGTGCATTGATTTATATTTTTCCGCTCTGGGTCGGTAATACCTACGCCTGGGGTCCGAAAGCCGTTGGTTATTTCTTTGGTGCCGTTGGCGCGGTCATGATTCTTTTTCAGGGTGGCCTGTTGTCGTGGTTGGCGAGAAGATTAGGTCTCTTGACGGTACTGCGAGCAGGAGCGGCGCTGTTTGCGCTGTCTATCGCCTTTGTGGCGTTGAGCGCAGATTATCGCTGGATGCCCGCGATCATTTTGGTGGCGTTTACGGGTTCTACCGTTTGTTTGCCACTGCTCAATACCATTGCCTCGGAACTTGTCAACACGTCACAGCGGGGCCGGATGATGGGTGCGACCACGACGTCGGCGTCGATTGGGCGAATTTTGGGACCATTAGTTGCTGCGGTGTTGCTTTCTGAAATCGATTATTCTGCCGCGTGGTTAGGCTGCGCAGTGTTGGTAGCTGTACTCGTGCTGTGGTCATTCACTGCTGCCAACCGCTACAGCACTATGAATTTCAGATAGCTAAGAGGTCTCAGAGATGGCTATTGTTGTCGCTTTCCCAATACCTACGGCGATTGAGGCCGAGCTTTCAAAGCACGGTGAAGTTCGGATCTGGCGCGAGGAGGGCCCGATGCCAAAGGCGACTTTACTCGAGTGGCTCGAGGGGGCGAGGGGTTTACTCACGACGCTCACTAATCCCGTTGATCTCGACATTCTGGAAGCCGCACCACTGCTTAAGGTGATCTCAACGGTTTCTGTCGGTGTCGATCACATCGATGTTGAAGCGGCAGCCAGCCGCGGTATCACGGTAGGCCATACGCCGGGAGTGCTCACCGATAGCACAGCGGACCTCGCGCTTGGGCTCATGCTGGCCGTGCGTCGACGTATTGCCGAGGGTCATGAACTGGTCAGTGGCGGAGCTTGGGGTAGCGAATGGAAAACCAATTTTATGCTTGGTCAGGACCTTAGTCATGCCACGGTCGGATTGATTGGATTGGGGCCTATTGCGCAGGCTGTCGCCTCTCGTCTAAAGGCTTTTTCTGGTGTTCGAATTCTCGGCTGGAACCGAACACCTAAAGAGTTACCTGATATCGAGATGATGCCCTTGGACGCGCTGATTGCTGATAGTGATATTGTCAGTCTCCATGTTGCACTGACAGATGATACCGCTGGATTGATGTCTCGCAGCCGACTTGCTGCGATGCACGATGGAGCCACTCTTATCAACACCGCGCGCGGGCGGCTTGTCGATGAACTTGCGTTATCGGAGGAGCTAGCCTCGGGTCGCTTATTGGCGGGACTCGACGTCTACTCAGAAGAGCCGCTTCCAAGCAACCATCCGCTGATTGGAGTGCCTAACGCGGTATTGGTCCCTCACCTTGGAAGCGCTACCAAAAGGACGCGACGCGCTATGTTTGAGTTGGCAATTCGCAATCTAATCGCCGGTATTAAAGAGCGCGATTTACCGGCTGAGCTTGTTTTGAGATCAAGCTGAATGACTGGCCTTCCATTAAAAGAAGATTAGCTTGATGACCATCGCGATAATCGCGCCGGTTAGAAAGTGGCGAATTAGTTTATCGCCGTGTGACAGAGTCAACTTAGCACCCGCGTAACCCCCGACAATATTTCCAAGTGCAGCTATTAAGCCGATCAGCCACAGCACCTCACTCGTAGTAGCGAACACCGCAACGGTCAGCAGGGTGTAAACGAAAATAATGAATACCTTAAGGATATTGGTGTCGACCAGCGACAAGCCCATTACTCGATGCATGATGGGTAAAACAATAAAGCCCATACCGATCTGGATAAAGCCTCCCCAGAATCCCGCTACCGCCATCAGTAAATGACCAGTCACTATATTTTGAGGTTCGGTAGGCGATTCGCTCCCATTACTACCTGAGCCTTGACCTTGCATTAGCAATAAAACCGCAATCATAACCCCGGCGAGCATCCACTCGAACTGTTCGTTATTCAGCATGGTGCTGAGGTAAGCGCCAATAACAGCGGGTGGAATGGACACCAGTGTTAGCGTGAAACAGAGCTTTGCGTGAGGCACGCCGTGCTTAAGATAGGTGGCTATTGCTGCTGCGTTATGCGCGACAATGGTGATGCGATTAGTGCCATTGGCAACGGGACCGGGGACCCCCAGAAACATCATTATCGGGACAGTGATGATCGAACCGCCGCCCGCCATCACATTAACAAGTCCTGCAGCAAAGCCCGCGACAACCAGGACACCGATTTCCCACCACACTAAGTCGATCAAGCTGCAGGCGTCCGCATAGTGACAAACTCCTCGGCTGCCGTTGGATGGATACCGATCGTGTCATCGAAGTGCTGCTTGGTTGCGCCCGCTTTCATGGCGACAGCCATACCCTGGCAGATTTCTCCTGCATCGGGACCCACCATATGTAAACCAACGACGCGATCTGTCTCAGCGTCAACGATGAGCTTCATCAATGTGCGCTCGTTTCGACCGCTCAACGTATGTTTCATCGGTTTAAATTCCGATTTAAAAATCTGGAGTGATAGTCCTTTTGCCCGCGCTTCAGCCTCGGTAAGACCAACCGTTCCAATATTTGGCTGCGAAAAAACAGCGGTTGGGATCATGTTGTAATCAACAGGCTTTGGCGTATCACTAAATTGCTCGTAAGCGAATGCCATCGCCTCGGCTATTGCGACAGGGGTCAACTGAGGCCCGCCTGTCATATCTCCCAAGGCGAAAATACTGGGCTCTTTGGTTTGATAGTTGGGGTCAATTTCAATGGTGCCCTGAGCGGACAGCGATACCTGAGTGCATCCCAGGTTCAATGAGTCTATGTTGGGGTGGCGACCCGTTGCGCACAGCACGGTATCTACCGTCACGGTGCTACCGTCGGTCAGGGTCGCCAGTAAGCCATCGGCCGCTTGCTCAAGTCGCGCGATGTTTGCGTTGAATCTGAGGTCCACGCCTGTCTTACTAATTTCGTCTGCGGCAAAGCGTCGAATATCGTCATCGAACCCACGCATGAACAAATCGCCTCGATAGAGCTGTGTTACTTGGCTGCCCAAGCCATTGAAAATACCGGCGAACTCGGTCGCGATATAGCCGCCCCCGACAACGAGCAAACGCGAGGGGAAGGTATCCAGATCAAATATTTCGTTGGAGGTGATGCTCAATTCGTTGCCTGGAAAATCTGGAACAGTAGGCCATGATCCGGTGGCCAGTAAAATTTTATCGGCGCGGTAATAGCTGCCGTTGACCTCGACCGTTTTTGGGTCAACAAGGGTTGCGGTCCCGTGGATTACTTGGGCGCCAGAGGTCTCAAGCAAACCATTGTAGATAGAATTAAGACGGCTGATTTCCCTCGTTTTATTGTCACGCAGTGTCGCCCAGTCTAAGCTCGATTCGTTGACAGTCCAGCCGAACCCCGCTGCATCGCCGAAGGCTTTGCCAAACTCACTGCCATACACGTAGAGCTTTTTGGGTACACAGCCGACGTTAACGCAGGTACCGCCTAGATACAGGTTTTCGGCGATAATCACCTTTGCCCCAAGGCTCGCCGCAACGCGCGCAGCCCGCACACCGCCCGACCCGGCGCCGATGACAAATAGATCGCAACTGGTATCCTTACGCGTCTCAGACATTGTTCTTTTTCCGTTGGTATTTCAATCAATGGCTCATCATCTACCTAAGGCTCGATAAGCGCGTGATCACTACTCGGTTAATGTTAACTTCTATTGTATCGCCAATCGCGACATGGATTGGCGATAGCGTAAATTTGTGGCGACCCAGGTGGCTAATAACGCTGGTCTTAATGTGTGGCTTAAGTCACCTCGCGCAAGCGGATGCGATGATTACATTGACCGACGGCTCCATGCTGCGGGCCACTATTAAAGAAATAAGGGCTGGGAAGGTAACAGTCTCAACCAGTTTTGCCAGTAACTTATCGATTGCCAGTCATTTAATTTCTGACATCGATGTCGATCAAGAGGTGCAGGAGACATCCGTTTTATTGCTTGACGATGGACGTCGTGTCGAGGCCTCCCCTCTGCTAGTGTCATCTGGGGCGTTGGCGCTGTCTTCGGGTGAGGTCATCAAGCTAGCTCAGATTGATGTTCTAAACCCGGAGCCCTGGGAGATCGGCCAGGGTTATGCCTGGGAGGGTTTGGCGTCGGCCGCATTTACGGTCAATCGGGGTAACTCCGATAAAGACCAGCTCGATCTGGCAGTAAATACTCAGTTTGACAGCACCCGAGATCGAATCACACTGCGGACCAACGTCGAACAGGATACGGCAATTGTATCGGTACAAACCGATGTGGATGGGGAGACGAGGACTGTGCAGTCGCGCGAGCCCGCGGCTGATAATTGGCGAGTGGTGGCCAAGTACGACTACTACCTCGAGGATTGGGCGACTCACTATCTGGGTATCAACGCGTCGGTAGAAGCTGACAAGTTTGCGGATATCAATTTACGTAGCTATCTGGGGCCTTACTACGGTCGTAAGCTTTTTGACGGCGGGTGGGGGAAGCTCGACGCAGAATTGGGGCTGGTGCGCGTTGCGACTGACTTTTTAAACGCTGAGGACACCGATTATTTGGGTGCAAACTGGAACTTTACCGGCGAATCGAAGGCTTTGGGTGGTGGGTCTCGGGTCTACCTCACCCATGTGGGCATTGTGAACCTCAGCGACGATAATAGTCTGTTGTTAAATACGACACTGGGTTTTGGCTTCCCGTTCGTATTCGGGCTCGATGCGGCCGCTGAATTTAAGGTCGACTACGATGGTGCTGCGGCTGTCGGAAAAGAGTCGGTGGATCAGTCTTATAACTTGAGAGTTGGCTATAGTTGGTAGCCCCGCTCGGAGCTCTTACATGGCCCATCAAGATGATCGAACCGCCTTCCTACCCTTAGGAGGTTGCGGCGAGATTGGCATGAATCTCAATTTGTTTTCGCATCGCGATCGATGGTTGATGGTCGATTGTGGCGTCACATTTGACGATCAACGCCTCGACCAGCGCGGCAGACCGAGCGTGGTCACCCCAGATCCCAGCTTCATATTGGGTCAGCTCAACTCGCTAGACGCTTTGATCGTGACTCATGCTCATGAGGATCACTTTGGCGCGATTCCCTATCTTTGGCCTCAGTTGCAATGTCCTGTTTACGCCACACCGTTCGCAGCATCGGTGTTGCGAAAGAAGTCTGCATGGCGCCGGTCGGTGGCTCCAACACCCTTGATCGAGGTTGCGCCCGGTGAGACTCATTGTATCGGCGAGTTTCAAGTGACCTGGCTACCTATCACCCACTCCACGCCAGAGACCTGTGCACTGCTCATCGAGACAGCAACGAGCCGTGTATTACACACCGCGGATTGGAAAATCGATGATAGACCTGTGTTGGGCGACGCTTGGGCGCCTGATCAGTGGGCAGAGCTTAGCCGCGCTGGTATCGATGCCGTGATCTGTGACTCGACCAATGCAACCAAGCCTGGCCGATCTCCGTCCGAAGGAGAGGTTGGTGATGCGCTGGTTAAACGGGTAGCTACTCTAGAAGGTCGGGTTGTTGTGGCCTGCTTTGCGAGCAATGTCGCTAGGGTAGCCAGTATTTTTCGAGCGGCTGAGGTATCGGATCGGCGCGTTGGTCTGTTGGGTCGATCGCTGGACATCATGGTTCGCGCTGCCATGAGCGCGGGTGTTTTCTTACCTTCGAAGCCGTTGGTGGAAGCTGAGCATCTGGGGTATCTGCCTGAGGACGAGGTGTTGGCCATTGCGACCGGTACCCAGGGAGAGATTGGAGCGGCACTCCATCGACTGATGATGGATACCCATCCGCATTTGTCGCTGGGCGAGGGCGACACAGTGATCTTCTCTTCAAAGACAATTCCGGGTAATGAGCAAGCGGTTGCTAGGCTAATTGAGGGACTAGAGGACCGAGGTGTTGACGTTTTGCACGCTGATCAATCGCAGGCGACGTTGCATGCCTCTGGTCACCCCTGTGCGGATGAGCTCGCTGATTTGTACTCGGTCTTAAAACCAAAGGTGGCGGTGCCGGTTCATGGTGAGGCACGCCACATGTCGGCCAATGCACAGATTGCCCGAAAAATGGGGGTGCCGGTGACATTAACGGGAGCGAATGGCGATCTCTTTTATTTGTCGCCGACGCCTGGGATCAAGCGGAGAGCAGCCCCGGTGGGGCGGCTACTAGTCAACGAGCGAGAGCGCCGGCTCGAACCCATTACCCATAGTTAGCGCCCTAGATATTTGGAATGATGCGGATAGCCCTTCCCTCCGCCTCAAATAGCACCGCAATACTGCCATCGCTAAGCGCGCGCACATCACGAACTCGCCCGGAGACGTCAGGGAATGGCTCAGTCTCAATAGGCGTTGCCCCTGAGACATCAACGGCCACAATTTTTTTGGCTTTGAGTCCGCCCACCAAAAACCGGCCTTTGAGGCCCGGGATTGCATCGCTTTGATACAGTGCCAAACCAGACGTCGCGATGCTGGGTACCCAATAATTTACCGGCTGCTCCATACCGGGCAACTCGGTGTAGGGAGAGATAATCGCGCCGGAGTAATCGACACCGTAGGTGATTGCCGGCCAGCCATAATTCTTGCCTTTCTCAACAAAATTGAGCTCGTCTCCACCCTTAGGTCCGTGCTCGGTTAACCAGATGGCTTGGGTCTCGGGATCCACGACCAGCCCTTGTGGATTGCGATGCCCGTAGCTGTAAACATAGGGGGATTCCTTGGGGTAGGGATTGTCGGTGGGTGCCGCTCCCGACTCCGTCATTCGCAGCAGCTTGCCTAGTTCGTTCTCGATACTCTGTGCTTCCTCGCGGTAGGCATAACCCTCCCCCGAGCTTAGGAGTAGCGTGCCGTCACTCAGGAAAGCCATTCGTCCACCAAAGTGACCACCACCACGCTTTGTCGGGGTGACCCCGTATATAACCTCGAGATTCTCGAGTGCGTTGTCCCCCAGTCTTGCCCTTGCGATTGTGGTGCGGTTGCTGTCTTCGTCACCAGCGGCATAGGCCAGGTAAATCATCGAATTGTCGGCGTAGTTCGGATGCAATATGACGTCGAACAAACCACCCTGACGCTGAGCAAACACAGGTGGTACGCCTGCTATGTCATTAACTAAACCATTAGCATCGACGAACTTTAGACCGCCTGTTCGTTCGGTGATCAGGAAGCCGCCGTTGGGCAGCTCAGCAATTGACCACGGCGTGTCGAGCCCCTCGGCAATTGTTTCCAGTGTGTAGTTTTGAGCGGTTGCATGCCCCATCGACAATATAATTGTCGACCCGATTAGACACCCTGCCAGTCGCGGTTTGGTTTTATTTTTTTGTGTCCACGAGGTCTCAGAAAAAAGATCCGCTGGCGAGTCAATTAATCTAGTAATGAAGTTGTACATAGGGAGTCTCCGCTGGAACCTTTCGCTACTATAGCGCAAGCTAGACCTCAAGATACGTCGAAAAGTCGAGCGAGATTTATGCGAGTTGCGATTGCACTTTGTTTGTCCATATTGGTGGGTTATTCCGCCAGCATCGCTGCTAATTCGACCGCTTCGGCTACAACGTTGGTGAGCTTCGGCGTTGAGGTGACCCTCGCTGATCGCCTTGGCATGATCAGAAGCGAGTGGCTGGGTCTCGGAGCTACCTACCTACCGATCTACTTTGTCTTGATGACTTGTTTGTTGTCGCTATTTCGAAGGTTATTGCGCGGACAGCCTTGGCCTCCACTGATGACCCATTGCGTTTACGGTGGGGTATCGGGTTTGGGGCTTGTCGTATTCATCCTGATTTTTGAGCAGGTGATGGGTGTTGAGGGTGCACTACTGGCGTCGACGCGGCAGCTTAGCGGTCTGGTCGTTCAGTTTGGTTGTGCAGCTTTAACGGGTCTCTGTTTTAGCGCATTGTTATCTAGACTGAGCCTGTCTACGTCAACATCTGATTGACCCTGAGCCCTCGGGTATTTCAGCCCTGAAGCTGGCAGTCGAGTAAGATTTTCCCAGCGTGCGCCCCCGATGCCATGTGGTCTTGTGCAGCGAGCGCGTCTTTCAGCGGGAAAATACTATCGATAACGGGTTGGATCGTACCGGCGGCGATGGCTGGCATGACTTGCTCGTTAACTGCCACAAAACAATTCGATTTTTCAGTCACTGTCAGTCGCCTCAATGTGCTTCCCGTCATGGTCGCGCGCTTCATGAGCAGCTGGATGAGATCGAGTTGGCACTGACTACCTCTCATAAAGCCGATACATGCGATTCGGCCATCGATCGCCAGTGCATCGAGATTAAACTGCGCCAAATCGCCACCAACCATATCGAGTACAACATCAACGGATCCCATCAGCGAGACCGCCTCTAATTGCTCTGCCAGCGGTGACTTATAATTGAGCGCGTGGTCGGCACCCAGTTTTTGGCACAGCGCCATTTTTTCGCTACTGCCCGCTGTGGCAACGACTTCACAGCCAAGGTATTTGGCGATTTGAATCGCCACACTGCCGATACCGCTGACGCCGCCATGCACTAGCAGCCGTTCACCTGACTTGAGCTGTGCCCGTTCGACAAGGTTGTACCAAACAGTAAGCAACGCCTCTGGCAGCGCAGCGCCCTGCTCAAAGCTGATGTTATCTGCGAGCTTCAAGCAAAAATCTGATCGAGCAATCGCCTCGGTGGCATAGCCACCGCCGTGTACCAGAGCACAAACGCGGTCACCTATTCGAAGCTGAGACCCCGGACCGACGGCCGATACAACCCCAGCTACCTCGAGACCCATTATGGGACTCGCATCTTCTGGGGGTGGATAAAGCCCGGCGCGCTGCAGCAAATCAGCGCGGTTGATTCCTGCATAGGCCACGGCTATGACGACCTCGTCAGCGCCCGGGTTCAGGGAGCAGTCTTTCTTCAGGCCGAGATGCTGGGGCGATTCGATATCAATGTATTGTCTGGACATGGGGGCTGGGTTACTTTGTTAGAGGTTGCTCAGGTCACTGAATTCTCTGACACTGAGCGGGTAAAGCCAATTATTATTAGGCCATAAAACGGCCTAGTTGGGGGAGATGCTCGTTATGGCGAAACCGATGTTTCTGCGCAAGCTCAAAAACCAGATGTTCTTTGGTATG
>MDTB01049536.1_pt1 | contig 14116 bp, 20 predicted proteins | sample 811161 | NCBI WGS metagenome assembly MDTB01 (sample SAMN05326650, study PRJNA326480) | marine metagenome | isolation source: seawater | place: Mediterranean Sea | collected 2009
GGTCTTAATTGATTAAAAATAGTTAATGCGTTTGTCATATAAACCTCCTTGTTAAGTTAAGCAAAGTTATTAACAGGACCCTTTATGGCATCCATAAGATAGATATTGGTATTAAATATTAATTTTCAAGATTAGCTAAAGCTTTTTTTAAAAAGAAACTTAATATATAATTGTATATTAATGGTTTGAAGTTGAAACAATTAACAGTCATGCTTTTAACTATTTGTATCTTGTGGCAATGTGAAATCTTTAGATTATATTATCGAATCTAAATGTAAGAGAGAAATAAGAAAATCATTTAGTAAATGTATTGTAAAATATTGAGGAGCTATAATGACAAATTTTAAAAAAATTAAATATACTTATACTGCTGATCAAAAACATTGGGTAGGTGATGGTTTTCATGTCTACGGGTTGTTAAGACCATCAGAAAAATTGAATAAGTTTATAAGTCCTTTCATTATGTTAGATTACGCAGCTCCTAAAGAATTTTCAATTACTGATCAAAGAAGAGGTGTAGGGGAACATCCTCATAGAGGAATTGAAACAGTTACATTTGCTTATCAAGGTGAAGTGGAGCATAGAGATTCTTCTGGAGGAGGAGGAGTCATCAAGCCTGGAGATATCCAGTGGATGACTGCAGGAAAAGGTGTAGTACATGATGAATTTCATTCAGAAGAGTTTTCAAAGAAAGGTGGAGTATTTGAAATGGTCCAACTTTGGATTAATTTACCTAAAAAACATAAAATGACTGATCCTAAATATCAAGAAATTGGTAGTGAAGATATTCCAGCAATTTCATTAGGCAATGGCATAAAATTGAGAGTGATAGCTGGAGAGTTTGAAAAAAATAGCGGTCCCTCCTCAACATTCACCAAAATGAATATATACGATATTTTAAGTAAAGAAGTTCAAAATATATCTTTGAGTTTTGAGCATGGTACAAATACAATAATATTAATAATGAGAGGTGAACTAAAAATAGAAAATAAAAATTTTAAAGATAAGGATATCTTGATTTTTGATCGTGAAGGTACACAAATAGACTTAAAAGTATCTCACAATTTTAAAGGTTTAATATTAAATGGCGAACCAATAGATGAACCAGTTGTTGCCCATGGTCCATTTGTTATGAATACACAAAATGAAATAACTGAAGCTATTACTGATTATCAAAGCGGTAAAATGGGAAAATTATAAAAATAATTTATTACAAAATCTTTTTTTATTATAAAATTTTATTAGTTGAGATTATTAACTTGTTGCATATAATCATAATATGGTAATTCAATTTGTAACTAGAACTTTTGAAAAAAAATGTGAACTGGTAGCCTTTGAAAAGTTTTTTTTAAAGAGTTGGAAAAACTTAATTAAAAAAGTGCCTAATTGTAAATTAAAAATTTTAAGAGATAACAATAGTAGTTTTACTTTTAATGCGCTGTGGGAGTTTCCAAATAATGATTGTCAAATTAGAGTCATGGATCTTATAAAAATTAACAATAAAAATTTTGATGGAATTATTGCAAATAAAACTAGAAATTTTTCCGGTAAAATAATTAAAGAATATTTATCTTAAATATTAAGTCATATGTGGGTATTGATTACAATTATTTTAAAATTATCATCTGCTGGTCATTATACACCTTATTATGATGAACTAATGACACATGAAACATTAACAAGTTGTTCGGATAATATGAATAATATATATACAGATTTAATGAAACTTAAAGCTAACTATCCAGTAAATCTAGACTTAAAAACTGATCAAGATAATACAAAATACATAAAGTTTTCTTATAAACCAGATTATACAAAACCCATAGAGTATAGTTATTATCATTGTAAAAAATTAAAATAAATATTTCTTTAATAAATCAATATTAAACAAACATTCGTCTGTAAAAATTAATTTTCTATAATTTTAAACTAAATTAAAAAAGTATACGTATTAGTATGTAAATAAGGAATATAAAATGAAAACAACCATAATTACTTTTTTTTTATTGCTAACTACCATTAAGGTGCACTCATGTGATAATTTTAGTTATAGCCAAGATGTAAGTGCAGAATTATTAATGGGAAAAAAATCTAAATTTTATGATGCATATAAACAGGGTAAATGCGTTCTTGAGGATGCGTTAAAAACTTTACCTGTGGAACAGAGAAAAGTTATAGCTAATCTTATAGCAAAAACTTATAAATTGGAAACTAACTAGTAAATAGAAATTATAATTTTTTCTTTTTAACTTTACTATTCCTGTTAAATTAGGTTTTTACCAACCTCTGGGTCGTGTTGCAGTTAAATAAAACTCTATAATTTTAATCATGCTAGAACAGATTAATTTTATGTTTCAATGTTTATTCATTTGATATATGTATAACTATTATTTAATTTAAAATCTAAGGAAAAAATGAAAAACTTTATAGACTTTGCCTTGAACAGGCAAATTATTAAGGGATTAGACTATGCCAAATTTAAAGAACCTACATTAATTCAATCTAAAATAATACCCATTATAACAGCTAAGAAAGATGTTTTAGGAGTAGCTCAAACAGGTACTGGAAAAACTGCAGCTTACGTACTTCCGATATTACAAAATATAACTATAAATAATGCAAAATATGAAAGAAAATCCTGCAAAACCCTGATTGTCGTTCCAACTAGAGAATTAGCTATGCAAGTTTATGATAACGTAAAAATTTTTAGTAAGTATTTATCAATTAGAACATCTCTTGTTGTGGGTGGAGTAAAGCCTAGCCCACAGCTAAAGTCTTTGCTAAAAGGAGTAGATATTTTAGTAGGAACTCCTGGTAGAATGATGGATCATGTCAAGTCTGGAGGTTTGTCACTTAAATATACTACCACTATAGTATTAGATGAAGCAGATCAATTAATGGATCTGGGTTTCATGCCTGATATTAAAAAAATGGTTAGCCATTTACCTAAACATAGACAAACTATATTTATGACAGCCACAATGCTTAAAGAGGTTAAAGAAATTGCTCTTAAGTTTTTAAAAGAATTTAAAGAAATAAATCTTGCACCAAAGGCGACACCTATAGAAAAAATTAAGCAAAAAATAATACTAATAGATCAGGGAGCCAAATTAGATAAACTAAAGAAGATAATATTAGAAGAAAAAATATTCCAAGCTATAATTTTTGCTAGAACTAAAAAAAGAGCAGACAACTTAGCTAAAGCACTTAATAAAAATAATTTTAACTCTATGTCTTTCCATGGTGATAAAAGACAATCACAAAGAACAAGAATTTTAGACAGTTTTAAAAAAAATAAGTTAAATTTTTTAATAGCCACGGACGTTGCTGCTAGAGGAATTGATATAGATGATATTATGTTTGTAATTAATTATGATTTACCCATGCAACCAGAAATTTATGTTCATAGAATAGGAAGAACAGCTAGAGCAGGGAAAGAAGGAACAGCAATATCTTTATTAGAACATTTAGAAAAAAAGAAGTTATTTGCTATAGAAAAATTAATAGGTCAAAAATTTATTATTGAAAATGAAACAAACAGGACACAGGAAACTAAGGATAATAGGAATAAAAAGACTGCAAAATTTAATATTAATAATAACCAAAACAGAAGAAAAAACGAAACTAAGATTAATAAGAAAAAAAAGAATAAAAAATTTAATTCTAACGATAAAAAATACTTAAGAAAAGATAAGGTAAAAGAAGGTAAAAAAAATTTAACTAGTAATAATATAAAATAATAGTTTATTATATATATTTTTAATGAATAAGTTATCTAAAATGTATTTCATAAAGTTTACTTTATTGCTTTTTATTTTTCTAATTATAGCTTCTTTTAAACCAGTAAAGCTGTTATCACAAGATCAGCTAATTAGTAAAGATGTATCATTCGACCTTGACCTAGGTGGATATAATTATCCTTTTAAAACCTTCACATACGAATTCCAATCTCAAAGTTATAAACTTGATATGATTTATATGTATTTAGAGGCAAAAAATGCTACAAAAGGTACAATAACCTTATTACATGGAAAAAATTTTAATGGTGCATACTGGGAAAGGTTGGCAAATAAATTAAATTCTTTAGGTTACAATGTTTTAATACCTGATCAAATTGGCTTTGGAAAATCTTCAAAGCCTATTAATTATCAATACACTTTTGAAACTTTAGCTCTAAATACAAAAAAATTATTAAAAAATCTTAATATTAAATCAACTCAGCTAATAGGTCATTCTATGGGAGGAATGCTTGCATCACGTTTTGCATTATTATTTCCTGATTTAGTTCAAAATCTTATTTTAATAAATCCGATTGGCTTAGAAAATTATCTAAAATATGTTGAATATAAAGATATAGACTTTTTTTATAAAAAAGAATTAAACCTAAAGCCTATTGACATTATTAATTACCAGAAAAAGTATTATTATGATGGTTTGTGGAATAATGAATATGAAAAGCTAGCATCACATTTAATAGGATGGGTAAATGGAAATGATTGGCCATATTTAGCAAAAATAAGTGCTAAGACATATGATATGATTTTTACTGGTTCTGTTATTGAAGAATTTAAAGATTTTAAGATGCCAGTCTCAATAATTATAGGAACTAGAGATAGAACTGGGCCCGGACGCAATTGGAAAAAGAACAATATTGATTATGAATTAGGTAGATATGATAAATTTGGTAAAAATATTAAAAAATTAAATAATGAAATTCTTATAGTTGAACTTGATAGACTAGGCCACTTACCGCAAATAGAGAATTTTGACATATTCTATAAGGCTTTAGAGAAAAAAATTATCAGCAATGATTGATAAATATGATGTTATTATAATTGGTGCTGGTGCTGCAGGTTTGATGAGCGCTATAGAATGTGGAAAAAGAAAAAGAAAAGTTTTATTAATTGATCATGCTGATAAAATAGGAGAAAAAATAAGAATATCTGGAGGAGGAAGGTGTAACTTCACTAATATTAATGCAAGTCCTAGTAAGTATATTTCTAATAACCCAAGCTTTATTATATCTGCTTTAAAACAATATGATCAATTTGATTTTATTAATTTGGTTAAAAAATATCAGATTAGATATCACGAAAAAAAGTTGGGACAATTATTTTGTGATAAAAGCGCTCAACAAATAATAGATATGTTGCTTAATGAATGCAAATTGGCTAATGTCACTCTAATAAAAGCTACTAAAGTAAGTGAAGTCAAATACATAAATAACAATTATGTTTTATATGAGAGTACAAAAAAATATATTTGTAGTTCTTTAATCATTTCAACTGGAGGATTATCAATACCTAAAATAGGTGCTAGTAAATTTGGTTATGAAATAGCTAAAAAATTTAATATTAATACTATTGATCCTGTTCCAGCTTTAGTGCCTCTAACATTTAGTGAAAAAATACTAGAACAATGTAAAGCACTCTCAGGGATATCTCTAGATACTATAGTTGCTTTTGAGAATACGTGCTTTCAAGAAGGAATGTTATTTACTCACAGAGGACTTAGCGGACCATCTATTTTACAAATATCTTCATATTGGAAATTAGGGGGTACTATTAATATAAACCTTGAACCTAAAAGAGATGTATTTGAATATTTATTAAAACAAAGAAAAGTAAACCCAAAACAAGATATAATATTAATAATCACAAGAATATTAGCTAAAAGATTAGCTGTGTTTATATGTAACAATAATAATGTTAACGGTAATGTGGGAGAGTTATCTAATAAAGATTTATTGATATTAAGTAAATCTATAAATAATTGGGATATAAACCCAACAGGGACAGAAGGTTATAGAACTGCAGAAGTAACGTTAGGAGGAATAGATACTAATGAATTGTCGTCTAAGACTATGATGTCAAAAAAACAGCCAGGTTTATATTTTATAGGAGAAGTAGTAGATGTCACAGGTCATTTAGGAGGCTATAATTTTCAATGGGCTTGGTCATCAGGTTATGTGGCTGGTCAATATGCCTAAATTATAAATATGTGTTTTATTAATAGTAACTCATCTAATAAAAGTCACTTACTTTATTAGCAGGTGTATTTTTTTTATTAAATGATTGTCCTGTAGTGGGTAAGTCAGATTGCTTTTTAAAATTATTACCCTTATTTTTCTCTTCTCCACAGCCAACTAAAACTAAAGCAATTATTACAATAAACTTCATATTATTATATTAATACATTTTTATTTATAAACAATTGTAATATTTAATTTAAATTTTTAAATATTATTAAAATGTGTATAGTTAAATATGGAAAAAATAAAAAAGTTTTTTAAAACTGATAATGTTCAACAGTTTTTTTTATATTTTTTAATAGCTATTATTATTTTTATAAGCATATATATTTTTTTTAGTTTTTATATAGAAATTTTCTTAACGCTAATTTTTTTTACATTAATTTTGATATTAAAAAAAATTAAGTAAGACTATTTATTAATAATAATGTTTCTTGTTCCAGGGTTAGGTGGAGTAGAAGCTTTTCCTGCAAAACATTGAGCAATAGTCATCCATTCGTTTGCAATAGATCCGCTTAATTTTAAATTGACATCTTTAATATTTCTAACTTGTGTAACTACTTGACAGAATTCCTCTGCTAGTCCTTCAATTTTATTATGACTTTTGGGGTCATTGAATTTCCATATTTTTCCAGAAGGTGATTTTAATTTTAAATAAGGAGTAGAAATAGGGGTTTTCCTATTATTAACTTTATATGTCCAACTAAAAGTATTATTTCCTATTATTACTATATTCAAAATTCTATCTTGGTTTTTTCTAACAATACCCAATGAATCATATATAGCTTGTCCATGAGCCCAAGTTTCCATATGCCTTGCACTAATAGATGAAATAGTACTCATTTCTGGTCCTACCCATTTAACTCTTCTTCTTGGGTTTTCTTTCTTAAAACTATCAGCAACTTTTTTAAATTCAGTTTTCCATAAACTAATAAGATCTCTACCTTTTATGTTTTTTGTAAAGTATTTTTCAAAATCTTGTAGTTTTTTTCCTTGTTTAAAAAAAGTTTTTAACTTTTTTAAATAAGTACTCCATTCTTTATCTCCTAGTAATGATTGAAATGATGCATGGTTCCAAACATGTAGATGTCTAATAATGTCATTAAATGACCAATTTTTAAATTGAGATTTTGTTTTAAGCTCTTTTTCAGATAATTCACTTAAAATCTTATGTAAACAATTACTTTCTTCATAAAAATCATCTGCTTGCTTTAACATACTACTATCCTAATTAATAATTTAATTCTTCCATATCTATATCTTTTATGTTTTCAGCTGTTACTTCATAAATACTATTGTATACATTTTTTATAGGGGGAGTATTTTTTAAAATACCTTCTATAATAATTGGTTGATACATAAATCTTACTCTTTCAGGTTTTTTGAGTTTTACAAAAATCATTTGATTTGGAGGAGGAGGAGGTACATGGATACACATTCCTGCATCGGGAACTAATACAAACTCTTCAACAGTTAAAGCTTCGCCATAATCAAAATCTAGTGGTACCATAAACCCATCAATTTTAATTTTTTTACCCACTAGTTTTTTGTTAATTAAAAGACCTGCTTTTTCCACCTTTTTTAAAAAGCTTTCATCTTCCCACATTTCCTCTGTAACTCCTGTCTTTGGTACAAAGTCATAAGCAAAATTTGGAACTAACTCAAGCCATTTCAATCTAATACCGTCGTTTCCTTTAGATGCAGAGACAAACAGGAAAGATAATATTAAACTATAGAAAATACCTTTAGATATAAACTTTTTCATGACTTTAATTTTATATTCCATCATTAATAGATTTTTTGAAAGCTTGAATACTAGGAAATATACTAACAATTAATGAAGAAAACAAAACTAAAGTTAAAAAATATAAGTTTCTTATTGTCATAAAGTTTTTTTCTAAATAAAGCCCAAATTGCTTATCTAAAAGAGGGAAAACTATAAAACTTGACAGTTGTACTATCGTTAATGCTAAAAGAATACTAGAAAAAGATATTAAAAATGACTCTATCATCATTAAGCTAAATATTGTTTTAGGTGAGGCTCCTACTATTCTCAACAAAGACATTTCTTTTCTTCTATTATTAAGAGTAGAATATAATATTGCTATCATTCCTATAATAGAACTAACTATTACCATTGTAGATATTGATAGCATTATATTTTCTGTATATGAAACTACTTGCCATAATTTAGTAAGAACTATACCAGGTATAATAGCTTGTAACGGTTCCAAGTCATAATTATTTATTTCCCTTTGTAGTTTAAATATGGATATAGGTGATTTTAATTTAATTATTGCTGCAGTGATTTCTTTTGGTATTAATTCTTGATCATGAGTATTTTTTGTATTCTTAATGATTTTAGAAGGTATTTTTGTTCCGGTCTTCCAGTCTTTATGAATAACCTCTAAAGCCTCAAGACTTACTAATACAAGTCTATCTACTGAGGTACCAGTTTTTTTTAAAATTCCTTTTATTTTGAATGGAAATTCATCATGAAATGATTGCGATGATATTCCGTGTGCAATAACAATAGAGTCATCTATTTTATAATTTAATATTTTAGCAACATCACTACCTATAACTACATCAAAAGTATTTTTAAAATATATTCCTGTTTCAAGTTTGAGTTTATTTTTTTTTCTGTATGAAAATTTATCAAAATAATCTTTTGTAGTCCCCATCACCCTAAATTGTTTATGACTATCTCCTAAAGATATGGGTATTATCCAGTCTATTTCAGGTTTTTTTTTTATTTCTTCAAAGCTTTGCCAGCTTATATTGTTAGTTGGACTACCAATTTGAAATAAGGAGTAAAGTAACAGCTGAATTTCTCCTGATCTTGACCCTAGAATTAAATCACCAGATTTTACGTTACCAAAAAAACTTTTTTTTGCTCCTAGCCTTAAAGTATCAATAGAAATAAATAAAGTTATTGATAAAGTTAAAGATAATATTGTTAATAAAACAGTTATTTTCCTATTAATTAAAGATTGAATAGCTAGATTAAATAATGTTTTCATGATTTATTTACTATATTTTCTAAATTTAGACTATTATCAAAATACTTTTTTAAGGATGTGTCATGGCTTACCATAAGTAATGTAATATTTTCATTCTTACAAAAGCTTATCAATAAATTTAAAAATTTCTTTTTATTAGAATTATCAAGAGCTGAGGTAGGTTCATCAGCAAGTATCAGAAAAGGCTCATTGATAATTGCTCTTAGGATAGCAATTCTTTGTTTTTGTCCTACAGAAAGTTGTTTAGAGTTTTTTTGAAATAGAATAGGTTCTTTCAGGCCTAATTTATCGCTTAATTGGAAGGCTCTTTCATAAAAATACTGTTTGTTTTTTTTTTTAAAACCAGTAAAAAAACAAGGCAGTAAGATATTTGTTAATGGAGAAACATAATCTAATATATTAAACTGTTGGAATATTACTCCAATGTTATTAGCTCTAAAATTATCCTTCTCTTTTTGCAACAGTTGATTAATTGATGTAGTATTTATTTTTAATGTTCCTGATATCGGTGTCAATATTCCACTTATTAAATTGAGTAATGTTGATTTTCCTGTACCACTTTCTCCAAATAAAATAATTCTTTTATTATATTCTATATCAAATTTTTTGATGTATAAGTTAAACTTATTACTTTCACCCCAATTAAATAATAAATTATTAATTTCTAAGATATTATTCATGATATGTTATATAATTAGAAATAGCCTTCAACGTTTATAGTTGCATTAGATTTATCTATAGTTTGAGATGATTTATTATTATCAGATATTAAATTTATAATTAGTTTTTTACTATATTTAAAACTTTTTAAAAATTTTATTTCAATTTGGTTAATATTTGATAAATTTTTACATTTGAATATATATTCACTTAAAAATTCAGAGTGAGACCCTTCATTGATTACTGATGCATTATTTTTTTCTTCTTTACACTCTCCTAATTGAGGAAGCACAACCATGTTTTCAAAATTTGAAAGTATATTCAGTGCATTTTTTACCTTTTTAATATCTTTTTTTGCTTTAGCTTTATATTCAAATCCTACTATATCAAAACCTGGCATTTCAAACTCAAAAGAAATAGTATTAGAAGCTTGAACAATATTTAAGACGCTAACTCCATGTTCATGAGCTTTTAAAGTTTTTTGTTGTTGTTTATGATCATGTTGATGATGATGTTCTTCAGAGATAGCTGTGAAGCTTATAAATAATATTAAATAGATAAAAATTTTCATATAATGTTTCCTTATTTTAATTTTCTTTTGTGGCTTTTTAAATCCTTTTTTATATCTTCATGATCTCCTGTGACAATATGATGTTTACTTTTTATAACAAATCTCTCCAAAATAGGAATAAAAAATAAGGGTAAAATCCCTCCTACAACAATTCCTAGTACCATCTTTCTGATATGTGGATCTAAAAAGCTTGCAACAACGTCCGCAACAACATGAGATAGGGCTGCACCAAAAATACCAGCTATGTATCCATTAGATATAATTTTTAAAAACCTGTTAATACTCCATCCAGAGTAATAACCTAATATCATTATTCCAGCATGAAAAAACCCAAATACAAAACCTCTTAGGTTAGCAGAATATCCAAATAGGTAATGCTCTAAAATATGTTCCATTAATTACAACTTGCGCAAAGAACAGGTATTTCTATAGATTGATTTTTATCAAGAGAAAGGTTAAGTTTCTTAGTACTTTTTATAAAGTTTAAACCCATATGTTCGTTACAAGTCTCAAAGACTTGCTCGCATTTTGTACAATAATTTAGCATATGCGTATGTTTGTCTTTAGGTCTCATGCATAATAAAAATTTATTTATTGATGAAATTTTATGAACTAATCCTAACTTCATCCAAAAGTCTAAGACTCTATAGATTGTTGATATATTTATATTATTATTAGCTTTTATGTTAATTTCTTCTTGTAAATCGTATGCAGACCTAGGTTTTTTGTGTTTAGATAAAGTAGTTATAACTACAGCTCTAGTAGGCGTTAAAGATTTTTTATGCTGCAAGCATAAATCTAACAATTTATTAGTATCAAAATATTTCATCACTTTAATTTAGATTAATCAATATGAATAATCAATAATAATTTTCACTATTGCAATATTATTGCAATTAGTATAATTATAATTTTTTAATTAATTAACATGGAAAGAAAAAAATGAAAGTATATACGTTACTTTTTTTAATATTTGCTTTGGTAAAATCAGCTAGTGCTGATCTAAACAAAGATGTATCAGATTTAAAAAAAGAATTTCAACAAATAAAAAAGATTTATGAAAATAAGATAGAAGTTTTAGAAGCTAAAATAGAAAAATTAGAAACTGAAGGCGTTCATGAAGAACATCATACTGAAAAAGCAGAATCGCATAAAGGACATGATGATCATGATGAAGAAAATAAATTTAACATTGAAGCTGTATTAAATGCAAAATATACTTCTTATACTAAAAGTGGTGAAGCTGCTATTAAAGGTTTTGGTGTAGCTCATGAAGGAGAAAGAGGAAAAGAAGGTTTATCAATAGGTGAAACTGAATTAATTATTAATTCAGATATTGGTGCTAAATTTAGTGGATCAGTAACTGCTGCAATTGTTAGAGAGGATGGTGCTGATAAGATTGAACTAGAAGAAGCTTATGTAGAAAGTTTAGATGGAGCTAGTTTCATAGATAACTCATTTTTCAAATTAGGAAGAGCTTTTTGGAACGTTGCAGCTTTAAACCCTCAACATGCTCATGCAGATGATTTTGCAGATAGACCTCTACCATACAGAGTATTTTTAAATAAGGCCTATAATGATGATGGTCTCGAAGCTTCATATTTATTAGGGTCATCAGAAATAGGCTTCGGAATTTTTAGAGGTGAAGATTTTCCATTTGGAAATACAGCAGCTAGTGAAGGACAAGGGAGTGATGCTTGGTCTGCTTATTACAAATCAAATTTCAACATGTCTAGTACTGAAGAAATTTCATTTAACTTATATCACTTATCAGGTAAGTCTAGAGCTCCAAATGGAAGAATAAGTACTGAGGATAATGTAACTTTTAGAGGTGATAGTGATTTATCAGTAATTAGTTTAAATTATGAAAATTCATATGGCTCTGACAGTAAATTTAAGATTAATACAGAATATTTTTATAGAAATCAAGACGGTACATATGAAGATTCTGAAGAATCTACAGGTGAAGTAAGTTTCGATGATAACGATAGTGGATATTATGTAGCCTTAGTAAGCCAACTCAATGATAATTTTAGTATGGGATTTAGATATAGTGAATTATATGCTGCAGATACTCCAACAGGCCTAGTGGGTAGTGCTCTAGATGCAGCTTCTAATGACCCTGAAGCTTACTCTATAATGTCAGAATGGAAGTTTGACTCTGCTGCTATTGCAAGATTACAACTAAATCATGAAAAACCTTCAGCTAATACAGCAGACAATCAATTCATGTTTCAATATATTATGTATTTAGGTTCTGGTGGACATGATGGACATGATCATTAATAATCACAAAAAAGGATTTTAATATGAATACTACCTATTTTAAAAAACAGATAAGTGATAAATTATCTATTTGTTTATCTATTTGTTGTATTCTTCACTGTATAGCATTACCAGTAGTAATATTAATGCTTCCAAGCGTAGCATCACTTTGGATAACCAATGAAAAAGTACATGTTATATTAGTACTAATTGCTATTCCAATAAGTTTATTTGCTATGATTAAATCTTTAAGACAACATAATAATTATAAATGTATCTCTTTAGCAGTTGTAGGCTTGCTTTTATTAGTTACTGCAATTTTTATGCATGATATAGATTTTAATAACGAACAAACTCATATAGAACAAGAGCAGACTTTACATGCTGAAACAGGACATGATGAACATGGTGAAAAAGAGCATACTGAGCATGAACATCATGAACATGGAGGAATAGGTGAAACACTGGAAACAATTTTTACAGTGTTAGGAGGGTTAGTGCTATTAAGTGCACACTATTTAAATATTAGATTCACAAATAAAACTATCTAAGTATTTCACTTTCTAATGTTAGATTAAGGTAATGAAATTAAAAATCATTACCTTAATCTTTTTTTTTTTTGTTTACTAGCATACTCAAAAGATAATTATAATAGAGATTCTTTTTATTATACTCCTTACAAAACTAAAAGTAATATAGGTTTTTATACTCAAAAACGTTGTAAAACTAACATAGATCATGTTGTTTCTTTAAAAGATGCACATCTAAGTGGAGCGTATAATTGGAATAAAAAATTAAAAAAAAATTTTCTAATGACAAAGAAAATCATGTTTTTAGTTGTTATAAAATTAATAGTTCAAAGGGATCTAGTACACCTGAAACTTTTTTAATTAAAAGTAGAGACAAAAAAGGTTTAGATTATGATATTATCCCTTTTTGTGAATATATTAGAATATATTATACAATTAAAAAAAAATATAATTTATCATTTAAAAATAATAATTATGAATTATTCTCAAAATGTAATATACAATTATTTAAATAGTGCTTGAGTTAGTAAAATATATTTCATTGAATTACATTTTTTACACCTTAGCAATCATACTTTTCTTATACTTAGGATGGAAAATAAGGAAAATTTATAAAAATTTTATTTTTTATTTAAATAAAAGAAAAGGTATAAGAGCTGAAAAAATTGCTATTAAAATTTTAAAAAATAATGGATATAAAATAATTAAACAGCAACCACGTATAAAAGGTAGTTTGTATGAAAATGATAAAAAAATTCTTTTTTTTGTAAGAGCTGATTTACTAGTATCGAAGGAAAATACTATTTATGTAGCAGAGGTTAAATCTGGAAAAGCTGCTTCTATTAATGAGATAGCTACAAGAAGACAATTATTAGAATATTCAAAAATATTTAATAGTAATATAATTATTTTAATAGATACTAAACAAAATAAAATAAAAAAAATACAATTTTAGTGTAATAATTAATTAAAATTACTTTAAATAAATAATTAAAAAAAATGGATATTTACTGGACTTCAATCACAACTGCTATTA
>MDTB01049900.1_pt1 | contig 14115 bp, 13 predicted proteins | sample 811161 | NCBI WGS metagenome assembly MDTB01 (sample SAMN05326650, study PRJNA326480) | marine metagenome | isolation source: seawater | place: Mediterranean Sea | collected 2009
AGGCATTCGTTGTCAATCAATACTACCTCGTGGCGTGAGTATCTCTCTGTCGAATCGATTTACATACCGAGTGGTTTCCAAACGGCATGGGTTCAGACTTACAAGTATGAAAAAGACTATTCGCAGGAGGAGCAAGAACAACTTACATGAGAGACATATTTTTAATCGGAGGCGGGACTATGCTCGTTGGTTTACTTAGTTCAACGTCGATTTTAGAGGACGTATACATGGTGTATTTCGGAGTTTTTATCACTGCAGGGGTGTTCATAATTTATGGGCTTGGAGATGATGTTAGCAAAAAAGATTTGACATCAGTGACGGTTGCTCAAATCGATAAAATCACTGCTAGATTGGATGCTTTAGATTTTCTAGCGACACAAGCTGCAAAAAACTCGAACCGAAGTATTTTTCCAGATTATGTTGAAATCTGTATGCGATGGTTCAAAAAAATGGATCCAACAATCCAAAACCAATTTTACAATGAACCACATCTATCGGAACTCTTTGAATCCGCATCCAATAAACCCGGGAATTTTGTGTCTTCTAAGATTGAACAATTTGTATATGAGATGAATCGATGTCTTTCAGAGTTAACAGACGCCCAAATCCAAGAATTAATCAATTCAAGCGATTATAAACTCTACAAAACGTTTACAGAACAATACTCTCGATGAATTTGGGTTCAGACTCACAAGTTTGCGTTACTTCTTGGATTGAATTATTTAGAATCACAACTAAATAGAATGTTTCGATGCACAACTTGTGCAACTACAAACAGTGTCTCTGTTTTGTGCATTACTAACTTTATTCTGAGGCTTGAAAATGGCAATATCCAAAATTTCTAATTTGGCTATTCTCATTTCCTCCATCGTATTTATTTGTACACTGATAGTTTCCTTCTGGGGGGTCATTACCAATATTGATACAGCCGCTGATTATTTCCCGATATTGAATCCAGAGGGTGCAAGATATATTGTGTTCTTCATATCTGGAGTGGGTTCTACATTCCTTGCGACATTGTCGTTTGTTAAAGCTTGTAAAATGGTTGAAAAACATTTTCCACATCATGAATCGGTTTCTGAACAAGACATTGATGACATTGAAGAAATTAATGACCCAAATGAAAGGGAACGAGCATTCAATGAGATCGAAAATATTGATCAAAAAGATACTCTCCTTCTTGCTGAAAAATACGCGCGAGTGGGAGATTACGTCAAAGCACATGTTTGCCTCGATAAATCTGAAAAATATGCAACGGAATTGTCTGACATTAGAAAGAAATCAACAATCATCGGAAAGGTTGAGAAGATGCGTGGTACAATCTACCTTTATCATGAAGAATTCGAACAATCAAAACTAAAATATGAGCGTGCGAGAAAGATTGCTTCTGATAGTGGAGATGATTTGTTAATGAGTCAAATTCTATCTTGCCTTGGTCTGCTGCATAGAAGACTAAATCGAAAAAATGAGGCAATAAAATACTTCCAAGAGTCTAGGGACTTGAAATTACAAGTTGACGATAAAAAGGGGTTAGTTTATGTTTACAGAAATCTTGGTGCCATAAATAGCAAAGATGAGAAGTACGTTGAAGCAGATGAGTATTTCAGGGAAGCCATGAAATTCGCAGATGGGATTTCATCGAATTTTGAAAAAGGTAAGTTGCTATCAAACATGGCTTTTCATGAAATTCGGAAAGGCGATGATCTAAATCTTGCCAAACAATACTGCGAAAAAAGTATACCGCTGAAAAAGAGTTTTCAAGGTGAGAAAAGATATCTTGCATATTCGTATGAAGCGATGGGAATAATTGAGATGTGGCAAAAGAATTACATCCAATCAGAGCGGTATTTGAAAAAATCATTGCAAGATAGGAAATCAATAAATGATTATCATGGAATGAAAAGATCCCACGAAGCTCTGCTAGAATTACATAGAATTACAGGTAATGAACAAGAAGCAAAGAAAGAAGAGAACTCAATCGATGAGATGAACATACAAATCTCTTCTCATCCACGACCATTTGCTGATATGATTGAAGGTCTTTTCGAAAATAACCTCCTCCCTAAATTCTCTCGGTCATAACACCAAATATGCGAACGCTCAACGTGGTTCAGACTCACAAGAGTTTGAACTAACCTAGGTTTGGACGACATGGTATCCGCATTGGTCATAATTTGAAAGCAACTGAAACATCTGTTGTAAGGCGTTTGTCATCGTACGCACGTCGTTCTTCATGATTCATGTCTCCGCAAGCCAGCGCTGCATCAAGAACCTCGGTAACTGCCTCAGGGTGGTATTGCACTGTATAGATTGGAAGCGTTGGGTGCTTGCAAGCAGCGATTTTACAATGCTCTGAAGAGGCAATGACAACCAATTCACCAGAATCAACAACGTGTTCCTGATGCGCAAAGGATGCAATCACTGTATCACCTGATTGCTCGAAGACCTCTGCTACGAAATGCGAGTCTTCATTCGCACGTTCGACTCGTCCACCGAATGCATGGGCAATGATTTGATGACCAAAACAAATACCATACAAAGGAACGGTTGTTTTACGGATGAGTTCAACCACATCGTCCATCCAATCTTCCCACATCGTGACGTTTCGTCGAGATCCTGTGATGACGATTGCATCAGCATCGACTGGATGTTCGACCACCGTTCCAAAGCCGTAGTCAAGTCGGTCTTGGGTATGTGGAGACCAAAGAAAGACGTTGTTTGGGGAAAAATGATGAACAATTTCGCCAACACCAACCCGACCAAACGCTTCACGCTCAGCAAGGAGGTCCACTACAAGAAGGCGCACATGCCAATGATTGATTGACAGCCATTGAACATTTTTCTCCAATCCAATCATGATTGGGGAGGTACAATTTCGCGTCCATCGCTCATCTTCGCGAAGCGACCTTGCTCTCTGGGATGAACGATATCGGAAGGACCCCAAGGCCAACCACCGAATTCTGTTCGCCGATAATCACTGAATGCTTTGTAGATTTCTTCAACGGTGTTCATGACAAACGGACCGTGTTTTGAAACAGGTTCAGCAATTGGCTTACCTTGGAGAATCAGAACTCGAACATCCTTATCGTTGGCCTCAATAACGGTAGGTAGGTTGGCATGGAGTTCAATTCCGTAGGTTGGTTTGAGTTGATGCGACTCAACGGTTGCCACACCACCACTGATGTGGTACATCATTCGATTGGCTTCTGCTGAAGCGATTGGAAGTTCCACAGATCCTCCCGCTTTGACGGTTAAGATGTACAGTGCGACTTCGTTGTCGGGGTTGTTGGCCCAGGATGCACTCGGGGCAGCGGGTGCAACGTGTTCGTTCCAGCTTCCAGAGATGATACGAACGTCGCCACTCTCGAACTGGATGTGCGGAACTTCATGCGCCCAAATCATCTCATAACCAGGATCGGTCATCTTGTCCTTTGCAGGAAGATTAATCCAAATTTGAAACAGGTCCAATCGGTTTGGTTTGTCTTGGTTGACGAGAGGGAACATTTCCGAGTGTTGTAAGCCTGATCCTGCCGTCATCCATTGTACATCGCCAAAGCCATAGCGACCCGTTGAGCCACCAGAGTCAAAGTGGTCGACAAGACCTTCGAGGACAACTGTAATTGTTTCAAATCCTCGATGTGGATGGGCAGGGAATCCTGGTACGGTTTTCCCGTGGTACATTTTCCAGTCGTTGGCTTCGTCAAAATCAGAACCAATGTGACGGCCAATCAGAGAATCCTTTGGACCTTGCAGTTCGTTTCCTTCAGGGTACAAATCAAGGTGGTGAACACAAAACAAGAACGGGTCAAGTGTAGTTCGCACAAATCCCATCTGCCGATTTGAAATGACCGGGTTGCTCATGTTGAACAATACGTGATGCTGTTTATTATTCGTTGTATCAAGTAAAGCATCTTCAGGCAATTGCTGCTGCGATGGGTGCCCATTCATTGGGACCGAGTTGTTTCTCAACGTTGCTCATATGCATAGCAAACGGTTCAGCAGGCATTGCTCCTTTCAAAACCGTTGCGTAGGAGATACGGAGAGTCTCGTCCAAATGTGAGAAAATCCAAGGTACGCCCTTGAGCATGAATTCAGGCGGAAATGCTTGCATCATTCCTCCAAGAATGGCTCCTTGCTCTTCCATGGAAAAGTGTTCTTCGACGAACGGTACCAAGAGACGTTCCTCTTTGTCCATGTGGAGAGATGCACGGTCAGCCAATTGGTCAGCAAGTCGTGCGATACGACCGAGGTTGTCTTGAGCGTTGTCTGCTTCGAGAAGTTGTTTCATTTCCGCTACTAGCGCATCATCTGTTTGGTGATCGTCGTCAAAGGTCATCGCCACACCAGGGTGTTTTGCTTCAACGGCAGGGAACAGTGCTGCATCTTCGCCGGCTGCATGATAGTGTAGTGCATAGGTTGCCCAGTCAAATCGCTCCTTAAGTGTCTCAATGTCGTCCTCGCCCTTGGCCGCTGCATGAGCGAGATTGGTGAGATCGTTGAGTTCGTTTCGTAAAGCTGTGTGTACAAAGACAAGGGAACGTAGAGGCCCGGGCATAAACTCCAATGCGCAAATTGGAACATAAAGTAGACTGATATGAAACTATAGAGAAAGTTCTCATTTACCGAACAACCATGTCGTTTTTTTATTCAAAATATGAGGCTTGCACTCCAACCACCCGTTCTCTACTATAGATTATGAATTCATCTTGCGTACACAATAGAATCTACTGGTTAGAGAAAACCATGGTACTGGTAAAAACAAAACAATGAGCAAACTAAACGCTTTAACATTGGCAGCCATTATGCTTCTAAGCACCACGATTGCAGGGTGCATAGGAGATGAAGAATCAGAAAATACGTGGGAAGGAGCAATCGCACCAGATACCTACACCATTGATATTTTCCACAACAATGACGGAGAATCCGATCTTATTCGAGAAGAGGACCGTCCCGGAATTGCTGCGTTTGTGCATGCACTTTCTGCAGACCGACAAGCCTCTCTGGACGCTGGTCATGGTACACTAACACTCTCATCAGGCGATAATTTCCTTGCCGGATCGAAGTGGGATGCTTCAACAAGGAGCAACCCCCTAACGTACTACGACGCAGAGGCGCTTTCTGCTATCGAATACGATGCCATTTGCATCGGAAATCACGATTTTGATTTCGGCCCCTCAATTCTCGCTGATTTCATCATCCAAGAGGGTTCAACTCCGTTCCTTTCAGCCAACATCGACGTTTCCAACGATCCTTCGTTGAAATCACTCTTGGACTCGGGAAGAATTGCCTCCTCAGCAAAAATAGTGGTACCTGTCGATAACGGACACGTCAAAGTTGGAGTCATCGGAGCAGTCACCGAGAACCTCCCGTTCATCTCCAGCCCAGGTTTGGTTGACGTGAACAACGTATCAACTGCGGTCAATGCTGAAGCGGCCATGCTCAAGAGTGACGGCGCAGACCTCATCATCCTCATCTCCCACCTACAAGGATACTCGGAAGACAAAGCCCTTGCACCGTTGCTCAAGGACGTCGATATCATTGTAGCTGGTGGTGGAGATGAACTACTCGCCAACCAAGGAGCGGACGTGCATGAAGGCCACACCATCGTTGACGCCTATCCAGTCATGGTTAGTGATTCGGATGGAAATCAAATTCCGATCATTACTGCGATTGGCCAGTACCAGTACTACGGAAAGGCGAGTGTTTCCGTCGATGGCGGAACAGTAACGCTGACCGGAAACCCTGTCAAGGTTTCATACACTGGTGAGCAAGACGCAGATGCACTCAGTTCGATAGAAGAACCTGTCAAATCACACACCGATAGTCTCGCAACAATCAAGATCAGCGACCCGTTTAGTTTCGAGTTCCGTGGAGCGAAAGACGATGTTCGAGCACGTGAAACGAACATAGGAAACATTGTCACGGATTCCATGCTTTGGTACTCAGCAGAGGTTGCATCCACCTATGGTACACAACCCGGTCAGGTCGCCATGGCGAACGGAGGAGGTCTTAGAGCATCCGTTAACGCTGATGGAACCACAGATTACAGATTCACCGTTCAAGACACATTCGATGTTGCTCCTTTCGGAAACCGACTTGTCATCATCGAGGACATGTCCTCTGAGAGATTGCTGAATCTTCTTGAAAACGCATACAGCAAGACAGTCCTCAACGATACCACAGAGGATGGTGTCAAGAGAGATGGAGATGGTACCGGTCGATTTGCGCAAGTTGGTGGAATGACGGTAGTGTACGATGCGACAAAGCAACCACTCGTACTCGACGATGATGGCAATGTGGTCACATCAGGTGAACGCATTGTTTCCGTAACACTCGATGACGGAACCAAGATCGTCGAAAATGGACAAGCTGTTGCTGGTGCAACCGTCGATTTGGTCACACTCGATTACATTGCTGGTGGAGGCGATCAGTGGTTTTACGACTGGCCCGACAAAGAGGCACAGTATGTCGATATTGGCGCATTGTACCAACAAGCCCTCTCCCGTTACATTGAGCAGTCTCCAGACCTCTCAGAGTACAGTACGCTCGATGGAAGAATAACAGCATTAACAGAATGATGCATTTCATCATCCTCCAGAGAGGATGGAAGTGCTCGTGTTGGTAAACTGTTTGCATTTGCATGCGATGATGGATTCATCGGCAGATCGCCCTTGGAGTGCTCGTACCGGGATACTATCTGCATATACCATGGTATCAGGTATTATTCTGACAGGTATCTCCATTGTTATCCGAGTATGTTCCATCAGGACAAATTGTGTTCGCCCAAGTCACATTGGTTAAGTCCGCAGCAACCAGTGTAGCGTCTGTCAAATCAGCAAATGCCAAATTGGCGCCAGTCAAATCTGCACCTGTCAAAACCGCATTTTTGAGTTCGCTAAGGGCAAGCGATGCATCGACCAAAATAGCATCAACTAGAGTAGCATGATTCAAGATGGCATAAGAGATGTCTGCATCGGTGAGGTTCGCATTGCTAAGCGTTGAATATTTTAAGTTGGCATAAGCGAGCGTTGAATTGGATAAATCAGTCCCAATCAAGGTTGCATTCTCCATGTTCACTCCTCGCAGGTTGAAGCCACTGAGGTTTGCACCAGATAGATCAGCAAACGCTAAGTTTGCATTTGGGCCCACGAGATGGTGGGCAATACAGTACCACTCTGAAGGAAGGAGTGTTGGGCAAGTCTGCAAATCCACACCTCGAACTTCGAGATGTGAGGTATTTGTGAAATCTACACCTGTGAGGTCTGCATTACTCAGGTCTGCATTTCGAAGAAATGCACCGACGAAGAAAGCATTTGTTAAATCGGTATACCTGAGGTTGGCATTCTCCATGTATGCACTCCGAAAGTTAGAGCCAATGAGGGTAGCACCAGTCAACTTCGCATTGGTCAAATCGGTATACCTGAGGTTGGCATTCTCCATGTCTGCATCGATGAAGAGAGAGGAAATAAGCTCTGATTTTGTTAAATCAGCAAAACTGAGATCGGCCCTACTGAAGTCAGTATTCCTCAAGTCCGTACTGTAGGCATTATGACTGCCCAGATCAGCGTGACTTAAGTCCGCATCACTCAAATTAGCACCATACAGATTGGCTCCTCTCAGATCAGCACCACTCAGGTTGACACCAGTGAGGTCAGCATATCGTAGATCTGCATAGGGTCCAACGAGGTGATTCTTCACACACTGCCAGTCAGCAGGCAACGAATCTGGACATGCACGCAAGCTAATTGCATGAACGTAAGTAAGGGTTACATCACTTAGTCCAACACCCGTGAGGTCAGCACCCGTCAAATCAGCAAAAGCCAGGTTGGCGCCAGAAAGGTTCGCCCCACTCAAGTTAGTTCCAGTGAGGTTTGCTCCGCTCAAGTCAGCACGTACGAGTTCAGCATCAACAAGAAAGACACCAGAGAGATTTACACCACTGAGGCGGGCACGATTCTCATCCGCAATTCGTTGCCATTCAACGACTAAACTTTGTTGGAATTCGATCGAAGATTGAAGATTGAGCAGTGTCTCGTTCGTATCCTCAAGCATAGAATGAAGTTCATCAACCGTGATGTTTGTGTCTTGCAGCATATCGAGAAGTAAGTCCCTGTATGCTTCTGCATCGGCGAGTGATGATTGGTACATGAAGACATTAGCATCTGCTGCTGAAATCAATGCATAGAGCGTCAAAATTTCAGATTCCATTTGTTCTATTTCCGCCAAGTTTTCATCCTGCAATCTGGATTCAAGTTCAAGGTCCATTTGTGATTGTTCAAATGCCAACCGCAATTCTTCAAGTTGTGTTTGAAGTTCTGCGTTTTCCGAATTTTGACGGGAGAGGTTCTGATTGATATCCTCTTTTGAGTTCTCCAAATCAGTGATCTGTTGTTCCAATCCCGAGGTGTCGTTCTCACCTCCGCCTAAGCATCCTGACAGGGAAATTGTGACCATCATGAGGGATAAAAAGACAACATACGCTTTCTTCATGCCCGCATACCAGTGGGCCCAGCACATAGAGTTTGGTAGATGACGGGTCCCAGTAGATGGTCCTAATTTCTATAGAAGAGTGCTCGTACCGGGATTTGAACCCGGGTCAAAGGAATGAGAGTCCTTTATGATGGGCCACTACACTATACGAGCGTGGTGGTTTTGCCTGCATTGTCCTCTATTTAGAAATGGTGTCCTTGAGGAATGAGTTTTCGTTCACTTTTCGCTTTATGAAATTCGACATGAATAGCGTACGAATCGGCATTTTTACTTTCACTTTTCATTCACCTCTCCTTTTTCTCTTGATATACGGCCGCCCGATAATCTCGCTTCATGAACAACAATGTTCCAACAAACTTTGCTGACCTTACAGCAACGCCAAACAGTACTGAGGAGCCGCTCTGGTACCACCGAACAACAACAATGTATGCTTCTGCTGACGGAAAACTTCCCAATCGAAGCAAAGATATGACGTGGACGCCATGGCACCAGCCTGGTCAAACCACGACCACTAACCTGACGGCAAGCATCCGGAACCTCATCAAGCGTGCTGGTCTTCGAGGTGAGGCTTGATGTCCAGAACCAAGCGTTTGAGAGATGCAATCGATCAATACCTCGGGTCCGTCGAAGAGGCAAACACCAACGATATTCTTGACCACGTGAACCAGCGCTTCCGTTGGGGAGCAACGATGAATCAACTTGGGAATGTTCTTGCTCGTGATCGACGTTTTATCAAAGTTGGATTCGACGAAAACACCGATATCGGAGGCTTCCGAATGCGCGTGTGCGTCTGGGCACGTGCAACTGCCTGAGAGAAAAGGAACAAGTGTCAACACCCTCTGGGTGTAATATGGCCAACAAACTTGTTGCATCTATTGAGTTGATGCGCGTCAAGAATCTTGGCCTCGCTCTCATCGCCACTCCACTGGGTGCTGCCTTCGCTCTGTTGGAGTTTAGCACTCTCACCGATTATCCTGAAGTCGGGCTAGCAACGCTCTCAGTGTTGTTCTTCATGGCAGCAGGGAATGCGTTGAATGATTTGAGCGATATCGAAATCGACAGGTTGGCTCATCCAAGTCGCCCATTAGCTCAAGGTTCACTTAGCGTTTCTGAGGCGAAGTATCTGATTGGATTCCTCTCCTTCCTTAGTGTCGCGTCTCTTGGAGGATGCCTGTATTTGATGGAAGGATCCCATGTTTACACCGGTGCGATTTATGTTCTTGCCGTGATACTCATGCTCACCTATGATCACGGACCACGGACCAAAGAGAAAGGACTGACTGGTAACATTTCAATTTCAGTATTGGTTGCAACTGTTGTCTTGTATGGGGCATCTTCTATAGAAGGCTTAGGAGCTTCTTTGTGCTGGTATGTTGCTGGTGTCGTCTTTTTCGTAAATCTCGCTCGAGAGATCATCAAAGATTGTCAAGATATGGAGGCTGATGGTGAATCAAGGAATACACTTCCCATGAGCATCGGTAAGGAAAAAAGCCGAATGATTGCGTATGTGTTGACACTAATCGGAATCGTTTTTCTGTACATCCCATATTGGCAAGGCCCGTTCTCGTTTGGCCAACTTCTGTTTCAATCCCCGGCAATTTTTATCCTCATGGGATTGAATGGACCAATGTGGAAAGGAGAGGACTATGTTGCAGCAACACGCTTGCGCATCGCTATGCTGCTGGGACTCATCGGCTTTGTTGTTACAATCTTACTTAGACAATACCCATGAATTCGCCCATCGCACCCCATGCATCGGGGGTGATGAAATAACACATCAGTGACATTTGTGCCCACATTCGGTTTTCAGCCTGATCAAAGACAATCGAGTTCTCGTGATCCATGACCCAATCGGTAACTTCGTCGCCGCGATGTGCAGGTAGACAATGCATGAAACGCCATCCTTCGTCCATTCCTTCAACCATCTCTTGGTTGACTTGATAACCCTTGAATGCCTTCATCTTGTCTTCCAAATGCTCTTCGCCCATCGAAATGAACACATCGGTATAGACGACATGCGCATCTTCAACCGCCTCTTTTGGGTCGACTGTTCGAGTGAGCTTCGAACCGTTTTTGATTGCATACTTCTTTGCCCGTTCGACAACATCCTCATCTGGTTCATATCCCTCGGGAACAGCATACCTGAACTCAATACCAAGCATGGTGCATGCTAACATCAAATCATGAAGAACATTGTTTCCATCACCGACCCATGCAACAATCAGGTTGTGACGATCATCAAACTGTTCCATCACCGTCATCAAATCAGCAGCTGCTTGGCAAGGATGATGTTTCGCAGAAAGAGCATTGAGCACAGGCACCGTAGCATATTTTGCTAATTCTTCGACGTCAGCATGGGCAAAGCATCGATATGTCATACCTCCTAAGAATCGTGAAAGGACTTGGGAGGTATCCCCTACAGTTTCAGATTTACCCAATTGAATGTCATTCTTCAGGAGTGTGAGGGCATTTCCTCCCAGCCTGTCGATACCAACCTCGAATGAGACTCTTGTACGGGTCGATGGTTTCTCGTAAATTGATCCGATGGTCATCGTATCCAGTGGCATGAAGTTTAGAGCAACTTCATCGCCCTGTTTCCATAACCGCTTGAATTCAATTGCCCAGGAAAGGATATTCTTGAAGTCTTTTTTCACGTCGTCGATGGCAAGAAGATGATTGACCATGGACGATGGTCAACGAGACAGATTACAATGTTTTTCAAACAAAATCGTCAACATCTTTCTCATGTTCGATGTCGCTTGCAAAGCCGTCACGAGCATCATTCATGCCTCCGAACATCGCTTGAGCAAAGGTGAGTATGTCTGCAAGTCCTTCCTCTAATTCGCTTGACAATGGTGTCAGGCCAGGACTTTGTGCGAATTGTTGCATGAGACGAAGTTGATTGATTGCGAATTCTGTTCGTTGCCCACCAGCCTCGTCATACAGGGCCATTTCAAGGATTTCGAGTCGTTCTGACCATTCGAGAATCTTCTCGAGTTCATCGGGATCTAGGAGATCGCTTTTGGATAGGAAATTCTTGGTAGGAAGACCCAGCCTAAATTCGACAATTGAAGAGAGAAGCATCTGAGAAACAAATCCTGATGGCGAGCGAGAAAGCATTGGGTCAAACAAGTAAATTATTGCTGACTGGTCGCGACCGAGAACTTCGATGAGGTGGTTGCTGGCTTCACGGAATGCGAACAATTCAACTTGTCCAGGTGTGTCAACAATCATCATTTCTCCGGTCAAAGAATGGAGTTGTTCAGCAACATCTCCTGCTTGAGAGGCGAGGAGGTCAGCCGCGAGAATTTGTGCTCCGTTTGGTCCGAGGTCGTATTCCGTCATGACTTCGGTAAGTGAAATCAAATCACGTACATCGAATTCAGCATCGTAGTGGACGCGTTCAGCCCCCGGATCGAGATTGACCGCAATCACGTCGGTCTCCAAGAAACGAGACCAGCGCTGAAAAGAGGTAACTAGCGACGATTTTCCTGCACCTGCAGTCCCCACAACAAACAACACTGGAGGTGTCCCGCTATCTTGTCCGACCATGCTTAATCCTCCAACCCAATGTACATGAAGTAAGCGCAATAACCGCTTCTGAAAGCAAAACTAACCAACAGAACGGTTATGTGCTGGACATCAATGGGAAGGTTGCACTTTGCCGTGTGGAGGAGAAAAAATGACTGACGAAGATACAAACAAACCGGAAGCACCACCAGGTATGCCACCAATGCCACCAATGCCACCAATGCCACCAATGCCACCAATGCCTGAAGCACCTCCTGCGCCACCTGGTATGCCGGCAATGCCGCCAATGCCACCAATGCCTGAAGCACCTCCCGCACCACCTGGTATGCCGGCAATGCCGCCAATGCCACCTATGCCGGAAGCACCCCCTGCACCACCTGGTATGCCGGCAATGCCGCCGATGCCTGAGGCACCTCCTGCTCCACCGGAAATGCCACCAATGCCTCCAATGGCCGATGCTCCACCCGCTCCTCCTGAAATGCCACCTATGCCACCAATGCCTGAAGCACCCCCGGCTCCGCCAGAAATGCCACCAATGCCTGAAGCACCTCCTGCTCCGCCAGACATGCCTGCAATACCTGAGATGCCACCAATGCCTGAAGCGCCTCCAGCTCCTCCTGAAATGCCGCCAATGCCGCCTATGGATGATGCTCCTCCGGCTCCGCCAGAAATGCCTGCAATGCCTGAGATGCCACCAATGCCTGAAGCGCCTCCGGCTCCTCCTGAAATGCCGCCTATGCCGCCGATGGCTGAAGCACCTCCAGCTCCGCCAGAAATGCCACCAATGCCAGATGCATTACCAAACCTTGACTTGTTGACACCAGTCGAGCCTGCTGCGCCCGTTGATGAGGCGCCCTTAGCACCACCGGGACTTGACTTGCTTGCGCCGCTGCCACCTGCAACAGAAGAAACGGCTGAAGAAGCTCCAGCACCGACACTTGGAATGGATCTTCTCACACCGCTTTCACCACCTGAAGATGCTCCTGCAGAAGATGCACCAACCGCAGACCCACTTCTTTCTCCACCACCCGTTGCTGAACCTGCTGCTGATCCACTGATGGCGGCCGATGAGAATGCAGTCCAAATCGGAGAAATTGCCGGTGCTACGATTCGTTCCAGTGCAGAAGTCGATGAAGTCCCAGGAGACAAACTTGAAGGAACGCTCCATGAAGTTGAAACCTCGACACTGTCAAGCGATGGAACCGTGGTAAAACAGAAAATCCAAGGAACACTGACTGTCAACAATCCGTCTTCAGAGGACAGAATTTACGACATCGATGTGCTTCTTGATAACGCTGATTCTACAGACATTGGTGGAGACCAGATCTCCGTTGATGAACTCGAAGCAGGGAAAAATTACGTCAAGAAATACTCCGTTTCTGATGCTCAGATGCTTATCCTCCGTGAAGCACTCGACACCAATCCTGCCCGAGACAATGAGCGTTCATTGAGCATCGCTTTGTCTGAAGAAGCAGGAACTGTTGCACTAACCATCGAAGTCGAAAACGTCTCTGGAGTCTTGCTTCACAACGTAAACGTCACTCGGAACATTCCTGACTGCCTCGCTTTCAACCATTCGGGTGCTTCCACAATTGAATCCGGAACACTCACATGGGCTGTGGGTTCGTTGAATCCTGGTCAGAAGCAAGTTCTTTCGATCGAAGGTGAAATCCTCGTTAGCTCGACTAAAACCATCAATGCAGGTGTCTCCCAAGCTACCTATGAAGCAGATTCTACACTCTCCAGTCTTGCATTCCGAGATTTGGATGCCTTCTGCCGTGGGTTCACGTACATGCGAGTTCGTGAAGACGAGCGCCCGGACAACTGGATTTGTCAGACCATCTTCGAAAACCGGTCATCCTTTGCTGTTGACTTGGTCAAACTGCAAGTTCGCATGAAGGGAAGCGATGATTTGCTGTTCGATGTTAGCGACGTGAAAGAAGACGTTCACCCACAAGGGAAGTGGGAAAGCGATGAACGCACCATCATGGCAACCGCTGAACCTGACTTTACTTACGACCTTTCGTACACGGTTCTACCGCGTGCAACTCGAAAAACAGAGGGTACATTGAAACTCGAAGAGAGCACGTTTAC
>MDTB01068250.1_pt1 | contig 14114 bp, 15 predicted proteins | sample 811161 | NCBI WGS metagenome assembly MDTB01 (sample SAMN05326650, study PRJNA326480) | marine metagenome | isolation source: seawater | place: Mediterranean Sea | collected 2009
AAAATGAATCCTATACCAGTTTGCAAATTCAATGAATAATTTACAATTAACTAACTCACTTACAAATAAAAAAGAAATTTTCAATCCAATAAATAAAGATAAAGTTTCTTTATATGCTTGTGGACCAACTGTTTATGATAATCCTCATGTTGGAAATGCTCGTGCTCTAGTGGTGTTTGATCTTCTTTTCAGAATACTTATTGAACTTTATGGAAAGAAAAAAGTTATATATGTAAGAAATATAACAGACATAGACGATAAAATTATTGAAGCTTCAAAAATTAAAAAAAAAGATATTTCAGATTTAACAAAATCTGTAACAGAAAAATTTCACAGCGATTGTAAAATTTTATTTTGTTTAAATCCAACTAAAGAACCAAGAGCAACCGATCATGTTGAAGGTATGATAAATATGACAAAAAAACTAATTGAAAAAAATGCTGCTTATGAAAAAGAGGGGCATGTTTTTTTTAGAGTAAGTTCATTTAAAAAATATGGTAAGCTTTCAAATAAAAATCCAGATGATCTTAAAGCTGGTGCGAGAGTTGAAGTATCTAAATTAAAAAATAATCCTTTAGACTTTGTTCTTTGGAAACCTTCAGATAATAATGATCCTGGTTGGGACTCGCCATGGGGAAGAGGTAGACCAGGATGGCATTTGGAGTGTTCAGTAATGAGTGAGAAATATTTAGGTAAAAATTTTGATATACATGGCGGAGGATTAGATTTAATTTTTCCGCATCATGAAAATGAGATTGCTCAATCGTGTGTTTATAATGGAACAGATAAATTTGCTAACTATTGGGTACACAACGGTTTTGTAACTATGAATAAAGAAAAAATGTCAAAATCACTTGGAAATATCACAACAATAGAAGATGCAACTAAAAAATATTCAGGGCAGGTGGTTCGTTTATCTTTATTAAGCGCTCAATATAAACAACCATTGGATTGGAATAATGAATTACTCTCAGAACAATCCAAAACTTTAGATAAATGGTACTCAATGTACTCCTCTGAAGTAAGTGAAAAAACACCTGAGTGTTTTAATGATTTATTAGATGACATGAATACTCCACTTTATATCTCTAAGTTGCATGAGTTGTTTCAACAATCACAAAATGGAGACAAAGATAAAAAAAAAGAATTTAACAAAGCATGTCGCTTAATCGGCCTATTTAATGAAAACATTGAAAAAATAGCTGAACATAAAAAAAGTAAAGTTAAAATATCTGAAGACAATATATTAAGCAAAATTAAAGATCGTGAAGAAGCCAAAAAAACTGGCAATTATAAACTCGCAGATCAAATTAGAAATGATTTAAACAAAGAAGGTATTGATATAAAGGACGAAAAAGGTAAAACGACTTGGAACTATAAATGAACAAAGAAAAGATATACATTTTTGATACCACTCTGAGGGACGGTGCACAGACTGAGGGAGTTGATTTTTCAGTTGAAGACAAGAATAAAATTGCAAAAATTTTATCTAATATAGGCGTTGATTATATAGAAGGTGGATGGCCAGGAGCAAATCCTGTAGATAATGAATTTTTTGATAAATCTCCTAATCTTGGAAACTCAAAATTTACTGCTTTTGGTATGACTAAGAAGAATGGAGTTAGTGCGGATAATGATCCAAACTTGTCCCCATTAATGAATGCTGATTGTAAAACAGTCTGCGTTGTTGGAAAAACGTGGGATTTTCACGTCAAAACTGCTTTAGGTATAAAAAACGAGGATAATTTAAAAAATATAAAAGAAACCGCTAAGCATTTTGTAAAAAATAAAAAAGAATTTCTTTTTGATGCTGAACACTTTTTTGACGGATATAAAAATAATCCTAATTATGCCCTTGATTGTTTAAAACAAGCATATGATGAGGGGGCTAGATGGGTGGTTTTATGTGATACTAATGGCGGAACTTTGCCTAATGAGGTTGGAGAAATAATAAATAGTGTTACTAAAATAATTCCAGGAAAAAATTTAGGTATTCACGCACATAATGACACTGAAAATGCTGTAAGCAATTCATTGACGGCTGTATTAGCAGGAGCAAGACAAATACAAGGAACTATAAATGGGTTAGGAGAAAGATGCGGTAATGCAAATTTAATGTCTATTATTCCAACACTCTTTTTAAAAAAAACTTTTAGTGATAAATTTGATTTAAACTTCAATAAAGAAAAACTTTCTTCGTTGACAGAATGTTCAAGGTTTTTAGATGAAGTTCTAAATAAAAAACCAAACAAAAGTATGGCTTATGTTGGTGGATCTGCATTTTCACATAAAGGCGGCCTTCATGTTTCTGCAGTTAAAAAAGATCCTAAAACTTATGAGCATATAGATCCGAAAGAAGTCGGTAATCATAGGAACATTATTATTTCTAACCAAGCTGGTAGGTCAAATATAATATCCAGGCTTGAAAATTACGGAATAAAGATTGATTCTAAAGATACTAAAGTACAAAAAATCTTAAATGAAGTTAAAGAGAGAGAATTTACTGGATATTCATACGATGGAGCAGATGCATCATTTGAACTTCTAGCTAACAAGTTATTAGGAAAACTTCCAGAATATTTAAAAGTAAAAAGTTACAATGTTAATGTAAAAAAAGATAATGAATTGAAAACAACAGCAGAAGTAACTTTTATAATTGATGGTAAAGAAATTCATTGTGAAGGAGTAGGAAATGGACCAGTAAATGCTTTAGACAATGCAATCAGATCAAATTTTAAAAAAGTTGAGAAATACTATAAGTATTTTTCTGATCTCAAACTTTTAGATTATAAAGTAAGAATTTTGAATACCGGAACAGGTGCAACTACAAGAGTTTCAATTGAAAGCACAGATAAAACTGGGAAAAGCTGGTTTACAATTGGTGTTTCTCAAAATATTATTGAGGCTTCATTTAAAGCGTTAATAGATAGCTTAGAATACAAATTATTTAAAGAAAAAGCACCAGCAAATATCCATGAAAAATAATTATGGTTTTGTTTTAATCAAACCACAAATTGGAGAAAATATTGGCGCATCTGCAAGATCATTAAAAAACTTTGGATTTAATAAGTTGATTATCGCTAACCCAAAATGTAGTTGGCCTAATATAAAAGCAAAAGCAACTTCTGTTGGCGCCTACGATATTCTAAACAAAACAAAAGTGTTCAAGAGTACAGATACTGCTATAAAAAATTTTGATTTAATATTTTCATTTAGTGCACGTAAAAGGGATATAAATAAGAAACATATTAGTATGTACAATTTTCTTAAAATCATAAAAAAACAAAAGAATAAAAAAATTGGTCTGATGTTTGGTCCTGAGGCATCAGGATTATCAAATTTAGATTTATCCTATGCAAATTATGTAGTTCAAATACCATCTTCACCAAAGTTTAAATCAATGAATCTTTCTCACTCAATTACTCTAGTATGTTATGAATTATTTAAATTAAATAATTTTAAGCTAACCAAACAATTGGCCTTTAATAAAGGAATAGGTAAAAAGGGTAAACTTTCATCAATACTTAATTTATTATATAAAAATCTTGAAAAAAAAAATTTCTTCAACCCTCCTGAAAAGAGAAGTTCAATGATTAAAAATATAAATAATCTATTTTATAGGATGGAGACAAATGATAAAGAATTACGTATTTTAGGCAGTTTAATAGGCTCTTTAAGTAAAAATAAAAAAAAGCATAATTGACATTTACCCCCTAAACCTAGTAAACCCGTGATCAAATAATGACGAAAAGATTAAAATCAAAACATAAAGTTGACAGAAGACTAAAAGCTAACTTATGGGGAAGACCAAAAAGCCCTTTTAATGTTCGAGCTTATCCACCAGGTCAACACGGTCAAAGTAAAAAAGGTAAACCAACTGATTATGGTATTCAACTTCAAGCAAAACAAAAACTAAAAGCATACTATGGAAATATAAACGAGAGACAGTTTAGAAATATCTATAGAAAAGCTTTGTCAAAAAGAGGTGATACATCAGAAAATCTAATAGCTTTGTTAGAAAGTCGTTTGGACACTGTTGTTTACAGAGCCAAATTAGCTCCTACTGTTTTTGCTGCAAGACAATTAATAAATCATGGCCACATAAGAGTTAATGGAAAAAGAGTAAATGTTTCAAGTTATCTTCTAAAAGATACAGATCAAGTTGAAGTAAATGAAAAATCAAAAAAGCTAAATGTAATTGATGGCTCTATTCAAAGTAAAGAGAGAGAAATACCAGAATACATTCAAATAGATAGTAAGAGTAAATCTGCTAAATTAGTAAGAGTGCCAAAATTTTCTGAGGTTCCTTATCCTGTGATTATGGAGCCGAATTTAGTAATAGAGTACTATTCTAGATAATTATATTAATTTTTTTTCTTGTAGAATTTTTTTAAGCTCACCTTTTTCAAACATATCTTTAATAATATCGCAGCCCCCAATAAACTCACCTTTAATATACAATTGTGGAATGGTAGGCCAATCACTATAGTCTTTAATACCTTGTCTTAAATTTTGATCTTCTAAAACATTTACACTTTTAAATTTAGCATTTAAATGCTTTAAAACATTTGTTACAGTCATGGAAAAACCACATTGAGGAGCTTCAGGTGTGCCTTTCATAAACAAACAAATATCGTTTTGATCGATTAATTTTTGAATATTTTCTTTAATACTCATTTTATTTCTCTTCAGTTGTTAATGAGAGAGCATGAAGTTCGTTTCCCATTTTGCCTTTTAAAGATTTATAAACTAACTTATGCTGTTCAATTCTATTCATACCCTTAAATATCTTAGATTTGATAATTGCTGAATAGTGATTATTGTCACCCATTAAATCTTTTATCTCAATAGATGCATCAGGAATAACTTCTAATATGTGTTTTTTAATTTCTTCAACTGTTAAAGCCATTATAGTCGTTATACCACTTATTATTTATCTCATAAAGCTCTTTTACACTTACTTTTAAATCTTTTTCTAATTCAAAGAAATCATTCTGAGTGACTCCGATATTATCAAAATAGATGTTATTATCCTTCAATATCTTTTCAATCTTAGTATAATTGGTTTTATCTACTTCGATTAGATATCTGCTCTGATCTTCACCAAAAAAGAATTCAAATATATTTGACAATTTTTTTGGTTTAAGAATTTTTACACCGATTTGTGAACTTAAGGACATTTCTGCTAATGCTAATATCATACCCCCTGATGATATATCATGAACAGAATTTACCATATCGCTATTAATTAATTTAAAAATGATTTCACCATTATTTTTTTCGTTCAACAGATTCACATCGGGTGGCATACCATCGTGGTAATTATATAATTCGTTCATAAAAATACTTTGGTCAAGATGACCAAAAGTTTTACCTATTGTTATCAACTGACTATCTACTTTTTTTAATTTGTGGTTAATAATTTTTTTTAAATTATTTATTAATCCAACACCGCCAATTACTGGAGTAGGATAGATATTATTATTATTTGTGCCATTGTAAAATGATACATTTCCAGATACCACTGGATAATCTAAAAACTCACATGCCTCTTTTATACCTAATATATTTTCGGCAAATTCTCCCATTATTTCAGGTATTTCTGGATTTCCAAAATTTAAACAATTAGTTATGGCAACTGGTTTAGCACCAACAGATATTAAATTTCTCCAACTTTCACAAACAATTTGTTTGCCTCCACTTAGCGGATGAGATTTGCAATAATTTGCGGAAGAGTCTACCGTAACTGCAATCGCTTTATCTCTATCATGAATTTTAATTATAGCAGCATTTGATCCCGAACGTTCGATTGTATCACCCATTACCATTTGATCGTATTGTTCAGTAACCCATTTTTTATTTGATTGGTTTGGTGAAGAAAGAATTTTAAAAAAAGCTTCATCAAATTTAATTTTTTTAAAACTTTTTAAATTAACTTTATTTTTAGTTATTTTCTTTTTCGTCCATTTTCTATCGTATAATGGCGCCATTGAAGATAAGGCATCTATAGGAATTATTCCCACTATTTCATTATTGAATTTTAGTGACAAATTTTTGGCTTCAGTAGTTTTTCCGATCACAACAAAGTCCAAATCCCATTTCTTAAATATTTTTCTTGCTTCATTTTCTTTACCGTCTTCTAAAATTATTAGCATTCTCTCTTGACTTTCTGACAACATCATTTCATAGGGGCTCATATTCTCTTCTCTACAAGGAATTTTATTTAAATCTAATTCAATACCCAAGTTTCCTTTATGAGCCATTTCTACACTTGAGGAGGTCAGACCTGCAGCTCCCATATCTTGTATAGATATAATTGATTCTTTTTTCATTAATTCTAAGCAAGCCTCCATTAATAACTTTTCTGTAAACGGATCTCCTACTTGAACAGTTGGTTTTTTATCTTCAGAATTTTCATCAAATTCTGCAGAAGCCATTGATGCTCCATGTATACCATCCCTGCCAGTTTTTGATCCGACATAAACAACGGGCTTGTTAACACCTTTAGCTTTAGAATAAAAAATTTTCTTTTTATTTGCTAAGCCTACGGCCATTGCATTTACAAGAATGTTTTCATTGTAAGTGTTATTAAATTTTGTTTCCCCAGCTACTGTGGGTATCCCTATACAATTTCCATAACCACCAATACCTGAGACGACACCATTTAAGAGATTTTTAGTTTTTTTATTACTTGGATCACCAAAATGTATTGAATTTAAAAGAGCTATAGGTCTCGCACCCATTGTAAAAACATCTCTTAATATACCCCCTACACCTGTTGCCGCTCCTTGATAAGGCTCAATAAAAGAAGGATGATTATGACTTTCTATTTTAAATATTATTGCATCATCATCTCCAATATCTATCACACCAGCATTTTCTCCGGGACCTTGAATTATATTTTTGTTTTTTGTTGGTAATTTTTTTAAATGAATTTTTGATGATTTGTATGAACAATGCTCATTCCACATTGCAGAAAAAATACCTAGCTCTAAATAATTAGGTTCCCTATTTAATAATTGTTTAATTTTAGAATATTCTTCGGATTTTAATCCATGAGAGTCAATTATATCTTTGGTAATTTTCATTAGTTCAAAATACTTGCAAATAATTCAATACCATCCGAGTTACTTATTAACTTATCTATCATTCTCTCAGGATGAGGCATCATACCTAAAATATTTTTTTTGTTGTTTAAAATACCAGCTATATTATTTAATGATCCATTTGGATTACTGCTATCATTAACCAAACCTTCTTTGCTACAATATTTAAATGGAATAAGCTCTTTATCTTCCAATTCTTTTAAGTGATTTTTTTCAGTAAAGTAATTACCTTCATTATGAGCGACATTTAAACTTATAATACTATTCTTTTTATAATTGTTACAAAATTTACTGTCATTGTTAATTATCTTTATATGAACATCTTTAGAAATAAATTTAAGATTCTTATTTCTCAACAATGCTCCCTTAAGTAAACCAGTTTCAATAAGAATCTGAAAACCGTTACATATACCCAATATAAGACAACCTGAGTTAGCAGCTTTAATTACTTCTTTTAAAATGTTTGATTTTGCAGCGATAGCACCAGATCTTAAATAGTCTCCATAAGAGAAACCTCCAGGTATAACAATTAAATCTGATTTAGGTAATTCATTATCCTTATGCCATACCATCTTGTTTTTAAATTGAAGTTTCGTTAGAGCAGTTGCTATATCTCTATCACAATTTGATCCAGGAAAAACAATAACGGATGAATTCATCAAATTTTATTTATTTTATATTCTTCAATAATTAAATTTACTAAAAGTTTTTTACACATATTTTCAACAATGTTGAAAGCCTTTATTTCATCTGACTCATTTAAATTAATTTCAATGTATTTTCCTTGTCTTAAATTTTTTAGAGAATTTACCCCCATACCCTTGAGAGTTTGCTCTATAACTTTTCCTTGTGGATCAAGAACATCTTTCTTCAAAGTTATAATTACTGCAAATTTCAATTTATTTTTTTTTAAATTTTATTGAACTAGGTTTATTGAAATTTACCTCTTTTACATTTGCTATTTCAGGCATAATACCAAGTCTACGAGCTACCTCTTGATAGCCCTCTATTATATTGCCTAAATCTTTTCTAAACCTATCTTTATCAAGTTTTTTCTCAGTTTTTGCATCCCAAAGTCTGCATGTATCAGGGCTAATTTCATCCGCTAAAACAATTTCATTTTCACCTTTATCTTTATTCCATGCTTTTCCATATTCAATTTTAAAATCTATCAGTTTAATACCTATGCCTCTAAATAAACCTATTAAAATATCATTTATTCTTAATGTCATTTTATCAATTTGTTTTATTTCCTCTTTTGATGCCCAATCAAAATTAAAAATATGATCTTTTGATACTACTGGATCTTGTAGCTCATCATTCTTAAGGCAATACTCCAATAGAGGTTTCTCTAAAACTGTTCCTTCTGGTATGCCTAGTCTTTTTGTTAAAGATCCACTAGCAACATTTCTTACTATAAATTCTAAAGGTATAATTTCAGCACGCCTTATTAGTTGTTCACGCATATTAAGTCTTTTTACAAAATGAGTCTTTATTCCACACTGTGAAAGACTAGTTAAAAGATATTCTGATATTCTATTGTTTAATACACCCTTACCTTCAACTTTAGACTTTTTAAGATTATTAAACGCAGTTGCATCATCCTTAAAATGCTGAATAACCAAATGTTTGTCATTGGTTAAATAAATAATTTTTGCTTTTCCCTCGTAAAGTTTTTTACCCTTGTTCATATGAGATTATTTTTTTAAAGCTCTTTTAAAAATTATATCAATTTTTTTATAATGATAACTTAAATCAAACAGTTTTTTAAGTTTATTAACAGGTATTTTCTTAATGATTTTTGGATCTTTTGATAAATTTTCTAAAAAAGAGGTGTTATTTTTCCACGTTGTCATTGCATTTTTTTGAACTATTGAATACGCCTGTTCTCTAGTAAAACCACAAGATGTAAGTTCAAGCAGTATTCTTTGAGAAACAAACAAACCTTTAGTTAAATTTAGATTTTTATTCATATTTTTTGGGTAAATATTTAAATTTTTTACTATTCCATTTAGTCTAACCAAAGCGAAATCTAATGCTATTGTAGAGTCAGGTCCGATATTTCTTTCAACAGCTGAGTGAGAAATATCCCTTTCATGCCACAATGCTATATTTTCTAAAGCTGGTATGACATTTGCTCTTATCAATCTGGCTAAACCTGACAAATTTTCACTTAAAATTGGATTTTTTTTGTGTGGCATTGCAGAAGAACCTTTTTGTTTAGAACTAAAAAATTCTTCAACTTCTAAAACTTCAGTTCTTTGAAGATGTCTTATCTCAATCGCAAACCTCTCGATAGAACTTGCAATTATTGCCAAAGTAGAAAAAAATTGCGCATGACGGTCTCGTGGGATGACTTGAGTAGATATCGGTTCAATTTTTAATTTAAGTTTCTTAGCCACGTAGCTCTCTATCTTAGGATTAATATTAGCAAAAGTACCTACTGCACCAGAAATTGCACAAGTAGATATTTCGTTAATAGAGTTTAAAAGTCTTTTTTTATTTCTCGTAAATTCTTGATAAAATGAAAGCATTTTTAAACCAAAAGTTATAGGTTCGGCGTGAATACCATGACTTCTTCCAATACATGGCGTAAGTTTATGTTTATTGGCTTGTTTTTTAATAGATGATAAAAGCAAATCTAAATCCTTTATTAAAATCTCACCAGATTGTTTTAATTGTAAATTAAAACATGTGTCCAAAACATCCGAGGAAGTCATTCCTTTATGAAGATACTTTGCTTCTTTACCAACTTTTTCAGTTATTGAAGTTAGAAAGGCAATTACATCATGTTTAACTTTTTTTTCGATTTCTAATATTCTTTTTGTATTTATTTTCGCTTTAATTTGAACTTTTTTGGAAACACCTTTTGGAATAATCTTGTATTTCTCCATCGCTTCTGCAGCCGCGAGTTCTATTTTAAGCCAAAGTGAATATTTATTATAATCACTCCAAATATTTTTTAATTCTTCTCTCGAGTATCTTTCAATCATTATAAATTTGGAGGAAAATTCAAACCTTTTTTAGATAAAGTAAAAATTTCGTATCCTTCTTTGGTTACTCCAACAGTGTGTTCAAATTGTGCTGACAATGATTTATCTTTAGTAACTGCAGTCCATCCATCATTTAAAGTTTTTGTTTCAAATTTTCCAGAATTTATCATCGGTTCTACTGTAAATATCATTCCAGCTTTAAGTTCTTGACCTGAACTTTTTTCTCCATAATGAAGAACATTTGGACTTTCATGAAATTTTTTACCTATGCCGTGTCCACAAAAATCTCTTACTACTGAAAATCCCTCTGCCTCTACATTTTTTTGTATTGTATAACCTATGTTACCAATCTTAATATTAGCCTTTATCATTTTTATTGCATTCATCATGGCGTTGTAAGTAATTTTAATAAGTTTTTTTGCTTTTACAGAGCACTCTCCAACAGTAAACATTCTACTTGTATCACCGTGCCACCCATCTTTGATTGCTGTTACATCTACATTGATAATATCACCTTCATTCAAAACTTTTTGAGAAGGAATACCATGACACACAACATGATTGGCAGAAGTACAACAAGACTTCGGATAACCCCTATAATACAAAGGCGCAGAAAAAGCTTTATGATCGTTAATATATTGATAACACAATTTATCTATTTCTAAGGTGCTTATTCCAGGTTTAATTATATCGTTTACTTCATCTAAAGCACCGGCAGCTATAGATCCAGCCAATTTTGTTTTTTCAAAACTCTCAATCATTTTATAAAATTAATTTTATTATTTATTACTATTCCTTTTGATAAAAATTTACAATCGTAGCAAATAACTTTTAGTTTATTTTTTAAAGCAAATGTTAATAATTTTTTATATTTTGGGTCTATGTCACCGGCTATCTGAAATTTTTTACAATCTTCTCGTTGTATTACAAACGCAAGATAAATATCAAAACCTCTATTTTTAGCTTCTAAAAGTTCATTTATGTGTTTTAAACCTCTTTCGGTTACAGCGTCAGGAAATTCAGCAATATTTTTAAATCTAGATAAAGTGACATTTTTTACTTCTAAGAAGATACCTTTTTTATTATTCTTAACAAAAAAATCAAATCTAGTATTTGTATTAAATTTTTTTTCTTTAAATAAAATATCTGTTTTCTTTAAATTAATAATTTTTCCATTTAACAAGGCGTCATAAAAAATTTTATTTGTAAGATGAGTATTTATTCCAACTTTTTTTCCATTCACTTCAATTATCTGAAGTGTATATCTTAACTTTCTTTTTATATCATTTGTTTCGGTAAACCATACTTTATTACCCTTTTTTAAAAGCCCCATCATAGAGCCAGTATTAGGACAATGCGCAGTAATAACTTTATTTTTAACTTTTATATCAACAAAAAATCTTTTATATCTTTTAATTAGCACACCTGCTATTAATTCATTTTCAAAAATCATATATAATTTTACTATGAAGAAAAAATTCAAAAAAGTAAATGCAGCGATTATAGTTATTGGTAACGAAATATTGTCAGGTAGAACACAAGATTTAAATGTGTCTTTTATATCGAAATGGTTAAATGAAAAAAATGGAATATCGGTTAATGAAGTCAGAGTTATACCAGATAAAGAAAAAATTATTGTTAAAACTACTAATGAATTGAGAAATAAATTTAATTACGTATTTACTACGGGGGGAATTGGCCCAACACATGATGATATTACAGCTAAATCAATATCGAAAGTTTTTAAAGTAAAATACCAATATCATCAAGAGGCTTTCGAAATATTAAAAAAATATTATGGAAAAAAAAATTTTAATGATGGTAGAAAAAAAATGAGCAAAATGCCAAAAGGATCTAATCTAATATATAATCCCTCGAGTGCTGCTCCAGGGTTTAAAATAAAAAATGTTTTTTGCTTACCTGGTGTACCGCTTATTTTGAAGTCAATGATACATAACTGTTCAAAATATTTGAATAAAGGTTCTAAGGTTTTTAGTGATTCTATAAATTTAATTACAGTTGAAAGTAATATTTCTAAACAGTTAGAAAAAATACAAAAAAAATTTATTAAAGAGGTCGACATAGGAAGCTATCCTTTCTTTCGGCTTGGAAGAATTGGTGTATCTATAGTTTTAAGGTCTCAAAAAAAACATAAAATTACTTTATGTAAAAAGGATATTTTAAAGAATATTGTTGAAAAGAAAAAAATTAAAAAAGTATGAATATTTATGATTGTTTCATGTTTTACGATGAAGATTTAGTTATAGATCTTCGTTTAAATATTTTAAATGAATACGTAAATGAGTTTATAATAGTTGAGAGTAAATTTACACACAGCGGAGAAAAAAGAGAGTTATTATTTGATGTTAACAAATACACAGATTTTAAAAAAAAAATAAATTACATAGTTCTAGAAAGCGAACCAGATAACCTAGAAAAAATTTATAATAATGATACTGAAGATAAAATTAATTCAAAATATATCTTAAATGCATTAAAAAGAGAAAATTATCAAAGAAACGAAATTACAAAAGGACTTACGAGAGCAAAACCAGACGATTTAGTTTTAATTTCTGATGTTGATGAAATTCCTAATTTGTCTAATTTAGATTTAAATAAAATTAACAATGAAATAATTTTATTTAAACAAAATTTTTATTATTATAAATTGAATCTTAAACTCGAAAATATGCCTTGGCTGGGTACTAAAGCTTGCAAATACAAAACCCTTAAATCTCCTCAATGGTTAAGAAATATTAAAGATAAAAAATATCCGTTTTGGAGGCTTGATGCTTTATTTTCAAATAAAAAATATTCAAATATAAAATTCGTAGAAAACGGTGGTTGGCATTTTTCAAATATGAAAACAGCAGCTGAGATAGAAAAAAAAATGAGAACATATCTTCATCATAGGGAATATGACGTTAATCCTTTAGGAAAAAAAAAGATCGAAGAAATTATGAAAAATAAAAAGTCTATTTATAATTTAAGAGCTGATATGAAAACTGAAAAGTTTGATGGAACTCAAAACTTAAAGCCTACAGACGGAAGTGAACTTCCAGATTTTATTAAAAATAACAAAGAAAAATACTCTAATTGGATAGAATAAATGACAAAAAAAACGATCGTTACATTAGCTGACTCTAATTATTTTCCTTTATTACAAGAGTTAATTCACTCAATAAAAAAATTCAAGGAAAGTGAAAATGTTGATATTTGTGTTTTAGATGCTGGTTTATCGCCAACACAAATTGATGAATTAAGATCTTCTGTTGATGATATAAAAAAAGCAGAATGGGATATTGAAATTCCTTTTCATAAGAAAAAAAAAGAATGGTTGAAAAGTCAAGTGTCTAGAGCTTTTCTTCCAAAGTATTTTCCTAATTATGAGAAATATTTATGGATAGATTGTGATGCCTGGGTAAATTCATGGAGCTGTATTGAAAATTATTTTAAAGCATGTGAAAATAATAAATTAGGGATTACTCAGTCTATTGGTCCTGGGTACCGAAGCTTGGCAAAAGTAAATTGGATATTTGGAAAAATTGCAGCAATTAAAACCCAAAATTATAAACATGCAAAAATGTCGGGAGTTTCGGAAGATCATGCAAGAAAATTAGCATTCGCGCCCCATTTGAATATTGGAGTTTTTTCTTTAATGAAAAATTCTCCTTGCTGGAAAACTTGGCAAGAAAATTTAAACAGAGTTTTGTTAAAAGGTAGAATATTTGGTTCTGAAGGTTTAGCAATAAATATGGCAGTATATTTAGATAACTTACCGACCGAGTTTTTACCCATTAATCATAACTGGATAACAAGTCATCTGCTTCCGATTTTTGATGAAGAGAAAAATACATTTAGGGAGCCAAATATTCCCAATAATGAGATAGGTATTATACATTTAGCGGCAGGAATGTGGAAAAATGGGGTAGATATGAGAGTTGATAAAAATATTAAGGTAAATATAAAGTCATTAGAGGGAAAAATTTTAGAAAAAAGTTTAAGAAATTTAATT
>MDTB01116624.1_pt1 | contig 14114 bp, 15 predicted proteins | sample 811161 | NCBI WGS metagenome assembly MDTB01 (sample SAMN05326650, study PRJNA326480) | marine metagenome | isolation source: seawater | place: Mediterranean Sea | collected 2009
ATCCCAGCACCCGCGTGGAAGCTTTGACGCCAGACTTTGGCGGCGTCGCGGAACACGTGGCGGTCGTGGTTGAGTCTGGCCTAGAAGTTTTTGCTCAGAACCTCGAGACCGTGCAGCGTTTAACCCACATAGTTCGCGACCCACGCGCGGGCTATCAACAGACGCTTGACGTTTTACAACTAGCAAAACAGGTCAAGCCCGAAGTGCTGACAAAGTCGAGTCTGATGCTTGGCTTAGGCGAAACCGACACCGAGGTGATTGAAAGCATGTCCGCGTTACGAACGCACCAAGTAGATATCGTTACCTTGGGTCAGTACATGCGCCCAACCAAGAACCACTTACCGGTAGACCGCTGGGTTAGTCCAGATGCGTTTGCCGACTTGCGCCAAATCGGGCTGGACATGGGATTTATGGAAGTCGCAGCCGGCCCGCTGGTGCGCTCTAGCTATCGGGCTGATCAAGTATTTTCCGGCAACAATTTAGGGCTGGACACCATTCCGATTAAGCAGATTAGTTAAATTGCTCTGCCAACGTGGCCTAACATACCGTTTGGGAAAACCATCTAATACCTCATGCAGCATTACACCGAAGAAGATATCGCGACCGCTGGTTTTAGCACCAGCGACCAAGCCACCACACAACTGAGTCTGATTACCGCTGAGCAACTTAGCGAGCAATTGCACACCACCAGTGACGCCGATCGGCAGTGGCTGGAACGCCAACAGTTCAACGCCAAGCCTGGAGACGTAGCGTTTTTGGCAAGCGGCGACGTTTTGGTGGGCTGGAATGGTAACGACGACATTGCCTCGTTAGGCCACTTACCAACGCGGCTGCCCGAGGGCAAATACGCATTCAGTCACCCGATAACTGACTTGCAAGCTATTGGCTGGGGCCTAGGCGCGTATCAGTTTGATCGTTACAAAGCGGTTGGCCGCGCACCCGCGCGATTGCGACTTGCCCACGACCAAGACATGGACGACATTCTGCATAAAGTCAGCGCCACCGCACTGACCCGAGATTTAATTAACACGCCGAGCCAAGATATGGCGCCAGCGCATCTAGAGGCGGAAGCCACGGCATTGGCCGCACGCTTTGCGGCCGAGATCAGCGTTACCGTGGGCGACGAATTGTTGGATCGCGAATGCGGCGCCATTCACGCTGTGGGACGGGCCGCTGAGGACCCACCTCGATTGATAGATCTTACCTGGGGCGATGAGAACCACCCCAAGGTAACAATAATCGGTAAGGGCGTAACCTTTGACAGTGGCGGGTTGAACATCAAGCCGGGCGCCAGCATGCGGCAGATGAAAAAAGACATGGGCGGCGCAGCCATTGCTATGGGCTTAAGTTATCTGATCATGGCGCAAAAGTTGCCTATACGGTTGCGCCTGTTGTTGCCGGCCGCAGAAAACGCGATCGCCGGCAATGCCTTCAGACCCGGCGACATTCTGCATACCCACAAAGGATTGACTGTAGAAATCGACAACACCGATGCCGAAGGACGTTTGTTACTGTGCGACGCATTGTCCATAGCAGCTCAAGACAAACCGGAGTTGATCGTAGACTATGCAACATTGACCGGCGCCGCGCGTGTTGCAGTCGGAACAGAAATTGCTGCCATGTTCAGCAACGATAAGGCCCTCGCAGCAAGCATAAGTGTGGCCGCCGAGCAGGTGGATGACGCGGTTTGGTCACTGCCTTTACACAACGATTACAACCACATGCTTTCCAGCAAAGTAGCGGATTTAGTCAACTCAGCACCCAGCGGTTTGGCCGGTGCGACTACCGCGGCGTTATTTCTGCAACGTTTTATTGACGCCAATACGCCATGGCTACACTTCGACGTAATGGCTTTCAACACGCGCAATCGCCCTGGCCATCCTGAGGGCGGTGAGGCCATGGCCTTACGTGCCGTCTATGAGTATTTGGAACAACACTATGGTCACTCTTAAAGACCTAGAGGTCAGCGCGCTAGGTACGCGTGTCCCGCTGCAAGACGTCCTGAGCCAACTGCGGTTCAACAGCGACGGCCTGATTCCTGCAATTGCCCAAGAGCATGACAGCGGTGCCGTACTGATGCTGGCTTGGATGGACCATCATGCGATCCAGCGAACACTGGATGAAGGTCAAGTGGTCTATTACTCACGCAGTCGACAAGAGTATTGGCGCAAGGGCGAAACATCCGGACATTTCCAAGAACTGGTCAGTATGCACTTTGATTGCGATGGCGATACCGTGCTGTTGAAGGTTCGACAAACCGGTGCCGCCTGCCATACAAACCGGCCGACCTGCTTTTATCTGACGGTTAGTGGTGACGTCATCCATGTCGATTAGCCAGCATGATTGACCTGCACCTGCACAACACTTTAAGCGGACGCAAAGAAAAGTTTGTCCCCGCCGATCCATCCCACGTCAGTGTGTACGTCTGCGGTCCCACCGTGTACGACTACGTGCACATTGGCAACGGTCGCCCAGCAGTGGTTTTTGATGTGTTGATTCGGTTACTCGAGCGGCACTACCCGAAAGTCACCTACGTCAGCAACATTACCGATATAGACGATAAAATTAATGCCGCAGCGGCAGCGAACAGCGAGCCGATCAGCGAATTAGCTGAACGCTTTAGCGCCGCTTACCTTGATGACATGACAACGCTTGGGGTTCGTCCTCCTGATATTGTGCCAAGGGCAACCCACCATATTGCCGAAATAATCATCATGATCGAGCAACTCATCGAACAACAGCATGCCTACGCAAGCGCCGGACACGTGCTGTTTCACGTACCGTCAGATCCGTTATACGGCAGCTTGTCGAAACGTAGCCTGCAAGACATGATTGATGGTGCGCGGGTAGATGTGGCCGACTACAAGCGCGATCCAAAAGACTTTGTGTTGTGGAAACCTTCTTCCGACCAGCAACCTGGCTGGGACAGCCCATGGGGTCGCGGACGGCCGGGTTGGCACATCGAATGTTCTGCCATGATCAAAAAACATCTCGGCGACAGCATTGATATTCATGGCGGTGGCTCCGACCTAACGTTTCCCCACCATGAGAACGAGGCCGCTCAAAGCCGCTGCGCGAATCAAACCAAAGACTATGTGCGCTACTGGCTGCACAACGGGATGTTGACCCTAGGCGCGGAGAAAATGTCGAAATCAGTGGGCAACGTACTGACGGTGCATGCTCTTGCGCAGCAACATTCAGGCGAAGTGTTACGTTACGCGCTGCTGTCTGGTCAGTACCGCTCCAGTTTGTCATGGTCAGACGACCTGTTAGCTCAAGCGCGTGCCAGCTTAGACAGTCTGTATCAAACTTTGCGGGACAATCCGAGCCGCGATGGAATCACGAGCTTGGACTTCGCCGACACCGAGGTTGGCAATGACCCACACAATGTCGTGGCTGCTTTGGCTGACGATCTAAATACGCCGCTGGCGCTGGCGGGCCTGCATGAACTTGCTAACCAACTGCGCCGAGCCACCACCGAACAACAGATTGATCAAGCGCGGCGGCAATTGCTGACCGGTGGTTGGTTATTGGGTTTGCTGTACGAAGATCCCGAGTTGTATTTCAAAGGTACTACGCACCCAGCGACCGATGCCATTAGCGACGCAGCAATCGACGCCAAGATTCAAGCGCGCCAAGACGCACGCAAAAACGGTGACTACCAGCGCGCCGATGAATTACGCGACGAATTAGCAGCCGCTGGCATTGAACTGGAAGATTCCCGCGAAGGAACGCGCTGGCGACGACAGTAATGTATCCCCTGGCGATCGTTGGCAACGACTGCACGGCTGACCTCACTACGCTAGCCTGTCATGCAGCGGGTTTCGCGGACATTCAGCGCTATTGCCCAACTAACACCTACCGACAACCCATGGTGCCGATACCGGCGAACGCTACGCGTCTGGTCAGTGCGCTGTGTCCTGTGCCGCTACATGAAATCGGGCGTGAACCGCAACGCGCGCAGATTCGTCTAGGGCGTTCGGCTTACCTGGTTTCAGAGTTACCACTCGGCGAGTTCTACCGTGGCCGCTACGGCGCACCTATGCTGAATTGCACCGAAGAGGATCTACGCGAAGCTCTTTTCCCCGTTGGGAAGCGCGCTGCTGCAATACCCGCAGCAGCAACAATCAGCCCAGAAATACTGAATAAAATTGACGACGCACACCAGCTTACGCTCATAGCAAGTCGCTTAAGGCACCGGCAAACACAGCCAAATAGCACGCCCACAATGAGTTGGTATGGCGTCACAACCGAACTGCGCGAACCAGTTAACGCGAACATTACCTGGCTCGGCGCCAATCAGCGGATTTTACAGTGGTCGAGCCGGCACCAAACTCACTATTTACTCATAACACCGAGTAATCTGCCTTTTGAGTCCAAGCACTGGCACCCAGAATTACATGAGGCTATTACGCACCGCGGCGATGCTCACTTTTTTGATCCAGAGCAGCCACGTATCCGTGAATACTATTACGATGGTCACCGAGTATTTCTCGGTCATGCTTGCTATCAGCCCCATGTCGTAACACCAGAACATCGTTGGCTGGGATTTGAAGATGCCTGGGTACTGGCGCGCATGCTCGAGAACTATGAAGAAGATAGCGCAGATGCGGTGCGCGAATATCAACGCTACCGGCAAGCACGCGCGCGGCGCGCTGATCAAGCGGCTAAACGTGCCTTTGTCAGCTTTATGACCTCAGGGCGCGCGCAACGTCTAATGAACAACATAGGTACCGCCTTAAGCAGCCGATTTCTGCCCGAGATCGCTATGCATAAGCAAGACTGGTTCCATCAGCATGACTGCATACGCGGGTTTCGCTAGCATTATCTGAATCTGGCAATGGCAATACGCGTCGCCGCCCACGCTAACCCCACCGTTTGGCGACTCAGCAGCGCCAAAACACTCGGTTAAACCCCATCACGCCTTAATGCAACAAGCGACTTTGGGCGCTGAAGCTTTTGCTCAAGAACATCATTTGGTCGCCTAGAATGCGACCGGAATTGATCAGCGCCAGATACTCGGCAAAGTTTGGCACATAGGGTAACGCCTGCAATTCCATGCCGCATTCTTGCAACAGTCGGTTACCCTTGAAGTGATTGCAGCGTCGGCATGCCGCCACAACATTGTCCCATAGGTCTAAGCCACCTCGGGATACCGGTAACACGTGGTCCCGAGTGAGATCAAAATCGCCGAATTGCTTACCACAGTACAAGCAGTTATTGCCGTCCCGTCGGAACAGCGCCTGGTTCGTGAGTGGAGGTACGTGCTCATCTTTGGACACTACCCGCCCGCCGCAAGCGATTATGCTGTGAATATCTATGCTACTACGGCGACTGTCGAGGCGTGAGTGACCGCCGCGAATAGTCAACAGCGGATCGCCCACCGTCCAGCTCACCAGGTTTCTCGCGTATAGGCATACTGCCTCTTGCCAATTTACCCAGTCCACTGGTTGCCCCGCGATGTTCAGGCGCAGGATGCGTGGGATACGGTCAAAATCAGTGATGTTTGCAATCATGGCGTTTCCAAGGATCTCCGAGGTCGTTTGGTATCACTTATTTTTATTCCCAGCGCTTTTTAATCTAAGCGCAAGGGCCTGTCATTACCAGTGCTTATAAAGGCTCGATCAGTGACTGCCGCAACTGTCTAATACAAGGTGCGCAACTCGCCTGACCTGACCGCCGGCTTTACAGCTTAAGGTCCAAAAGGCAAAGTCTCCATGATGAGACTCCTTTATGTACTTTCGGTTATTGGCTTATTGACGACTTGGGGTTGCGCGAGTCAGTCCACGACCACTGCCTCTAGCGAATCTGCAAACGCACCACCTTGGTTGTGTCAGGGTGTTGAGGGCAACTGGCAGTGCCAACGCAGCGGCACATTAGAGGCAGCGCAACGTCGACCTGAAATTGCAGGCAATGCGCAGCCGACTGTGACAGTCGAACCCAAAGCCAGCACACTGCAGCTTGAGACGCCAGCCACCACTGTTGCTGACCGTGTCGACACTCAGCTGCCCCCTGCAACAGAAAGGTCGGCACTGAAACGACAAGATGATCTCACGCTGTGGACGATTCAATGGGTGGCCTTGACCTCGGCAGCAGCGACCCAAGCATTTGCCACAAAACACTTTGCTAACACTGACGTGAGTTATGACATCGAACATATTCTGGTGGGCGGGCGCCGTTACCACATCTTGTTCAGCGGCCGATATCCAAGCAAGGCATTAGCGGCCAAAGCTGCGGAGCAAATACCCCTAGACATCAGCGATGCACCATATCTACGCACCCTGGCATCCATAGCTGCAGTCACCGTGGACTAGCTCGAGGTCAAAGCGTCATCTACTGGTGTCTTGGGATCAATCAATCGGTAAGACGGTCTCTGGCGTAAGCGCTCTAGATAAGCCTCTACCATCGGGAACTCGGCAACGCTCATGCCATCGACCTGCAACACCATAGCCATGGCCATCATCGGTACGTCAGCCAAGCTAAAGTCTCCACAAAGGTAGTCTTGGGCATCTAGCGTTGTTTGCAGAAACGGCAAGACCTGCGTCATTAGACCGTCTCGACCTTTTTGCATTGCTGTTTCGTCGCGTTGCTCTGGTGGCGACCACCATGGCATCCAAATCATCGGCAGGAACTTGGCCAATACGCCTTCGTCGCCATAGTTTTCCAACGCTCGTACCTTGCTCCTGCTCTGCAAGTCGAGCGGCAATAAAGGGTTAGCGGCAGATTTTTCGTTCAGGTATTCGTTGATCACCGTAGAGTCGTAAAGCGTCAGATCGCCGTCGTCAATCCACGGCACTTTGCCTAGCGGGTGCTTTGCTAAAACTTCTGGCAGTTTTTTCCAAACATCTCCAGGTCGCACCGTTTGCGTCTGAAAATCCAAACCCTTCTCAGCAAGTACAACTTTGACTTTACTGCCATTGGTCGACCGCAGAGCGCCATAGGGATATTCCCGTTCCATGGTGTACAAAATGATCATTCAACGCCCTCCAATCGGTGTCTACGAAAACGGTAAAGCCCCTCGAAAGAAAATACTAACAGCGCTGCCCAAATCAAAGCGAAGGTCAGCCAACGTTCTGAGGACACGGTTTCGCCGTAAACAAACAGTGCGAGCATTAATGCACAGCTCGGCGCTAGATATTGAATGAAGCCTAAGGTCGTTAGCGGTAGGCGCATTGCCGCCGCCGCAAAACATACCAAGGGTACTACTGTGATTAGACCGCCCAAACCCAAACTCAGCACTTCTCCTAGCGTGCGCGGGTCTGCAGTCGAGCTGAGCCATAGCAAAAATGCTGCAGCAAGCGGCGCCAATACCGATGTTTCTATACTCAGTCCCACCACCGCCGGCACATTAACCTGTTTTCTCAACAGGCCATACAGACCAAACGTCAGCGCTAGAATTAGCCCCAACCAGGGCAGGCTAACTTGAGCCACTAACTCCAAAAGTACACCAGCAGCGGCCAGGCTTACCGCCAACCACTGCATGGGTCTGAGTTGCTCGCGCAGAAACAGCCAACCCAAAACGATATTTACCAACGGGTTGATGAAGTAGCCAAGGCTCGCCTCGGCTATTCGCTCTGTTTGTATCGCATAAATGAAAGTCAGCCAGTTAACGCTCAAAAACGCCGAGCTGACTAACAAATACCCTATGGCTTTACGCGTAAGCCCGGCAATATCGCGCCATTGCCCAGAAAGTAACAACAGCAGGCCAAGCAGAGGGATGCCCCACATCACTCGGTGGGCAAGCACTTCTAGCGGCTGCGCAAAACTCACCCATACAAAATAGATGGGAGCAACACCCCAGATACCATAAGCAGCTAACGCAAAAAGAACGCCTTTTCGCGATTCACCGGCTACCCCAATGCCAGCATTCAAAAGTGATCTTTGCGTCGGCGAGTCTCGGCGAACACGTCAACTGCATCGGCACCAACCATTTCCAAAACACTCTGAAGTTCTGAACTGTCAGCGCGTACAAACGGATTAGTGGCCCGCTCTAGACCAATCGAAGTAGGCACCGTTGGCTGCCCTGCTTTGCGCAATCGCTGAATGTCTTGTATGCGCTGTTGCAGCGCAGGATTGTCTGGCTCAACGGTTGCGGCAAAAGCCGCATTTGCCTCGGTGTACTCATGAGCGCAATACACCATCGTATCGTCAGGCAACGCCATGAGCTTGTTCAAACTATCATTCATTTGTTGCGGTGTTCCTTCGAATAAGCGACCACAGCCCAACGCGAACAAGGTGTCGCCTACAAAGGCGATTTGCGCTTCGGCAAAGTAATAGGCGATGTGGCCAGAAGTATGCCCGGGTACCTCAAGCACCTCTGCTTGCGCAGAACCGAAAGCCAGAGACTCGCCGTCTTTGACTTCTAGGTCTATACCAGGGATTCGCTCGGCGTCGATTGCAGCACCCACCACCTGACACTGCCACTGGGCTTTTAACGCGTCGTTACCACCAGCATGATCGAAATGATGATGGGTATTAAGAATATGCGTGAGCTGCCAACCTTTATCCGCCAACGCTCGATTTATTGGCGCCACCTCAGGCGTGTCGATAGCGGCGGTAGCGCCGGTTGCGGAATCGTGAATCAAGAATCCATAGTTGTCCTGCAAACATGGGAATTGATAGACCTCTAACATCACTTGCTCCTGAATTTCGATTAGTTTCCCGCTGCTGACTGCAAAACATCACAATAGTTTCGACGTAGCTTAGGCGACGCGCGTAAAATAGGCGCAAACCGAGACTCGACGCAACCATGAACAATCCGGTCCTGCAAGAAATACTCAATCTTATAGATGTCGAAGCCATCGAGGAGAACCTTTTTCGCGGTCAAAATCACGATACCGAACATGTCTTCGGCGGTCAGGTGTTGGCGCAAGCGCTGACCGCTGCCTACAGAACCGTAGACCCAGAGCATGGACTGCATTCGTTGCATTCGTATTTCCTGAGACCCGGAGATTGGACTCGCCCTATTCTCTATGAGGTCGATCGCATTCGTGATGGCCGTTCTTTTAGTACTCGGCGCGTGGCCGCGATACAAAATGGCCGCGCGATTTTTAGCCTATCGTGTTCCTGGCAGAAACAAGAGTCAGGTCTTACTCACTCCCAATCCATGCCAAATGTGCCGCCACCGGAATCACTACGTGGCGATTTAGAGACCTATCAGGACGCCTACGAAAAACAACCTGAACTGAAACGCTTTAGCTTTCGCTTCGAAGCCATCGATTCAAGAGCTGTCGAAAAAACCATAATGTATAGCAACGAAGAGCGGCCGCCGCACAAACACACTTGGTTAAGAACTAGAGACCGCCTGCCTGATGACCCGCAAGTTCACCTGGCTTTGTTAGCGTACATGTCAGATTTAGACTTTATGTCTACCTCGATGATGCCCCACGGCAAGATCATACGGCGGGAAGATATTCAGGGCGCTAGCTTGGATCACGCGATTTGGTTTCACCGCTCGTTTCGTGCAGACGAGTGGTTGTTGTTTGCTAAAGAGTCCCCTAACGCCAGCGGCGCCAGGGGCTTTGTTAGGGGGCACTTTTTCAACCGTGAGGGTGAGCTGGTTGCTACCGCGGCCCAAGAGTGCCTCATTCGACCTAAAGGCTCGTTGCAAGCCCGTCTAGCGGCAGCTACGCCATAAACTTACAGAGCCTCGAGTATCGCCTCTGCAGCACTGACCTCAAATTTACCTGGTGCTTCAACGGCTAATTTTGTCACCACACCGTCGTCCACAATCATGGCGTAGCGCTGCGAACGTTGGCCTAGACCAAACCCGCTGCCGTCCATGGTGAGTCCGATCGCTTGCGTGAAATCGCCATTGCCATCACCAAGCATCAACAAGGATTCAGCGTTTTTATCTTGGCCCCAGGCGTCCATAACAAAGGCATCATTTACCGAAACACATGCGATGGTATCCACACCTTTCCCTTTAATGGTATCTGCATTGACTACGTAGCCTGGCAGATGTGCCATAGAGCAAGTGGGAGTAAACGCGCCAGGCACTGCAAACAGAACCACTTTTTTACCCGCAAATATGTCATCAGTAGTCATCGGCGTAGGCTTGCCTTCCTGCATGCTGTGCAGCGTTGCCACTGGGATTTTATCGCCTTCCTGAATGCTCATATCGTTCTCCTGTTATTCCTTGGGAATTACTCAATCGCCACCCGAGCGATTGTGGTGGGCTTACTCTCAAGCGTCAACCAGACCTCGCGCTGTGAACGCTCACCGCCAGGCAAATTCCGGCTGCTCAAAGTGAGCGACCCGGGTCTGTTGATCGAATAAACACACTTCACGGAATTGATAGATAAGAGCTGCAGTGGGTGCCGCAATCGCATCATCGCCAACGGGCATGCGCAGCACCGGGTGATCGCTGGTGTCGGTGTAACTCAGCTGCGGCGCGTCAACTCGACAAAACTCGCTCAGCGGGATTCGGTGCACGCTGGCGACTTCGTTCGGATCGGCTTTAGTGACTAGGCCCGAGCCACCCCAAACCACGACCGGGGTCATCGCGAAACCTGAACGGGTCACGAAATCGTCAAGGCAACCCAGAACGTTGGACTCGGGTAGTTGGACACCAACTTCCTCTTTCATCTCGCGCAGCGCAGCTGCAACTCGAGTTTCCCCTACCTCAAGGCGACCACCAGGGAACGCCCATTGCCCAGGATGGTTGCGCAAGGATTCAGCACGCCGAGTCAGCAGCAACGCCGCGTGATCAGACCACGAACGTGAATCTTCGATGCCGGGTAAGTCGGCGCCGGGTCCCACATCCGTCACGACAATGGCTACTGCAGCTTGACGCAATCCAGGCTGGGTCGCGGATTCAACCTTAAATTTGTTTAAACGTTGCTCAATCAGAGCACGCAGTTCCTCATCGCAAAGGATACTTTGCATTACAACTTTCCTGATTTTCCTGCCAGATTCTGACTGCATCCGCAGCTGGGGTATAGTGCTCGCATGGGGAGCAAAACTATTCTCGGCAATCCTGTCAGCGCGGTGGCTCCTGCACTGGGTTGCGTACTGATGTGGTCAACCGTAGCGACGGGTTTCAAGCTCGGGCTAGCGACTTTTGCTGTGGAGCAACTACTTTTCTTGGGTACCTTGGTGTCTTGGCTGGTGTTTTTCAGCTTCGCCGCAGGCACCCAAAATCTGTCATTGGCACCGCCGGATCGAAAACTAGCGATCGGTTTAGGCCTCATCAACCCAACCGCCTATTATTTGATACTGTTCGCAGCCTACGACCGCCTACCGGCTCATGTCGCACAACCAATAAACTACACTTGGGCGATTACTCTGGCGCTGTTGGCCGTTCCAATACTCGGTCAACGCTTGAGTCTGCGCGTTGTCTGCGGAATTCTAGTGAGTTATGCCGGAGTTGTCATGCTGGTGACAACGACACCCGAAGTAGCCGGCCCTATTGACACTTATGGAGTCGCCCTCGCCTTGCTAAGCACAGTGCTTTGGGCTGGTTATTGGCTACTAAGTACACGAAGTCAGGCAACTCCCGTCAGTATCATGTTTTGGAGTTTTAGCGCTGCGCTACCCGTTATCACCGGCATATGCTGGTACGGTCCGGGTCTACCTAGCGTGAATTTGACGGCGCTGGGCTTTGCTGTTTGGATTGGCGCGGTGGAAATGGGCGTAACGTTCCTATTGTGGCAACGCGCACTGAAACTGGCGCACAGCAGCGCAAAAATAGCCCAGCTTATTTTTATTTCGCCTTTTCTTTCCTTATTGCTTATTTTTCTACTATTGAACGAGCCCATGAGCCTCTGGGCATTTCCAGCCCTTGTGGTCATCGTTACAGGTTTAGTGATTAGCCAGAGGGAAGAAACCGCCAGCTAAGCTTAGTCGATATTCAATATTCATCGACCTCGGAACTCGGGTTTGCGTTTTTCCGCGAACGCTGCCATGCCCTCCTGCCCGTCTGCCGAAATAACCTGTGTGGCAATCGCTCGTGCTTCTAGCTCCATTTGGCTCTCTAAGCTCTCGTTAAAAGTTGTGTCCAACAATTGCTTCACTTGCGCGAATGCCTGGGTTGGGCCCGTCGCCATGCTCGCGGCCAGTTTTTGCGCAGCGCTCACGGCTTCCCCGGCTGCAACCACTTGATTTACCACGCCCCAATCCAGCGCTTCATTGGCTTTAAGCAGGCGGTTCGTGAGCATGAGCTCCCGGGTTCGGCGATCTCCGATCTTACGTGGCATGTAGTAGGTGGAACTGCCATCTGGCGATAGTCCAGCGTTAGTGTAAGCCATAGTGAAAACAGCCTTTTCATCAGCAATGGCTAGATCTGCAGCCATGACCAGTGAAAACCCTGCCCCTGCGGCAGTGCCGTTAACTGCGGCGATGACCGGCGCACGGTTGCGAGCCAGACGCGATAATGCGAGGTGCAGATCACCGGTCATTTGCAGGATCAAAGTTCGCGCACCGGTGCCGGCAGCGACAAATTCGCCAAGATCGCCACCTGCGCAAAACGCTTTGCCCGCACCGGTTAGGACAACTGCTCGTACCTCGAGATCAGCATCGATCCGCAAAACCGCATCGTGGAGCTCCCGCGCCATGCTCGGCGACATCGCATTCAATGCGTCGGGCCGTTGCAAAGTGATGGTGGCGACGCCGCCATCAACCGCGTAATCCAGGGTTTTATATTCCACCAAACGCTCTCCGTAGTTTGTCTAGACTAAGATTTTTGTTTACCCACGTAATACAGTTAGCAGCTGCGCTGATTCTAGCGTAACTGTGGCTTAACTTAGATTCTACAAGTCGCTAACATTGCCACCAAATTTTTTGTTTGCGGGATTTTCGATGGACATAGATCTAAGCAGTGACGACCAACACTTCCAAAACGCAGTACGACAATTTTTGACTGACAATGATTATGTGCCGGGCGACGACTACAACAAATGGCGCATGAATTGGTTTCGCCTCGCCCGAGAGCAGGGCGGCTGGGACGTTCCAAAATGGCCAGAAAAATTCGGCGGACCAGGCTGGACTCCGACCCAGCACTATATTTGGGAGCAAGAAACCGCACGCGCGCAAACGCCGTGGGACCTACCTTTCGGCTTGTCCATGCTGGCACCTGTGTTAATGAACTATGGTAATGAAGAACAACAGCAGCGGTTTCTGCCGGACATCCGCGACCGCAAAGTAAACTGGTGCCAAGGTTACTCCGAACCCAACGCTGGGTCTGATCTTGCGAATCTTAAAACCAAGGCCGAGTTGTCGAGTGACGGCAGCCACTATGTGGTTAACGGGACTAAGATCTGGACTACACTTGCCCATATCGCCGACTGGATGTTCTGCCTAACCAGAACCGACGACAGCGGCAAAAAACAGGAAGGCGTCACCTTTTTACTCATACCCATGAAACAAGAAGGTATCGAAGTTAAGCCCATCATAACGCTTGGCGGCGCCCATTCTGTGAATATGGTTCACCTGACCGACGTTGAGGTGCCAATAGCGAACCGCGTTGGCGAAGAGGGCAAAGCCTGGACTTACGCCAAGGGTCTGTTGGCCCACGAGCGCACTGGCTTGGCGGGGATATCGCGTTCGCTGGTGGCGTTGGAGAAACTCCGCAAGCAAGCTGGCAGCGTTACTCGCGGCAATGGCAGTTTGTTAGACGACCCCAGTTACCGAATGAAATTGGCAGAACTTGAGGTCGAACTTATGGCGACTGAGTTTACCGAATTACGCTCGCTTGCCAGCGCAGCCGCTGGTGCTGAGCCAGGCCCAGAGTCGTCCATTCTCAAATTGAAAGGAACAGAGATTCAGCAACGAGTACAAAAGCTCACTGTAGAAGCAGGCGGCATTTACTCAGCCGCTTGGGGAGCCACTCCGGTAGGGCATAAGTTCGCCCACGGCGGAATGTCTGGCTACCTGGCGAGCCGCGCGTACACCATTTACGGCGGCGCATCAGAAGTGCAACGGGACGTCGTCGCGAAAAACGTATTGGGACTGAAAAAATGAATTTCGACTTGTCTGCAGAACAACAACTGTTGAGCGACAGCGTCGAACGCTTCATCAACGACCAATACCCATTAGATCAGCGACAACTCACGGTGCTATCTGAACAAGGTTTTAGCAGCGAGCACTGGCAAACCATGGCGGATCTCGGCTGGCTA
>MDTB01129294.1_pt1 | contig 14114 bp, 11 predicted proteins | sample 811161 | NCBI WGS metagenome assembly MDTB01 (sample SAMN05326650, study PRJNA326480) | marine metagenome | isolation source: seawater | place: Mediterranean Sea | collected 2009
CTCTATCTGAACATCCATGGCGAAGAACTCCATCTTGGCATTGATTGTCTCTAGAATGGGTATCCAGGTCTGCTCATCAGACCCGCCCTCATGGTATCTCAAATCCATTATGGCATGCCCAATGTGAATACAGTCTCCCACCTCCGAGCAATCTTCCAGAAGGGCGTATATCTGTCCTCCCAAAGTAGACGTGGTTACATCGACATGCAGTCTGGGAAGGCCAGAAATCCATATGTCCTCAACAAGCGGGTAACTCTCGTAAACAGGCCCAAAATTACCGTTGGGGAGAATATTAGTAGTCCCTCCTGCAATGTTGGATAGGGCGCCTCCAAGGTCCAGGGACATTACCTCCATTCCGTCCGGAGGGTACCTGTCCTCTATTCTCCACTGACCTTGGTTTGACTGGATTTCCACGAATAATCCAGGTTGTTCGCCTATGCCCTTCAGGTACCAGTCAAACCATTCTAGGAGGTCCTGCATCCAGTCAAATCGAACCATCTCAGGATATGCCTCCCTCCCCCTGCCCTCGCCGGAGCGATCAAAGTGATAGTCGGGCCTGTCGGGGTAATCATGGTCCCATTGCCCGAATAGGCCCTTGGACTCTATGCCGACATCCTTCAGTTGATTGATCACTGGTATTGCCATGTGTGGGTCAACGTTCCAGTCATGCATCCCCTGAATCAGATACACCGATCCCTGATAGTTCTGAAGCACCCTATCTAGGAAGTACCTCTCCTCCCAGTAGGTACCAGCGAACTCGCTTCCCCAAATGTAAGCCGAGATCCCAGTACCCGGTCCGATTATGTAGTCCGGACACATGTTTCCTAAGTCCCCGTCATCGCCATCGATACCATAGGAGCCGTAGACGCCATTATGCATAATCGCAGCTCTAGCTTCGCTACTTCCATTTTTCCACATCAGCTCCATCACCCCGATTAGGCCAGAAATGGGGACTATCGTCGCTAGATGCTCATTTCCAAATGTCGCCGCCTGCCACGGCGTGGAGCCATCGTAGGACTTTCCTATCATTGCGACTTTGCCGTTACTCCAATCTTGCGTCCCCAGCCATGTCACAGCCGCATCCACGCCCAGTTGCTCAGCATTTCCCATTAGGTCCATACAGTGATTGGAACGACCAGTGCCCATAACCGAGACCTGTGCGAATCCGTAGCCGTGAGGTAGGAGTTGGTCAATTATCATCTGACCTAACCAGGTTCCGGGGACCTCAATTGACGGGGTCTCGACACTCACTTCGTCGAAGTAGGGCCCGAACTCCGCTATGATTGGAACTGAAACTCCATCAGGGACATCTGGTAGCCAAACCGCTAAGCTCACCAACCCATTGGGTGCTGATCCGCCTTCACTAAGGGGTAGTTGAAACTCCACAAAATGATGTGTAGAGTTCCACTCATTTTCAGTCTCCAGTATGTCATATTGCCCAAATTCCATCACATAACCATTCGAGTAGCCGGTCAGGTAAGGCCACTCTGACCTTTCCCAGACAGGAACTCTCTCATATATGCCCAATTCCTTTTTGATATCATCAACAATATCGTCGATGATCCACCCTTGCAAGGAGACCATGACCATTAGTGCCACCAATCCAGATGCCGATAGCCATATTTTCCATTTAGAAGGAGCTACTGACTCGATATTAGTTTCCTCAATCGGGGGGTAGAGGGTGTTGCCCTCGTCATCAATTAGGACTCCCTCTATCATGCCAACAACCCTTCCAATTTGTGAACACTATTCAGGATTACTAGTTCAGGACAGATTTCACAGATCAGATCAGGACCTGAACAAAACCATCTTCTAGGCGTGTCTCGAAAATTCCGAGGTCCTTTTTGGAAACCATGGATCCCACAAGCCTCCCGTAAGGTGGAAAGAGAGGAAATGGCGCCCATTCGACCAAACTCCCGTCTGATAAGCAGTGAGTGGTTTGGTGAAGAGGGCATGTTACACACCCATCCTTGATTTTGCCTCCCCATGACAAGGGCCATTTCATGTGTTTACAGAGTCCCTCTGTGGCATGGAAATTGCCTTCCATGTTAACAATCATAAGTATTTTTGACCCGACAGTGACCATCTTGCTCTTTCCTTCTCTGAGCTTGTTAGCTCTTATCGCGTTCTGCCAGTTCATTACTATCCCCTAACTTGAGACATCCCGCCATCTAGGTGCAAAATTTGTCCAGTGATATTATCTGGGGCGTTGGTTAATAACCACAAAATGGCATCAGATACCTCCTCGGGTAGGTTGATTCTATTCAGTGGAATTTTACTCACCGCGGCTTCCTTGGAGGTTTCAGATTTTGTTATCGGTTGTGCCATTCTTGTATCTGTAAGGCCCGGGGCTACTACATTGACACGTATGCCTCTCTTACTGTATGTGGCAGCAGCTGATCTGGCCATTGATTCAATTCCTCCCTTCGCTGCTGAGATGGCCTCATGATTGACCAGTCCGACACTGGCTGCAACGCTTGAAGTAAACACTATTCTACCACCACCGTTCCTTAACATGTATTTACATGCCTTTGATAACACCACGAATGCTGAGGTTAGGTTCGTATTGATGACCTCATTGAATGCATCCGAGCTTAGTGCATGAGGGGGCCTGATTAGTAGTGAACCAACCAAGTGTGCGACACCGTCAATTTTACCGTCCCCCACGCTAGAAAAGCTGGTTACCACTTCTGAAACGAATTGCTCGTCTGTAGCGTCTCCGACATATATTCTGGCCCCCAGAGCCTTGATCTGGCTCATCCTATCGGAATCTCTTCCGATTACTGTCAATGAGTTCCCTTCTTCCATCAGCCTTTTACAAAGTATTAGGCCGATGTCGCTACTCCCACCGACTATAAGGTATGAGCCCACAAAAATCACCCCTTGAATATCACGATTCTGAAGGGATAATCGGGAAATCCCAGGACTCAAGTTGCCTCTCCAATCTTTCCCACAGGTTCGCTGTACCCATTGTCTCGCTCATAGCAAGTTATTGGTAGCTAAGCATATATACAATCGTTTTTTCACTGAAAGGATTTTTCAGAAAGCTTCTGGTTGAGTATTTTCAAAAGTCCCCTGAGAGTCACCTCACTGATTCCGGACACCTTGCAAACCTCGCTCTGAGTTCTCGGGGAGTCACTATCCTGAGATGCTCTGTAAATTATCACACCTGCTATGCCAGAGGGTTTCTTCCCTTGCCACGAGAGATCATCCTTGACCGTGTCCCACATCTTTCTTATTCTCCCAAGGGTCTCGGGTCTCATCCCAAGGTCAGAATGGAATCTTTCAAAATACTCTTCAGGACCAGTGATGTGATGTGCGCCAAGGAATCTAGAAACTAACCTTATTGTTCTCTTCAACTCCTTTAGATCGACATCCTTAACCATGTCGAAAGCATCTGCAACATCTTCTATTCTCCTAGGAATCCTGGCCTCGCGGGCGGCCACGTAAACGCATGCCGCCGAAACCCCTCTGATACTTCTTCCAGTGACTAAACCCCTGTCCACAGAGTGCCTGTAGAGTCCAGCCGCTTCCTGCTCAATCTGAGGGGGCAAATCTCCCCTGTCTCTGATGAACTGCATTGCTTTAGCTAAGTTCCTTATTCTGCTGTCTCTGGTCTTACTTCGTTGATCGATACGTTGTCTCCTACGCCAGTCCCTCAGTGCCTTACCCGACATGCCATGTCTTTTTGCGGCGCCAGATGTCAAATCTGACCTCCTTATTTCAGTTGAAAGTCCCTTGTCAGAAAGGGTTAGTGTCGTGGGCGCGCCAACTCTGCTCCTATCGTCCCCCCCAGAATGATTTGTCCATTCTGCTCCCAGATCCATCATGTTCTCCTCCGCAACATAACCGCATTCCGAGCAAGAGGTTTCGCCACGGACCTCGTCAGTATCCCATGAGTTTGAGCCACAAACGGTACAGGGCCTGGATACCCCCTCGGTCTTCCTACTAGTGGACGGGCGCATCGAGGGTAAAATGGCACGCCTCCCACTGGATTCGGAGTTACTGGGAGATACTGATACTTCCCTGGCCTCGGCACTTCCTTTCATCTTATCAACCTGTAGTTGTATAGTCTTGGCCGGATTATTTAAACCCATGGATAAGATGATTAGCATTTACGGGGCACTGAAATATTCATTCCTACTGCTCCCTAAACTTATTTTCCCTACTCCCTCTCCTCGAGTCATGGGATATGCGCCCGCGAGGACTGCTCTGTACACGTCGCATGTAGAATCAGGTGCGAATCTAGTAGATTTCCATGGCTTTGAGCTTCCAATATGGTATTCTTCTATCAAACAGGAGCATTTGGCTACGAGATCGGCAGCTGGAATATTTGATGTTTCTCATATGGGTCTATTCAGGTTTGTTGGCAAGGGGGTTTCAGACTGGTTAACAACCATAGGAACCCAGGATTTTACGAGATTTCATACGGGTACATGCGGATATACTCATTTCCTTGATACAGATGGAAATATAATCGACGATATGATATTTGCAATCAAAACTGATGAAGAGATAATTGGGGTCCCAAATGCCTCAATGGTATCTGTGATGTTGGATTGGTTTACCGAATTACTACCTAGTGATGGATCAATAAGTGTAGTCGATAATTCTGAAGAAACAAGTATTATTGCTATTCAGGGCCCTAAGTCAATGGAGATTGTTGCAAAAGTTTTGGGCGACTCTAATGTTGTTGGTAGGTTCAAGTGTCAGGATATAGTTCAGAACAACCTCTCAGTGGAGGGCTGGATTCAGGGAACGGGATATACTGGAGAGGCCGGCGTAGAGATTTTCATCCCTAATGATCAGGCTAATCTGGTATGGAAGAGATTTGTTGAGTGTGGTGCTGGGTTAGGCTTGGTTCCGGTCGGTTTAGGTGCTAGAGACACTCTCAGACTTGAGAAAGGGTATCTACTGTCTGGTCAGGATTTTCATTGGCCTGGCCTTGGAGAGTTAGCAGATTCAGACCTTCCCGAAGGATTTCTGTCCAGAGACTCAGCAGAAACCTCAGTCCCGTTTGGGCTCAACATGGGCCATGAGTTCATCGGGAAAGAAAGGGTCCTCCGTTCGCTTAAAAAATCAGAAAGATGGACGGCTATTAGGTGTGTTTCAAGAGGTCCCTCTCCCAGGCCTGGGCATCCTGTAATGGACTCGGACTCAGAAGATGCTCGGGTAATCGGGTATGTGACAAGTGGGGCTCCTTCACCAAGTCTAAATGGTGTCGGCATAGCAATGGCATATCTTTCTGATTCCGTGGAGGGTAAGCTAGTTTGGATCAGAGCCAGCTCTAGGAGATCCATCAAGGCAGAAGTCGTCCGAGTCCCCTTTTTGTAACTACGCAGTGACAACACTCATTGCTGAATAGCCTCTGTCACAACTCAGGTCGATAGAGTGAACGGTGGTATTGAGGCTGTAGCCATTAAGAATCTACAAACAATTCTGAAGTCTCGGGGTATCTCCTCAGAGGCACTATTTTCCAAGTATGATATAGATGGAAACGGGAGGCTAAGCTATGACGAATTTACGGCCGCATTGTCATCAATAACAGGACAGAGAGCACCGCAGTCAATAGTAAACGCAATCTTCTCAGCTTTGGATTCTAATGGTGACGGCTACATAGATCTACAGGAGATCCTCGTACTCGTCGATGGCAAGACCTCAGAACCATATGTCGAAGGGTCCTCTCTCACAATATCAGGTCATCCAAATGATATTTACAATGGTTCTTACGAACTTCAGGGAGAGCTGAATGGAAAGCCCCTCTTCGCGAACTATAATTCAGCCAAATTATACTACTATAACGCCGGTTCTGGAGGTGCTCCATCTTGGAGCCTAGACAACAGAGAGCTCGATGGAACTCAAGATTTCTACAGGGGCGGATGGACAAGGCCCCCCGTTAGTGGAGGACTGCCCACGGGCACTAGAAGGTGGGTCGGAGTAGGTAGAATCACTATTCAAACCGCCGCTCCTCCGGAGGCTACTCCCGGCGATATCAAGGAGGTGCCTCTCGGAGAGGTCGTTGAGGAGGTCGAATCTGACGATTCTGGTGACATGATGGATTCCATTTCAGCGGAATTCTCGGAAATCCTCGGAGAAATGCAACAGTCACAATTCTCAGATGAAGAAGCAATTGACAAGAGCAGGGCTATTATGGATGAACAGGCCGAATCAAAAATCTCAAGACTACCTACTTTCCTTCAATCGTCCGCGAGAGGGCTATGGAAGGCCAAGGCTGATTCTCTACAGGAAATCGCTAGATCTAACCTTGTTCTCGCGGCAACTACAGCTGCTACTCTATCTGCAGGCGCCTTGGGCATTGCGTCCATTTCTAACGAGCAGGAAAAATTGCAAGAAGCCCCAGAAATAACGGACGAGACTAATTCTTCTAAATCAGTTGTAGAGGAGAAAATCGAAGAGATCGTAGCTCAATCTGAATTTGAGCTAGAGGATGTAGTGGTAGAAGAGTCAGCAGATAATCGGATAGAATCTGAAGATATGACAATTTTTTCCATTGTTGAGTCATTCTCACAAGCTCGAATGTTATCGGAACAGAACTCTTTGAAGGAGGAGCTTTCAGGTACCCCATTTGACATTTCTATCAAAATAACTTCTGTGGAAAGGACCTTCGGAATCGGCATCTCCGATAGATACAGAGGCGGCAATACTGTTGTGGCTTCCCTATATGATCAGGGAACACCATCTGGAAATGAAGTAGAAATTAGGATTCCATCAGACGCAGATAGTTCAGTATACAAGGATGGGTATGAAGGAGAAATATCCTGTACAGTATCGGGTTGGAATGGCATTCGTAAGAGAATCATTCTCGACTCTTAGTAGCCAGAGGCTGCAAGAGCCTCATCTATCATTTCTTCGAGGCTGACCATGGGCCTGAACCCACATCGATGCTCCAAGAACCAAGCATCCACAATTCCCCAAACCTCTCCGTCGGAATTCTGATTCAGCTCCACAGACGCTCCAGTTTTACCACTGTAAATATTGGCCAGCTCGCTCATAGTTATTCCTTTTCCAGAGCCTACGGCAAAACTTTCTCTGGTTAGGGGCGGGTTTTCAAGAACTGACAGCACCGTCCTTACCAAATCCTCAACATGGACGAGGTCTTTCACATCATCTCCGGATCCTGGTACGTTTATCCAACCAATTTGACTCTCATTTGCCCAACGATGCAGAATCCCATTGCCGGGAGGACCTCCCAGTGGAACTCCCTGTACATTTGATGCCCGGATAACGCTGACGGGCCTCCCTGACTCTGCTCTCTCAAGAGCATTTTCTTCAATCCAAAGCTGTCCTTCAGCGGCGGTATCTCTCGGCGATAACGATGACTCCGGGCCATAATAGTCATCGCCCGGGGACCAAGGCGGATGGACTCTCAATGTTCCAACAATAATCATGTGCAGCTCCCCATGCCGGTTAACTGCGTCCAAGACGGGCCTAGCAGCCTCTCTCATCATAATCTTGACCTCGCGGTCATTTCGAGCAACAGTTGTGTTGACTGGCCGGGAGTTAATGTGTATCAGCGCATTACAGGGAGTTAGCATGACGTCCAGAGTCATACTGTCTTCTAGTGCCTCGTCAGGAATTACTACTGCAGCATCCCCAAGAGCGTCAATAATGTAGGGCGCTACGAATGCATCTGAGGCAGTTATTGCAACCTTCATGACGCACTGACTAACTTGGGAGTAATAAGAGTGTGTCGGTCTTCCATGCAGAATCTCAACCAAAGATAATCATAAACTCCCTACGTCTCCTAAAGGTTGAGGGCTACCGTGGATCAATTGCCAAACCTTGGAAGAGAGCAAGAAATGCTCGATATCATGGGCGTGTCTTCCATGAAAGATTTGTTTGAAGACATCCCCGTTGAAATAAGATCAGAAGGTGAATTACCTTTGCCACCCCCGCAAACAGAAGAAGAAATACTCAGGGACGCGGAAAAATTACTGGGTGCCAACGTTAATTTAGATAGCAGACCATCATTTATTTCAGCAGGATTGGCAAGAAATTTTGTTCCATCAATGGTCCCGATGATAGCCACAAGAGGAGAATTCCTAACCTCATACACCCCATACCAGCCCGAAGTCAGTCAAGGGATGCTTCAGGCCATGTGGGAATTTCAGACAATGATCTCAGAGTTAGTCGGACTCCCGATCTCCAATGTTTCCATGTACGATGCTAGTACATCCGCCGCTGAAGCAATAACCTGTGCAGTTAGAGTAAAATCCAAGAAAGTAGAGATGTCAAACACCGTTTATGTCTCCGAATTAGTCCCCCCCCATAGGATGTCGGTAATTGAGAATTATACTCAAGGAGTAGGCATAGATATTAGGAAAATTCCGCACAATGAAGACGGCTTCTTGGATTTGAACGTAGCAGCCGAAGCCTCGGGGTCCTGCGCGATATACGTCGAACAGCCAAATGCATTTGGGATTCTTGACGAGGGACTGTTGAGGTTGAGGGAAGTAGTTGGGGATAACACTGCCATTATTGTCGGAGTCGATGTCACATCACTGGGGATAGTAGAGCCGCCTGGCAATTGGGGCGCTGATATAGTGGTCGGAGAGGGACAACCTTTCGGAATAGGGCCAACCGCAGGTGGGCCAATTTACGGTATTTTCGCCTGTAAAAAGGACTTCTTGCGTCTCATGCCAGGAAGAATTGTGGGGCAAAGCGTAGATACCGAGGGAAAGACTGCATACACACTCACCCTTTCTACACGAGAGCAGCATATTCGCAGACACAGGGCCACCTCAAATATCTGCTCAAATGAGACGCTAATCGCGCTAATGGGAGCGATGCACATGGCTCTCCTTGGGCCTGTTGGACTTGAAACCCTATCCACTAGGATATTGTCCTCAACTAGGATGACTATTGATGAACTGTCATCAGTCGAAGGACTTGAATTAGCTTTCCCGAAATCACCGGTCTTCAGAGAGTTTGCCGTCAAAGTCCCGGGTAAGTCATCTGAAGCCCTGTCCCATATTTTCGAACTTGGCGTAATTGGAGGTTTTGATCTCAGCCAGTGGTGGCCAGATAGAGAATCGTGGATACTCGTAGGGTGTGATGAGAGAACTTCAGAATCCGATGTTTCTATGCTAAAGAAATCTCTTGTATCTTGGGTGGAGGGTAACCATGTCTGATACTATTTTCGACTTCAACGGCTCGAAGAATGCTGGCTGGTCCCAGCCTTCTCCTCTCACTAAGAATTCTGAAATTCACATCCCGGAATCCCTCAGGAGAAACAGGCTGCCCGATTGGCCAAGAGCAAGTGAGCCAGAGTTGGTCAGGCATTACACTAAACTTTCTCAGAAAAATTATGGGATTGATACCGGATTTTACCCTTTAGGTTCATGCACAATGAAACACAACCCAAGGCTCAATGAGAAGATAGTCCAGAACCCTGGAATCGACCGTATCCACCCCCTACAGCCAGCCACCCAAGTCCAAGGACTTCTGGCAATATACTACGAAATGCAAGAGATGTTGGCGATTTGCTCAGGTATGGATGCGGTGACGCTTCAACCCGTTGCTGGCGCCCAAGGAGAGTTTACCGCGATTCGGTGTATCCAAGAATACCACAGGGAAAGGGGAGATAATCACCGTGACAAGGTGATTGTACCAGATTCAGCCCATGGTACGAACCCAGCGTCTGCATCTATGTGCGGATACCAGATCGTTGAGATTCCTAGTGGTCATGACGGACGTATTGATCTAGATGCTCTCCGCTCAGCGGTTGGTGAGGATACTGCCGCGATGATGATTACTAATCCAAGTACACTGGGTGTTTTCGAGCCTGAAATCGCTGAAGCCGCTGACATCGTGCATTCTGCTGGTGGGCTTATGTATTACGACGGCGCCAACTTCAATGCGATTCTCGGCAAGACAAATCCCGGCCTGATGGGATTCGATGCTGTACACTATAATCTGCACAAAACCTTCAGTCAGCCACATGGAGGAGGAGGCCCTGGAAGCGGTCCTATAGGGGTGAAGGATCACCTATCCAAGTTCCTACCAACTCCCCTGGTTAGTCGCAAAGAGTTGCCTCCCGGAGATGTTGGCACTGTTGGGGACGGTTTCTTGTATCATTGGGAATCTCCCGCTTCATCAATCGGAAAAGTCCAGCAATGGAACGGTAACGCTGGAGCGGTAGTAAGGGCGTGGGCCTTCTACCGTAGATATGGCCGTGATTTGGAGAAGATGAGTGAGCATGCTGTCCTAAACGCAAACTATCTCAGATATAGGATAATGAATCCTAATCCCGATTTGAAAATTCATGCCATGCCAATTGAGGGATGTCCAGCTGAGGTTGTTAAGCATGAATTCACACTCTCGATGTCCCCTCTTAAAGATGCGACGGGCATTACGGGTAAGGATGTGGCAAAGAGGTTACTTGATTTTGGCTACATGGCACCTACCCTATATTTCCCACAGATCGTTCCTGAGTGTCTAATGTTCGAACCGACAGAGACCGAATCGAAGGAGGTTTTAGACAAGTTCGCCGAAGACTTCCACACCATTCTCACTGAGGATCCGGATATAGTATTAACAGCCCCTCATACAACCCCTGTGGGCAGAGTGGATGAAGTTTGGGCCGCTAGAAACCTCATTCTTAGATATCAGAAGGACGATACCTCGTCTTAATTCATATGCTAAACTCCCTCCTCAGTATTCAATGGAGGCACATGGTGACAGGAACTGGCTCCGCGGAGATCCGGTTTGGTGGGGTTTAGAGAATAAACAAACTCCCCCTCTAATCAGGAATTCTGAGATTTACATCCCCTCCGGTATGGGAACCCCATCCTCCGAACATAGATTTGGATGGGCAAGACAGAGAATGAGGCCATTGGCATGGTCCATCCTCAGGCCGCTCGCGTGGTCGCCCTTCTTCCTGATCTCAAGTATATTTCCACTGATATTCTCAGGTAACACGCCAGATGACCAGTTTGTCTCAGGAGTTCTGTTCATAACCTCATGGATTTTACTGATTGCTCCCGTTTCAAATGCAAGGAATTCACAGCCTACATCTAGTGATAATTTACTTATCCTTCCGGTAGATTGGGCACTTCTCTCCTTAGGCTGCTTACTTTTTCTGGCCCATATCTACTACTCTCCATTTTTGGGATGGGTAGCATATATTGTTTTCTGGATTGCGTTTTTTAGATCTATTAAGATGATATCCGATGTATTCTCAATACCTCCAGCTAGAATTATCTCCCCTCTTGAAAAATCTACCTGGGATTCAACAGCTCTTCCTGAAAGATGGGAGATTCATTCAAAATCATGGAATAGAGGAAAGATCTCTTCAACCCCCATTGGAGAAGGAAAGTTAGTCCTCTATGGCCTTACGAGAAAAAATACAGATTTTATCTCAATCTCCTTCATCTGCAAATTCGGTTTTGTTCAGGATTGTCTTTTCGAGGGCAATCCATGCTCTTACGAGATAATGAGTGTACTAGAGGAGCTCCGGCTCGACTTCTCTCAAGAAGAGTGGCCGGTGGAACTCATAGTCTTCGATGAGGAAGAATAGAACGGCAGGCATTTGAACCTCCTTACGTCTCGAGTGCCATGGACATATGTGTCGTGCTTGGTTCTAAATCAGATTTGCCGATTGCTGAGAAATGCCGCTCCGTGCTGGAGAAGTTTGAAGTGACCTTTGAGATAAGAGTTGCATCCGCACACAGGGCACCAAAATATCTCGAGGAAATCATCAGTTCTGCCGAGGACTCAGGATGTCAGGTGTTCATTGGTATGGCCGGAGTTGCAGCAGCTCTTCCCGGAGTGATCGCATCAATGACAAGTAAACCAGTGATAGGAGTGCCAGTAGGAGGAAAGGTACCGATGGACTCTCTTCTTTCCATTGTCCAAATGCCCCCAGGGATGCCCGTGGCTACCGTAGGGGTGGACCGCGGAGATAATGCAGGCGCTCTGGCAGTCCAAATTCTCGCTACCTCTGATGATTCGCTGTCGGGTGCATACAGGGATTACAGACAAGCAATGACCGCGAAGGTAATCTCAGATGACGAGTCCATCCAGGGGTGAGTCCTTTGATGGATACCCAAATGCTGATTGATGAGGCGATTGAAGCACTTGAATCAAAGATAGATGATACTGCAATTATAGCCTGCTCTGGAGGGATAGACAGCACTGTGGCAGCTGTACTCGCTCACCGTGCTGTTGGGAGCCTACTACACTGCGTCTACGTCGATACTGGATTCATGCGAAAGGGGGAGACTGATGAGGTAAGGGAGATGTTCAATGAAATGCGCATTGATTTACAGGTGGTCGATGCATCCGATAGATTCTTCCGGAGTCTTGAAGGGGTAATGGACCCAGAGCAAAAGAGGAAGGTAATCGGAGAGCAATTCATCAGAGTCTTCGAGGAGGAGCAGGTAAACTGTGGTGCAAAATATCTGGTTCAAGGTACCATAGCACCAGATTGGATAGAATCTGGAGGAGGGGAGAGGGACGTCATAAAGAGTCATCACAACGTCGGTGGCCTTCCTGATGATGTCGACTTGTCGATAGTCGAACCTCTGCGTGAATTCTACAAAGATGAGGTCAGGGAAATAGCCAGGAGTTTAGGAATTAAATCTAGCGAAAGACAGCCCTTTCCCGGACCCGGCTTAGCAGTAAGAGTTCTGGGAAATCTTACTAGGCATCGGGTTGAGGCCTGTCGCGAAGCTTGTCACATTGTAGAGATCAGACTACGGGAGGCCGCTTCTGCAGGTAAATGCGAACTTCCCTGGCAATATTTCGCCGCTCTTCTGCCGGTCAGGAGCGTTGGCGTGCATGGGGATGCCAGGGTTCATGGAGAGACTGTGGTAGTTCGAGCGGTGACCAGTTTAGACGGTATGAGTGCCAAGTATTCCGACATTCCCCATGACGTCTTAGCTTCTATCAGTACTGAGATTACCAACTCTCTGAAAGGGCAAGTGAACCGGGTGGTGTATGATATTACACACAAGCCCCCAGGTACAATTGAGTGGGAATGATTCCGATTCATTGATGAATGTGTTATGCTGCGTTAAGGTTGGGCCGACATAGCTTAGTTGGTGGAGCGGTGGACTGTTAATCCACAGGTCGCAGGTTCAAGTCCTGCTGTCGGCGCCATAATCCTAGTCAACTTAGCGTGGCTAGAGCTAGAACAGATATCGCCGAAATTAATCCAAATCAAGGTGTTTCATTACAATCAAAATAGGCCTCAGCGAGAGGCTTTTTCATGTCACTCAGTAAGGGGATAATTCAGCAAAGATTGTGCGAGAATGGTGGTTAAAGGAAAACCCTCCTCCGTTAAACTCTTTGACCTTCCTTCTATGGAGAGGTATGAATCCAAAGGATGCGACGACGAAAATTCTGCAGGCTGTTGATGATTCCGGTAATCACTACCGTCACAGTATCCCGATGATCGCCAGTGAGAATATCCTGAGTCCATTGGTTCGAAGAGCATGTGACTCGGATCTCCATGGCAGGTATGCTGAGGGTCTTCCAGGTAAGAGGTATTACCAAGGCTGTGACGATTTTGACACAATAGAGGAGATAGGAATTAAATCAGCCAGACGAGTTTTCAATTGTAATTTTGCAAATATACAATCAACCTCTGGAACCGTATCTAACATTGCCGCATTGAAAGCCCTTTCAAATCCAGGCGATACCATTACCGCCGTCTCCACCGCAGACGGGGGGCACATCTCTCATGCTAGGATGGGGGCGGTAGGTGTCAGAGGATTGAATCTAGTTACATATCCTTGGGACGAGGAAAGAATGGAACCAGATATCGATGCGTCATTATCACTGATCAGGGACAATGAGCCGAACCTTGTCCTGTTCGGGCAGTCTGTTTTCCTATTTCCCACTCCCCTGAGAGAATTGTCTGACGCTGCCCATGAAGTTGGATCCATGGTAATGTATGACGGTGCTCACGTGCTGGGGCTAATCGCTGGAGGCGTTTTTCAAGATCCTCTCAGGGAGGGTGCAGATGTGATGACAGGAAGTAGTCACAAAACATTCCCCGGGCCACAGGGAGGTTTTCTTCTCTCAGACTCCGAAGATGCCACCCTACACAAGAGGCTGAATAACTCAATCTTCCCCGGAGCCTGCTCTTC
>MDTB01103072.1_pt1 | contig 14113 bp, 6 predicted proteins | sample 811161 | NCBI WGS metagenome assembly MDTB01 (sample SAMN05326650, study PRJNA326480) | marine metagenome | isolation source: seawater | place: Mediterranean Sea | collected 2009
AAGACTAGCCGCTGGAAAATTCAAGCCAGCCTATTACGCTTTTTTTGATGACGGTATTTTGTATGATAGCCAGTATGCTGGCTTCACTGAAAAACAAAACGACATTAATGAAAGAATCAAAAACGAAACTCAATTTTTAGAAGGAATTCTAAGTTTTACTGATATTGAAAACTATGCACCCGCCGGAAATTATTTAGAAGTTGCAACGGCAGACATGGAAGTAGACGATGCGGACATAGATATTTCGCCTGTTAACAAACCCATAAGGACCGATAAATTCTCATATGGGCCCTCATTGAGTGATGTTGTATACGATTCAGAAGGTACCCAATTTTCACCAGCTACCAAGCTTGTTACCTGTCAGGGACAAATAGTGAAAATAAAGAGTATTGATGATACAAATTATGATTTTAATGTAGAAGATTCAGTTGAAAATATAGGGTTGAGTTCTACTTCTAGAAAATATGATATTCCACAAATAGATGTCGATCTTTATTATACTAGAGTAATTGATAGTCAAGAAAGCCTTTTAGATTCAAAGAACATACAAGAGACGATTGCACAATCCCCACCTTTTTCAGATGGCAATGTCATAAAACTTATAAAAAATGATTTAGTTGTGTATAGCGAAGAAGTAAACACTGAACTATTAAACGAAAATTATGAAATTGAAATTTTTGAAATTGTAACAGGTTCTGAGCTTGTAAAGCTTGATAGGAAATATTTCAACAAGAGCGAACCCCAAATACAAGATGGTTATATGAGATCTGCAACTCCACACAGAAATGTGTTAGCTGACCTAAACACCGATTCAGTAGAATATTATTTTGATGTCTTAACAGATGCACAAGTAGATGCTAGAATAGCGTGTGGATGTTCTAAATCATTTAATAAAAATTCTTATTATGTAGATTTAGATTTTGATTGTGAAAAAATTATGGAAAAAGAAGAAGTATATTTTGATATCTATGGTAGTGTAACTGTGCCAGAAATATGTCAACCTGATAACCAGCCCGGCGGCCCGGGCCCCAATTATACACCTGATGGTGAACAATTGAATGAAGACACATGTGGAGATGAATAATGGCAGAAAAATACGCAAATTTAAAATTAAATGCAGAAAGAGTTTTTGGTAAATTTTTACCCACTGTATACCTAAAGCAAGCTGCGGTTATGTTAAATGAAAACGCCGAGGACGAGGAAGATCGTTCCGATTGGAGAATTCGTGCAGACATATCAGTGTCTTTTACAAAGCCAGACAACATGAACATGGCTGAGGTCAAAACTTTTATTGAAGATAATATGGATGATTTATATCTGTATGCTTGGGTTTCCCCGTATGAAAACTTAAATAGGCAACTTGAGGCAGGACAACTATACATCAGAGACTTGTTTGATGCTCAAGAAGCACTTAAGAACACGACTATTGACAATTTTACAGTTGAAAGCCCATATTTCCCATTTATCATGAATGCAGCCATTAAGTCTTGGATGGCAAAAGATAAGTTCTACGGTTTCGAACCTATGTTGGAAGAAGGTAGCATGACTGCGTCGGAATTCTTTGAGACACTTGCCGGCGATCCCGGGATACATGAAGCAGATCCCCACAGAACCACCGCGTTATTTCGAGATGACTTTACAAACGCAGATTTCATGGCTGGTTGGTTTTATAGTTTATATCCTGAAACTATAAAAGCAGGTGTAACATATCCCGGCTTTACAGAAACCCCTTCTTTAGCTAATTTGTTTATGTTTGGTACGGATATAAGAGGACCATGGAATAAAGAAGAGGATATTCATATATCTGATATCCGAGCCGCAGCAGCAGCAACCATAAATGCAGCAAAGGGCGAGGACCGAAACTATTACAACGAGCTTTCTAGTGAGTTAGAATCAGATTCAATCCCACCTGAAATGCTAGAAGAACTCGGCGACGAATTGGGTACTACATTTGAAAATGCAGGATCTGTTCTAGAATATATTGTCGAAACCGCCGGCCCTGAACTTGGCGTTGGCTTGGATGAAAGCAAAGAAACAACAACATCTTATTTTGCAACACACGCCCAAGACTTTTTTGCTGAAACAAACATAACAGAGTTGGCCGATGTCCTGTATCAATACAAAAAAATTAAATTAAGTGACCTTATAAAACCAATACCAGAGGGCGGTTATGGTGGTGTTTTGAGTAACGAAAGCATGTTCGATAAAAATGATAACGAGATTATTACATTTGGAAACATTCGTGTCGAGTTTATTTATGACACCAGCCTTTTAACTGACCACCGACAAACGGCTAAAGATGTTATGGCCGAGCTTACACACGTGTTTTTTATTGGAACAATCGGATTAGACGTCGAACAACATGAGGGTTTCAACGTGTTTGGTTACGGCGGCGGCGGCGTCGGCACCTCGACGGGCGGCTGGGGCGGTGATTTTCACAAGGATATGAGTTCAAAAAGAACCGCAAAGAGAAGCATGTTAAATAATTATTTTGGCAATATAACATACGAGCATTTGTTAAATCAAAATGTGGTTCCGAACCCTTATTTTGAGCACTATATTTATTCTTCAGACAAGAGCCCATATGATGATGTACCACTACAAAGCTTGAACGGCAGTTTACATGCAAACGAACCATATAGACGTGATCAGATGATTGATTCATTTGAAAAATTGATGGGAAAATACAAAGGCAGAGGAAGCACAAACAAAAGATTAAAAAATCACATGAACAATTTGAAGTTGTTGATCGAAAGACACGGTCACACCTCGCAATTTGTACAACACCTTAAAAGATATCAGAGAACCTTTACAGATAAACAACCATCTACTGTGAGTGGACAATATTACAGTGAATTCATGGACTTGCTAACAACTATGAATCAGCAAATTATGCGTCAAGATAGGATAGAGAAGAGATTATCAGTTAATTCTACCTGCATTGATTTGAGACCAGTACGCCCGATTTCAACCACTTACAATCGACCCCACCCAAATAGACCCCATGGGTGGAAAGATATGCAAGAAGCCGATATAGCTAGGGGCGAAATCCGGCCAGACTCATATTATGATATGTACACGTTTAACAAAGAGGTATCATTTCAAGATAGCGATTTTATTCCTGAAAAGTGGTCAAAATTAACAAGGTCGATCAAATATATAGATGCAGAAGCCGATGGTGGTCAGGAAGAATTTGTAGATATGGCCGAAGCCCTGAGAAAAGAAGCAATCGATGAGCTAGCTGGCATGCCCGGAGTAGATGACGACTATATCGAAGCATATGTAACCCTAAAGGTTGCAGAATTGGAGAATGATTACGTAGCCGCCGGCGCAGTCACCGGAGTCGATCAAATTTGTAAGAATTGGGGTTATTTCTTTTTCGATTGGGAAAAGGCAATGCATACGAAATGCGACATGGCCAATATTGTGGAACTAGCTAAATTATCTGTCTTCATGAACTTCAATATACCATACAGCGCATTTAGAGCAAAAAGCCTCACTGTTACAAGATACGATTTTCCAATAGAATTGTTGTCACAAGTTGAAGAGGTTGATGATACCTTGCCTCTTGACAGAGCCGATTTCTATAGAACATGCATGCATACTGTATTTAAAACAAATACGGTAGTACCTGAAGTTTTACATACTTCACACAAAGTCCTGCCGCCGAACCTCGCTCGTTTCGATCATGCAGATTCTGTGGATGAAGCCACTAAAGATAAGTACGGGAAAGCGGCTGTTGACTTATGTGCCGCTACAGATCCATCTTTTGGAGTGGAAGGGAAAACAAACTATTCTTGTGTTCAATATGTGAACTTTGATGTCGCTCCATGTTATGGTTCACCCGATAGACAGTGGTTGAAAGGCAGTACCCCGGGCACCATCGAGTACCTCGACGTCGCTCAAGTGACAGGTACACTATATGCAAACACTGTTGGTGGGCTTGACTGGGCCCCGCATTCGGATGGTTACGGCGCGCCATGGGTGAGCACTGTCGGAATTGGAAATCCTTTTGCAATGGGTCTTATAAATATGTATAGGATGTTGGCATTCGAAATTAACGACTATATGGATGACGATATTGCTTTTTTGGCAAACGCATCCACAATGGCCAACACTAGGTCTTATGAATATAGAGACGAAACTTCCTATGATCAAAATGTACATCGAAGCATTGCTACAGCCAATCCTACAGGTAAAAGAAACTCATGGTATGAAATCGTCATCACGATCGAAGATAGGACCATGCAGTATTTTTGTAAATTATACGAAGATTTCTTTAAGCCCCTTATTGAAGCATTTGAGGAATATGTTGAATATGCAGAAGAATTATGTAGTTATAATAAATCTATAGAACAATTTAATCAATTTTTTATTGATGCTATGATTGAGAAATATATTACCAACAGAGAAGGCGCTGATGTTCAAATGCAGATGTTAAATGATGTTGTCTCGGGTCTAGAAATGGCACTGTTCTCGGAGGCAATCAGCGGAATCGAAGAGGGTGGAACGTCAGCATACGATGCAGACACAATGAATTTTAGCGAGGTTGTTAAACTCATACCTCCATGGGTATCGGGAGCAGTTTTATCTGCATTTGTCAAAGAAATATTTTTTAATCCTACTCCGAGAAGAGACTTACGAAAAGTACTTAATTCTCTAACGACTCCTTTGTCAAACTTTAGTCCTGATAGAGATGGTGCCCCCGATCAAGAGGCAATTAAATTAACTAGAGAAATGTACCAACTTTCCCCCATGAAGGGTAATATATTATCTATTCGAACATTTATGGAAAGAATAAAGCCCCTCATAGATGTATTAAAGCTTGAAGATGTAGATCTAAGAAACTTAATAGAAGAAAAACTAGATATAGACGCAGATGATCCAGAGTTTTACAAAAAAGTTAAAAACCATACCAACACTCACAAGTTTTATGGCGCGATCAACATTGACGCACCTATTGCTCCCGGCAGCGGCCGCACAGATTACACCTCTTTCATAAGTGAAACGCAAAAAGATAATGCGATCGCAAGCCTAGATGATGGTTTTGATCCGTGGGTTGATTATCTAAGCGCACTGCCGGCACCCGGCGAAGACCCCGGATTACTCGGCTTAACTGCGCCTAAATTGATTAGAGGGGGCTTTAAAGGAAAGGAAGTAACGATACCATATGGTTGGGGCAGAGAGAGAACAGTGATCCGACAGAAAGGTGCTATGATGTGCACCTTGAAAGCTGCAACGGGCGAGAGATCAAAAATTGTAAATGTTGGCCCATGGGTTAAAAACTCACTTATTAGGCACGGTATCACATGGTACCCATATGTTGGCGCTAATATGGACCTCGAATCTAAAGCAGCGGACTTAATGAAAACCGAAGGTGACTCACTATCTGTTTGGGATTTTCTAAAGTGCATAATGCCTGAAGAGTGCGAAGCATGGCAAAATCGCTCTCTTGAAGGTAAGATACATGCTGATAAAATATTCTTTCCATGGCGCTATGTTGGGCAAACACAGGCCGCCGAATTTATTGGAAGAATGGCTGACACAATATATGAGATGGTATTTTCCGCGACCACCGAGGCAGCGCGCGAAGCCGCGGGCATATTCATAGATACACCAGAAGAGTTTAGGGGCTTATTAGAGAGCGGATCTCATTTCCCTGCGGATTTGCTCCTTAGTGAGGATATATTGTCTACCTTTCCGGTACCGTATATAAAAACCACCGGTGAATTCGTTACCGATCCAGACAGTTGGGGTAAAGGTATACGTCCCAAGTGGGTGCATTTCTATTTTTATGATTACGATTTTAGCGGCACCGATGGTTCGGGCGCTGAGTTAGAGGACATTCTGGACCAATCAACGTTGGCAGGAATGGTCTCGGATTACTATGACAGCTAGGGAGATACAGATAAAACCAGTTGTTTTTTTAACAAAGAATTATTTATATTGAGGAGAAAGATTAAATGGCCAGAACAACGGGAGGAAAAATTCAACGCAGTTGCTTATATGCCGGCCCATCAGAGATTTTGGAAGTGTCACATAGGTTTGTTCTGCAAGAGAATATATCCTTCAACCCTTCTGTTAATCTTTTGTTAGGCGCCGAGTCTATCATGTTTGTTAACAATATTGTTCATTCTAACGATCCAAAACACGGAAGCGATTTTTCTTTAATAACTGATCCGACCAAGGATGAGGGAGCTGTATTAATCGATGGTGCTCGCGCCGATCTCACCGCCAAAGCATTAGAAAAATTAAAACCAGCGCCTGTAGATGGCACAGATAAATTTGCGGGTTCATCTGGTGATCAGCAAAAAGATAATTTTTTCGATCAAGACGACCCTCCCTCCGATAATTTTGCAGCCCAAACTAAAAGAACTAAAACAAATTTAAACTCAAATCGTCAAATAAACTACTTTTTAGCAAAAGCAGTAGCATCCGATAAAGCTCCGAGCAACAATAGATCTCTTAATCGCCATTCTAATCAGTCAAAAAATACAAAATACACCCAATCTCCTACCAAAAAGAAAACTGTGCAAGTAGTTGCTCACGAACTTGAAAGCGCGCATAGCAAGAAACAACAATAAGGAAAAATTATAATGGATAGTAACGAGCATCAATTTGACGACGAACATTGGGGTTACCAAAACTTAAATTTTCATATTTTTACGAGCACAAAATCATACAAATTTAATGGATATACTCTTTCTCACGCTTATCAAGAAGGTTACTCAAATTGTCCAATTGATAAAGATTTTGGTCCAGCGGACGTTAGGGGTCGCTTTAGCACCTACACGTGGGCCACAGGTATGGGTGACATGCCCGACACAGTCTTTCCACCCATAAAAGGAAATTTGCAGATTACTTATGATGAAGGTCAAACCACTTTGCATCAAATGTTAGATCCTGAAAGTGAACTTAATTTTTCACAGGTGATGCCAGACTCTATAAGGATAGTTGACCAACCTTTTAATCCTGATGCAACAAAATTTAAACTTTTGCCACATCATGTAATTACTGGGTGGACTCATACTCGCCACGAAGAAGACGAAATTGGCCGCTGTCACATTTTATGGTCACCGTTTTATAACTGGTCCGATCCATTGTCATCTTCCGCACGCAGGCACAACAAGCCTTTTCATGGATTTTATCGCACAGAAACAGCAATTCCTATTTCTTTACCCGGGTTTGACTCTAATGGGTTTTTGGATGCTAATAGCGATTTTGGCTATATGGTTTTAAAAAGAATATACGGCATGTCTGTCACCGAGCGCAGCAGCCCACCCGGCGCCAAAATAACCAAATTGCACCCTCTGAGAGATCGAGACTTTAACAATCCCGATGTTTTGATGGGATATTCTCCGGGCCACAGCTATTCTTGCAATCTACCCAGTGATGCTACATATCATTCTTTCCTAGACGGATATTGGAGACCCGATTATTCCACCGGCTACATGTACCCATCTACAGATCCCGTATACAAAGCATATGCCGGCTTCGCTCGCGTACCATTTGTAATTAAGTTGGGATTCACTTATAATGCTAGAGAGCAATCTTTTGCCACTTTTCCAATTGATGACGCCTCGCACTGTCTTCACCCTTACAATGAATACCTTAAAAGCAAATACGAAGCTTCCACAGAAGAAATCGGCGGCTTTGACACGCTTCTCGAAAAATATATGCATAGTACAGACTTGTTTGTTAGTCGTGTAACTAAATTTAAATATCACTTCGCCGCGGCAAACGGTGGCCGCTTGAGTCCCTCGAATGGCTTTATTGAAGCAGATGCAATTGATGTTTGGGCCAACAACGACAGATCGCCCAACAGTAGTTATGATCCCGATCAGGGTGTTGTTGCCGCGGCAATGCCATTCTTGCGATGCAAAACAGTCGATGGACAATCTACTGATACCATAACGCACAAACTAAGATTCCCGCGGCCTTATGATGGTAGTGAGTTGAGACAACATCTAGGGTTTGATGCATGGTATACTGGAGACTCATCCACATGGCCTGATGTTCGTACTGTTAGCGCCCTAGCCGCTCATGCCCCAAACACCCCTCTAGCAAAAATGCAGTTCGCCGTCGAAAGAGACGCGGAGCAAAATTGGTATCGTATGTATTGGGGCCCTATTTCTAACTCTGCCCGCGGAAACGCCGCATATAATAGAGATTATCGCGAAAAACTTTTGTATTATGGAGATCCAACGATAATAGACATGTTCGCTTGGATAAGATTTCAAATGTATGTGTCGAATTTATCAAAAATGTGGACATACGATGATACACCCAAAGAAGCTAGAATAAGAATGCAAAAAATGCCCGAATATAGAACGGATATGTATTCTGCAATTGCTGAAGGATCAGAAGAATACCGTGACGTTGAGGAGTACAACGAATACGTGGGCGATGTTTTAATGAATGACCGCCTGCGTGAGTTTGGCTTCCGACCAACAGAAGACGACGTCGAAGCAGTCGAGGCCACTACTGGTCACGACTATTCCCATAGGTTAGATTAAGAGGAGTACACTTAAGTGCCTAAGAAAAAACTATACATATCCCCCGACTCTACAACAGATGGGAATGATTTTTTAAAACAAGCTTTAGGGTGTGTTCAATATGAGGAAACATCTTCATATGAAATACCAGAACCCCCACCAGCATCCTTGAAACATGGTGAAACATGGAGCGCTGATTATGTTTTCTATACTCAATTTGGAGATGCTAATCGCAAATTATTAACCGATCCTGATAGTGGTGTTATGGATAAGATTGAAGAAACATATGGCACCGGTATGGGCCTTCATGGCTTCCGAGCTTATATTCGCAACGCTTGGGCGAGCAACGCAGACGGTGTCGACACTGGCACTTTTGGTGTTGAAAATACAAATATATACAAATCGCTTTTGTCGCTTGAAATCAACCCCGGCAGGATGGTTCCCATTGATGAAAACAAGGTACTACCTAATTTTAAAATTCCTTGTAGAATTTTTTCTAATCCAAATTATGCTATGAGTGATAAGAGTTGGCAAACTATATGGCTTGGCGGCACCTTAAACAACACAGTGTATAAAAAACTGGTTGATCCAGATACTGTTTTTTACGATCATTCTTTTGTTGTTAATTGTTTCGATGATCAACTAGATTTATTGGCATGGCAGGGCACGCCGGGTGTCGGTGCCTCGGATCCGTTTACTCTTGATACTAATCTAGGCATGTCAGTTAGGGGTCAATATAATAACTATAATATATGGATTCAAAAATATCAAGATTGGGAATCTGATAAGCACGAATTATTGCTGCCAAATTTAATGTTCGAAGCCAATTATATAAGTGAACAAATATCGTTCAGAGAAGATCTTCAAGCCTATTGGTCCAAAACCATGAATGAGGAATCGTTCGACTCCGAGCGGCCCTCCGAACTGCTAGATTGGTACTATGGGAAATCTGGTGATGTTATGGATCGATTACCGTGGCAATATTATCTAGAAAGAATGAATGACTACCCGGGATACTACACTTTATTTAATTATTATTACCCCCTATCTCTGACAGGCATGACTATGAATCCCGATCTTTCTGTTGCATTAACAGCCAAAACTCTTTCTTCAGAAACCTTCTTATATTATCCTCCAGTCGCAGAGGCCGACCCCCTACCTACATTTCTTTCAGATGAATTGTCAAGAACCAATGCCAGCCCAAACGACAAATTAGAAACTGAAATGAGAACAAAAATGGAAGTAGATCAGTGGTATGGTGACTTTTGGATTAATGCTCATAAACCAGTCGATTTAGAAAACAAAGTTAAACACACACAAAAAAATATTATGATACCACAATCTTATTGGGGCCCACAAGCATACCTTGTTGGTCCCAACGGCCGTTTTAATGTGCGACAAAATTATGTTAAATTAATCCCCGACGAAGCTGGAGACATAACTGGCGCAGGAGACCCACCGCAAACAGCAAGGAACAAAGGCATTGTTATAAACCTAAAAAGACATCAGCCCTATGATATGCAAGAGGCCATGGGTCAGGAGGAATATCATGAAGCAATCGACAAACAAGCTCGTAGGTTAGTTCCTGATATGTCATTTCATGAAAACCGATATAATTATCCGTGGAACATACGCAAAGCTATTGAAGCTCATGATTTTAGCGGCAAATTTTTAGAAACACTAAAAGATGTAGATAATAACAATTTTACAAATTTTCAATATAAAGAGTATCCACTAAAAGGTTCATCAGAAGTTGATCTGCCCATATATCACGATGATGGCGCCATAAGCTCCTATAAAAAAAGAGAAGTGTATGATGTTAAGCTCCAAGGGTTTGACTTTATACAATATTTACTTTACATCATTAATAATTATGGAGAAGCCGTAAACGATGATTTTGTGTTTCTTGGTACGCGTGATACAACAAATGGCGCAACTTTTTCTGATAATCTACTGTATAGATTTACCAACACAAAATCAGCATTAAAAATGCTGGACTCTACGCTTGATTCATTGAATATTTACACTCATTATTTACAACAAGAAAACATAGATCACATAATTGACGTTGAAGATGGCTTCAACTTCCAATTGCCGCAAGAATTAGTTTACAATAATTTCTTCAATCCACGACTGTCATTTACAGAATGTCTAGCATACAAAATTGAAAAATCTAACGCTGGAAACAATATACAAAATTGGTGGATATGGAACTCATCTCAAGACGCAAAAGAAAACTCTCTTGTCATTAACGACAGTCAAGTAAAATATGGTAAAGATTATACGTATACGTGTTATGGTTATTTTCTTGTTCTAAGTCACAAATATAAATATAGCGATTTTAGATTGACCAAACAAACTAACAACTACGACACAAATAGTGATGGAGCTGTTGATCAATACTGCGTTCAATTTTATGAGCCGCTTAGTAAACTTATTGCGCCACAAATTTTTGCAATTGCATCAACTGAAGGTAGGCAGCCAAAAAGTACAGAATACCATGATTTAGCGGAGTACAACTCTTTTGCCACTGCCGAATATGATATATCAAACTCGCCATCATTAGCAGATTTTTACTTAAATGTCGAGCCGTGTTTTAAAGTTATAAAGGTGCCGTTGTTTAAAAAAACGTGCGCTGTATTTGATAATCCCGGCAACAAAATAACAGTCGTTCCGTTTCACATAATTGACAATCAAAACAAAATAGGTTTCAACATAAGTCAAGATAGTTGGAAACCATTCCCATACCCACCTTGCCTTAATGAAAAAGAAGTTGAACTTAGAACTAGGTACCTTAGTAGTAAAGACTTGTTTTTAACAAATAATATAAAACAGGTCTCGGAGTCTCCCGCTCGCTACCTTGAAGTGTATCGCACCGATAAAAAGCCAGATTCATATTATGACTTTAATTTAAAGCGTGTTTCTAACATTGATTTAAGGATCGCTGGTGAAAAATACAATAGAACCGAGTATACGTTTGCTGACAAATTAACGCCCAATAAAACATATTATTATTTATTTAGATATGTTACCGAAAATGGAATGCCCGGCCATCCTTCAAGAATATATGAGTGTAAAGTGGTGGATGATGGTGGTTATAAGTATGCATTGTTTGACACTGTTAATACTTCCGAATTCGGAGTGAAAGAAAATCGCCAAACCAACACAACGTTTAAAAAACTTTTTCAAATAGAACCACACATAAAACAAATGCAATTAAATTATGGTGAAGCCGATTTCACTTCGCCCGCTAACACACAGTTGGATAAAGTTACTATTGGCGCCTCTAAATCAAAAATATGGGATAAGAAATTTAAAATTAGAATGACTTCTAAAAAATCAGGTAAAATAGTAGATTTAAATCTAAAATTCAACATACAGGACAAGGATTTATCTTAAAAAACTAGTTATATTATGGCTTTCTTAAAATCAAGTGATTCAATTATTATCAAAGCGGTCTTAACCGACGAAGGCAGAAAATTGCTTTCCCGCGGCCAATTTAAAATATCAAAATTTGCTTTTGGTGATGACGAAATAGATTATGAATTAATAGATCCCGATAAACTCCGCACGACTGACGGTTATCAGCCAGCCATTAATAGTACAAAACTATTTGAAGCTTATGGAGATGCGCAAAAGAATATACAATTCGGACTAAACTCTTTTGATTCTGGTATTTTATATCTTTCCCCCAAAGAAAAAAGAGATAATCCTGACCACGCTCATGTTATGTTTTTACCTTTTTTAAAAACAAATAATATCTTAGGAGTATCTCCGACAATAACCGGCTCACTCTCTTATTTATCCTGCAATGATGAAACAACAGAGGAACTCAACAAAATCAATAACTTTAAATTTATGACCAACACCGATTTAAATTCAACTAAACTTGTTGTTGAATCAGGGCTTTCTGGTGTTGATGACCCCTCCAGAATATCAGCGACACAAAAAAACAAAGAACATTATATATTGAAAAAATTTCTATTAGATAGCGAATATTTTATATATGTTGATGATAGATTTATAAGAAATCTTGTAGGTTTATCTCCAAACTCTAAGTTTGAAAATTTTAAAAGTGGCGAAACAATAATTAGGTTTTTAGCTAGCGCTAAAGAGGCAGTACCCGTTTCCCTTGAAAGTGAGTTTGATAGCTATGCTACATATGTGCTGAGAACAATTCCAAACAACATGTACGATTGGGAAACTTCAGAAGACTCTCCATCATCTAGGCTACATTCGGTACATGAAAACGTACGTGGTTCCGTATTGGCTTTTAATCCGATGCTTGTTGATGAAATGAGAACTAACAGTTCCTCAAATACAGACTTTAGGTTTACAAAATTCGGAACTACTGATAAAATTATATTTAGTGAATTGCCAACTACTAAGTTTGATTATATAGATACAACTATTTATGTTATAGGAAGCACCACAAACACCAGAGTAATGATACCACTAAGGATCGTCAGGTATTCGGGTACAACGTAATTTTTGAAAAAAAGAAAAATATAAGAAACTATTTGCACAAAATTTACTATTTATTTAGACAAAGAGGAAAATAAATGGCTTTTTTAGATAACTCAGGCGACATCATTTTGGACGCAGTACTGACCGAAGACGGTCGCAAGCTAATGGCTCAAGGTAATTTTCGAATTACAAAATTCGCTTTAGGCGATGATGAAATCAACTACGATCTTTATGACACTGGACACCCATCTGGCTCGGCATATTATGATTTAGAAATTTTGCAAACTCCTGTTATGGAGGCCAGCACTGCTATTAATGCAAACATCAATTATGGGCTTCTGTCCATACCAAATCCGAACATATTACACATGCCCTCTATGAAGCGCAACCAATTGATTCAACAATCAATATTGGCAAGAGACAAGGTCTATTATCTAGCATATGACGATGGCACGACTTATGATGCTTTAGTAAGTGGTTTTGGCGGTGCAAACGGCGGAGGCAGAAAGAGCGTTTTACTTGCCGGCGATAGGACCACAAAGAACGTTATTGTGCTTGAGACAGGCATAGACAATGATGAAATTACGCCGACCCAAACAAATAAACAAAACTACATCGCAGCCCAAGGATTAACAGATGCAGGTTATACGGTATCTGTAGATTCAAGATTTATTTCTGTTGTATACGGCCCTTCGTCACAGGCATCATTTGCTAATGTTGCCGGCTCAGGAAAGGAGCAAATTTCGCTCCCACTTGAAGCTCGTGTACCCAATCAGAGAGATAAGAATATGCGAAATCATATGAAAACTATTGTTAGGGCTGTTCCTAATAATGTTGTTAAAAGAACAAATGATACAAAGGCTGATACAACGATATCAGTTATCGCCGGCCCCAGATCCGGAGCCACCGCCCTGTCTTTCGGTACACCACAATTGGCCCTGCGACATTTTAGGCGCTTCGGGACAACGGGAGCAACAATATCAGGAGCTTCCGGCACATACAGATACATTGATACTATGGTAAAAATCTATGGCGCCACTGGTGCCCAAGAACAATTGCCAATTAGAATTATACAAAAAGAATAACGGAGTATATAAATGCCAGTTCGAAATTTTGAACCACTTAGTCCTGCAACGGATGTAACAACAACT
>MDTB01169302.1_pt1 | contig 14113 bp, 13 predicted proteins | sample 811161 | NCBI WGS metagenome assembly MDTB01 (sample SAMN05326650, study PRJNA326480) | marine metagenome | isolation source: seawater | place: Mediterranean Sea | collected 2009
AACATTAAATTCAAAAGCTGTTGAGGCCGTAGATCACTTGAGGAATAATTCAAAAAAAATAGTATTTTTATCAAATGCACCTAGACCAAGTTCAAAAGTTATAAATTTCTTAATGAAAATGAACATGAATAAAAAATATCTTTCAAATGTTATGACTTCAGGAGAAGCAGCCATGTATGCAATAAATAAAAACCAGTTTGGAAAAACCTTTTATCACTTAGGCCCACCAAGAGATACGTCTGTTTTTGAAAAAGTAAAAGAAAACAAAACTGATCTTGAAAGCTGTGATTTTATCTTATGTACAGGTTTATTTGATGAACATGATAATGATTTAAAATATTACAAAAATTTTTTAAAGGAACATGTTAAAAAAACACTAGTTTGCACCAACCCAGATTTAACGGTGCACAGAGGAAATGTAGAAGAGTTATGCGCGGGATCAATAGCAAAAGCATTTGAGGAATTGGGTGGGAAGGTTGCTTATTTTGGAAAACCATACAAAGAGATTTACAAAGTATGTTTCAAACCTGATGAAAAAGTTTTAGCAATTGGTGATAATTTAAGAACAGACATAAAAGGAGCTAACAATTTAAATATTGATTGTATATTTATATCTGATGGGGTTCATCGAGATGAATTTAATGATACATCAGAGCTAGTGTCTCTTTTAGAGAAATATAAAGTAAAAGCAAATTTTTTTCAGAAAGAGTTTCAATGGTAATGAAAATTTACAATAACGCAAACTTAAATCGTAAACATCTCAATGGCGTAATAGCTATAGGTAACTTTGATGGATTACACCTTGGTCATCAAAAAGTTATTAATGAAGCAAGGCAAAAAGCAAAAAAATTTAAATTACCTTTAGGCGTTATGACTTTTGAACCAGTTCCTGTTATGTTTTTTAGTAAAAAAAATAATGATCATAGAATAAATTCATTACAACAAAAAAAAAAACAACTTAAAAAACTAAAATTAGACTTTTTATTAATAATTAAATTTAATAAAAAATTTTCATCTTTAACGGCAGAAAAATTTATCAGTAAAGTTATTAATAAAAAGACAAAATGTAAATATTTGTATGTAAGTAAAAATTTTAAATTTGGTTTTAAACGTCGAGGAAACGTACAAACTTTGAAAAAATTTGAGAAAGAATATAATTATAAAAATGTTATTACCAAACCTTATAAAAAAAATAACAAAATAATTTCTTCTACAATCATTAGAAAAAAAATTAGATCAGGTAAAATTAATGAAATAAATAAGTTATTAAATCGTAATTGGTGTATTGAAGGAAAAGTTATTCAAGGAAAAAAAAGAGGGCGAAAAATAGGTTTCCCCACATGTAACATGAGTCTCAGTAATTACGTGATTCCTAAGCTAGGCGTGTATGCAGTAAAAGTTAATTATGGAAATCTTAATAAAGAAGGTATTGCTAATATAGGTTATAGGCCGACTTTTAAGGGACAAAGCCTATTATTAGAAACAAATATATTTGGAATTAACAAAAATTTATATAATAAAGTAATCAATGTAAGTTTTAAAAAATTTATAAGATCGGAAAAAAAATTTAAGAATTTTGAATATTTAAAAAAACAAATAAAAATTGATATAAAAGAAGCTAGAAAATAAATAATGTCCAAAGATACTTTGCAGTTACCTAAAACATCTTTTTCTATGAAAGCTAGCTTGCCAAGTAAAGAACCAGAAATTTTAAAAAAATGGGAAAAAAATAAAATTTTCGATAAATTAAGAAAAAATTCCAAAGGCAAAGAGAAATTCATTTTGCACGATGGACCCCCATATGCAAATGGCCATATTCATATGGGAACTGCTCTTAATAAAATTTTGAAAGACATTATAATTCGTTTTCACCAAATGGACGGAAAAGACTCTGTGTATGTTCCTGGATGGGATTGTCATGGATTGCCTATTGAATGGAAGATAGAGGAGCAATACAAGAAAAAGAAAAAGAACAAGGATGAAGTTCCAATAAAAGATTTTAGGCAAGAATGTAGGGAATTTGCAAAAAGCTGGATAGATGTGCATATAAAAGAGTTCAAACGATTAGGTGTAGTAGGAGACTTTGATAACTATTATTCCACGATGAGCTACGAAGCTGAAGCTCAAATTGTAAGAGAATTAGGTAAATTTCTTTTAGACGGGAGTTTATATCAAGGTTTTAAACCGGTTTTATGGTCTACAGTAGAAAAGACAGCTTTAGCTGATGCAGAAGTTGAATATTTAGATCACACTTCTAATACGATATATGTAGCTTTTAAAATTAAAGACACTAATAAAGATTTTCTAAAAGATTCTAGTGTTATTATTTGGACAACCACACCTTGGACAATTCCAGCTAATAGAGCATTAGCTTACAATAGTGATATAGAATATTCAGTTTTAGAAATTGAAGATCTTGAATATTTTAATGAGAAAAAGATTGTAGTTGCAAAAAATTTAATTAGTTCAATTGTTAAAGAATGCGCTATAAAAAATTATAAAGAGTTGAAAACTTTCAAAGGATCTGAATTGAAGGGAACTATTTGCAACCACCCATTTATCAAAATGAATTATGACTATGATGTTCCAATGTTAGATGCTCAATTTGTTAATTTAGATCAAGGAACTGGAATTGTACATTGTGCTCCAAGCCACGGTCCAGATGATTTTAACTTATGCTTGAAAAATAATATACCTTCTCTATACACTGTAGATAACGCGGGTCTTTATACTAAAGAAATACCTTTTTTTTCTAACACACATATATTTAAGGCAGACCCTATTGTTATAGAAAAGTTAAAAGAACAAAATAAATTACTTAAAAGTGATAAACTCAATCATAGCTATCCTCATTCATGGAGATCTAAAGCACCTCTTATTTATAGAGCGACTCCCCAATGGTTTATTTCAATGAACAAAAATGAACTTAGGAATAAAGCTGTTAAGGCTATCAATGATACTGTTTTTTATCCAAGCAAAGGAAAAGAGAGATTGCTATCAATGGTTGAAGGAAGACCAGATTGGTGTGTTTCTCGCCAAAGAGTATGGGGAGTTCCTTTACCAATCTTTATTAATAAAAAAACTGGAGAACCACTACGAGATAAAAAAGTTATAGATAAAATAGCTTCAATTTATGAAAAAGAAGGATCTGATTGTTGGTTTACAGATGACCCGAAAATATTTTTAGGTAGTGAATATAACCCTAAAGATTATGAAAAACTTAATGATATTGTAGAAGTTTGGTTTGACAGTGGATCAACACATAGTTTTGTTTTAGAAAAAAGAAAAGATTTAAAATGGCCGGCAGACATGTATTTAGAAGGTTCTGATCAACATAGAGGTTGGTTTCACTCATCTTTACTAGAGTCCTGCGGAACAAGAGGAAAAGCGCCATTTGAAAGTATTCTTTCACACGGCTTTGTTGTAGACGGCAAGGGGATGAAAATGTCGAAATCAATGGGTAACGTCATTTCTCCTGAAGATATTTTAAAAAATTATGGAGCAGATATTCTCAGAGTTTGGGTTGCTTCATCTGATTATTCAGAAGATTTAAGAATTGATAAAAGTATTTTGACTCAGCATGCAGAGTCATACAGAAAAATACGAAATACTTTTAGATTTATGCTGGGAAATTTGAAGGACAACTATGAAAAAGAAGATTTTGAGAAAATAAATTTAGAGGAACTTGATGAATTGGAACAATATATATTACACAAAATTTATCAAATAAGTAAGTCTGTAGAAATAAACTTAAAAAATTATAATTTTCATAGACTATATAAGGAATTATTAAATTTTTGTTCTTTAGATCTTTCTTCTTTTTACTTTGATATAAGAAAGGATGTTCTCTATTGTGATAGTTTAGACTCGAAAAAAAGAATTAATTGTGTCAAAATTTTAAACATAATTTTAGAGAGCCTACTTAAATGGTTTGCTCCTATTTTAGTTTTTACAACTGACGAAGTATATAGTTTAATTAGTAAAGATGAGAAAAATATACATGAACATAACTTTGTGAATGTCCCAAAATCATGGGAGAATAAAAAATTGAACGATAAGTGGGATCAGTTGTTTAAGATTAAACAGGAAGTAAATATAGCATTAGAAGCTAAAAGGTCATCAAAAGAGATTGGATCAAGTCTAGAAGCTGAAGTTAAATTAAGTGTAAATAAAAATAAATTTGAGTTATTAAAAAATTTAGATCTAGCTGAGTATCTAATTACCTCAAAAGCAGAAAAAGTATTAATCCAAGATGAAGAAATGAAAGTTGTTGTAAATAAAGCAAAAGGTAACAAGTGTCCTAGATGTTGGAAAGTTTTAAAACATAGCTGTATTAGATGTTCCGACTTAATTTAGAATGTATCTTTCAAATAATTTAAAAGAATTAAAAAGCAATATTTTTAAAAAAGAAAACATTTTTTCTTTAGTAGTAATATCAACAATTTTTTTTTTGGACAGGTATTCAAAAACGATAATTATTAAAGATTTTAGTGAGCAGAAGTATTTTTTAAATGATTATTTAAATTTGGATTTAATTTGGAATACTGGAATAGGTTTTGGATTATTAGCCTCAGACTCTTCAATAACTTATAATGTGATAACATTTTTGATTGGTGCCATTATTTTGGCTTTGATATGCACAGCTATTATCTCTAAAAATTTATATAAATTAATTTTTTCTATAATCATTGGAGGTGCTTTAGGAAATTTTTATGACAGATTAGTTTTTAAAGCAGTTCCTGATTTCATAGATTTGCATTATAATAATTTTCATTGGTTTATATTTAATATTGCAGATATATTTATTACATTAGGAATTATTATTTATATTATGAGGGGACTATTTGAAAAAAATTAATTTATTTACATTAATAATATTTTTATTTTTTCTTTCATGCGGAAATGCAGGAAAAATATTAAGAAATGAAAAAGTTAATACAACCGACGAATTTTTAGTAAAAAAAAAAATCCATTGAAACTACCACCCGATATAGACAAAATTCCAAAACCAGGATCAATCTATGAAGCAGAGATGAAAGAGGAAGATAGCTTTAAAAAAATCATAAGTAAGGATAGAAAAAAAGGAAAAGTAAAAGAAAAACAATTTAACTCTCTTGAAGAGTCAATATTAAAAAGATTACCATAGTGATTAAAAAAAGTTTTTTCCGCAAAAATTATATAGATAAAAAAAATGTAAATATAAATTTGTTAAAAAAGATATCTAAGAAATTTATAAAATCAAAAAAAGAAATTAACAAAGAAATTAATAGCTCAAGAGAAACTCTAAATATTCTAAGTAAAAACTTTAAGTTAAATTTTAAACCTAAGCAATTTAAAGTTTTCAAAAAATATAAAACTATAGCAATAATAGGAATGGGAGGTTCCATTCTTGGAGCCGAAGCAGTAAAAAATTTTTTTAAAAGAAAAATAAAAAAAAATATATACTTTTTTAATAATTTAGACCCGGAATATGTTTCGAACTTCAAAAAAAAAGAAAACATTCAAAAAGTTTTATTTTTAGTTATTTCAAAATCAGGAAACACGATAGAGACATTGTCAAATTTTTTCTCATTAAATATAATTAAAAAAAATACAAAAAATATTATTATTATTTCTGAAAAATCAAACAATATATTATATAATGTAGCTCAAAAATTTAATTTATTTTTTATAGAACATAAAAAAAATATAGGCGGTAGATATTCTATTTTATCTGAAGTTGGCATTATTCCATCCTATTTAATGGGTCTCAACATAAACAAATTGAGACAAAGAATAAGAGATCCCTTGAGTAAAAAAAACCTAACATTTTTAAAAGAGAGCTCCTTAAAACTTTCAAGTTTTATCAGGTCAAAAAAATTCAATAATATAATATTTTTAAATTACGCACCTGAACTGGATAAATTTCTTTTTTGGTGCCAACAATTAATTGCAGAAAGTCTAGGAAAAGAAAAAAAGGGTTTCTTTCCAACAATATCTACGGCGCCCAAAGATCACCATAGTTTATTACAACTTTATTTAGACGGCCCTGAAGATAAGCTATTTTATATTTTTTCAGCTAGTGATGTTTCTGTTGAAAGAATTAATTTAAAAAAAATTTCATCTAATGCTTATTATCTTAATAAAAAAAAGCTTAGCACAATTAAAAATGCTCAAAAAAATGCACTAATCCAATCTTTAAAAAAAAATAAAATTCCTTTTAGAGAATTTAAAGTAAATAATATTAACGAAGAAACTCTTGGTGAATTATTTTCCTATTTTATTCTTGAAACTATATTAGTTGGAAAACTTACAGGGTTAAATCCATTTAATCAACCTGCTGTTGAACAGGTAAAAATTAGTACCAAAAAAATACTTAGTTAAAAATCCCAAATATTATTTTTGATCTTCCGTAATTTTTTGAAATTAATACTTTAATAAAATTTTCAAAATTATCATTAGATTTTCTCTCTCTATGAATAATGATAATATGTTTTCTCTTAAAAAGTTTGTTATCTTTTATAAGCGTAAGATTTTTAACAAATGACTTGTCCTTAAAAGGAGGATCTAAAAAAAAAATATCATAATTATCGACGTCTCCATTTCTTAAAAAGTTTTCAACATTATCATGAATAGCTCGAGCTCTATTGTCTATAGATAGTTTACTTATGTTATCTTTTAGAATTTTAAATGAATCTTTATTTTGTTCAACAAATCTTACATTATTTGCTCCTCTCGAGATACACTCCAATCCAAAAGATCCAATACCAGAATAAAGATCTAAAACTTTTGAATCTTTAATTTTTGTGAGAAAAAGATTTGAGTGAGCAAGAATATTAAAAATATTTTCCTTTACTTTATCTTTAAGAGGACGAGTATTATCATTTTTTATGAAATTGATTGATTTTCCTTTCAACGTTCCACCAATAATTCTCACTTTAGTTAATTACCCTCCACCCAATATCGTTACGATAAAAACCACCCTTCCAATTTATTTTTTTTATTAATTTTATAATGTTTTTTCTTATTATAAGAAAGTCTTTGCCAGTAGAGGTTATATTTAAAACTCTTCCACCATTTGAAAAAAAATTTCCATTCTGTAATAAGGTTCCGGCATGAAAAATTAAATCTTTTTTCAATAATTTAACTTTATTAAGATTTTTTATTAACCTCCTGTTTTTATATTTTCCCGGGTATCCTTTAGAGCACAAAACAATAGTCATACTTTTTTCTTTCTTCCATTCAATTTTTGTATACTTGAGTTTATTTGCTATTGAATTGTTTATAATCTTAATTAAGTCAGTCTTAAGTCTTGGTAATATTGTTTGGCATTCGGGATCGCCCATTCGAATATTATATTCAATAAGATAGGGATCATTATTTTTGATCATCAAACCTACGTATAAAAAACCTTTGTATGGATTTTTTTTTCTTTTTAAAGCAATTAATGTCGGCTTAACAATCCTTTCAATAATTTTTTTTTCAATTGATTTGTTAATAATCGGAGCAGGTGAGTAAGCACCCATACCACCAGTATTTGGTCCTTTGTCGCCTACATTAACTCTTTTGTGGTCTTGAGCGGTACCAAAAAATTTAAAATTATTATTATCAACTACTAAAAAATAGCTTGCCTCTTCTCCATCTAAAAATTCTTCTAAAACAAGTTTATTTGATGATTTAAATTTTCCCTTAAATATTATATCGGAGCAACTGATTACTTCTTTTTTTGTTTTACATATAGTGACACCTTTACCAGCCGCCAATCCATCTGCTTTTACAACAATAGGTAATTTAGCATTCTTTAAAAAATGTAAGACTTGTTTCATTTTAAAACAAATTTTATAATTTGCTGTTGGTATTTTATATTGAGAGCATAATTTTTTCATAAATGATTTAGATCCTTCTAGTTTTGCCGCATACCTATTAGGACCAAAAACCTTAATTTTATTTTTATTCAAAAAGTCAACTAGACCTTTAACAAGTGGTTCTTCTGGCCCGATTATAACTAAGTCAATTTTATAAAATTTAATTAATTTTAGAATTTTTTTAAAATCAAGAATATTTACGTCAATATTCTGAGCAAATTTAGCAGTACCAGCGTTTCCTGGTAAGCATATAATTTTTTTAACTACTTTTGACTCATATATTTTTTGGCAGAGAGCGTGTTCTCGGCCTCCACTTCCTATTAATCCAATATTCATGTTAAATTATATATTGTATAATTTATTCATGAATAAAAAAAAAGCCAAACTTAATTATAAACACAACTATTATGAAATAATCGAGGAAGGAGATTATGTTTTATGCGCTATTTCAGGAAAAGAAATACAATTACAAAACTTAAATTATTGGAACGTCGAGTTACAAGAAGCCTATTTTTCACCAGTGGAAGCTAAACAAAGATACAAAAAATAAAATAGCTGTTACATCCACCTATTATGTGTCCAGATCCATTGGTCGGGATTTTTATAAACCATTTTTTCTAAGACAATATTCAATTCTTTAGTAAGCTTAAGTTTATCAATAAAATTTTTTGGATCAATCTCATTTTTGAATTCAATTACAAATTTTTTATTGTCTATTCTCTTTATAAAAACTGGAATTATTTTCAAATTATATTTGATTGCAAGTTGTGCTGGTAAAGTAGTTGTATAAGCTGGAACATTAAAAAAATTTATTTTTTCTCCTTCACTCACTCTTTGATCAATCATTAGAGCAATACTATGGTTCCTTTTTATGTATTCAATTGCCTCTCTTACTCCATTAACACCTTTTTTGATTTGATTTTTACATACATATTTCTTTCTTAAATATTCCATAAAAGGATTTAAAAAAAAATTGTTCAAAGGCCTATAGATTGTAGCTAAGTCAATTTTTTTCTTTGATATTTCCATGGACATCAATTCAAAATTTGCAAAATGACCAGAAATAAAGATAACTGGTTTCTTTTTTTCAATGATATTAGAAAGAACATCTTCACCATAAATTGTCATATGATTATTTTTTTTTCGAAAAAAATTTAAAAAAATATATTCTATGAAGGTCATTCCATAATTTTTCCACATATTTTGAACTATTTTATCCTCTCTATCGCTTGAAAGATTTTGAGAAAAAATATTTAAATTTTTCTTCACAATTGTTTTAGATTTGAAAATAGGACCAACTAAAGAGAATAAGTAAGAAAAAATAATTCTACTAAAATTAAGCCCTAATACACGACCGATAAAAAATAATATATAAATTAAAATAGCCTGTAAAAGATAATTAAATTTTTTCACTTAAAACCTCTTTTGCCATTTCTATAAATTTTTCTTTTTCGTAAATTTCTAGAGAAATTTTTAAATAATTTAATTCATTTATATCAAAGTGCTTCATTTTGAAATAATCTTTTTCGGTTGTAATAATTTGATATCCACCAGCTCTAAGTTTATTTTTGATATCTTCAATTTCAATTTGTGAAAAAATGTGATGATCTGGAAATATTAATTTTTCCACAATCTTTAAATTATTTTCCTCAATTAACTGAAAAAAATTTTCTGGATTTCCAATCCCAGCAATTGCTAATAGTTTTTTATTTCTAAATTGTTCTAAGTTTTGAGGTTTATAGGTTGAATAAAAAATTTTTAAATTCTTATTAATATTTAAAATTTTTTTTTCAAAAGGTTCATTTTTTTTACCATTAATAAGAATAGCATGCGCTCGTCTTAGAGAGTTAAGACCCTCTCTTAGAGGACCTGCAGGTAATACTAAACCATTCCCAATAAGCTGATTTTGATTAAAACATAAAATGTTTAAATCTTTTTTGATACTAAAATCTTGAAAGCCATCATCTAAAATAATGCAATCATTTCCATATTTTGCAGCCTCCTTTATTCCTTGAATTCTATCTTGATTTAAAATTAGATTTGAAAAATTTTCTTTAATTAAACTATGTTCATCTTTGTGGTGTGAATAAAACTTTCTGACTATGACAGAGTTTTTCCCAATCTTTAAAAACTCTTTTGCTAAAAAAATGGAAGCGGGAGTTTTGCCAGTTCCACCTAAATAGATATTACCGATACAAATTATTGGAATATTAAATTTGATTTTTTTGGTAAAAATCTTTTTCAGATTAATAGCTAAAATAAATATTAATGATAGTGGAAATAAAAAAATTGAAATGAAATTAATTTTATCTTTCCAAAACCTTGGTTTAGTTAACTTCATTATTGATAATATTATTAATATTTGTCATTGTATTATTTAAGATTTTTTGGCTCAAATTATTTATTGAATAAGAAATCTTCTTATCCTCTTTTTGAATTATATTTAAATCTTCAATTAAATATCCACTTAATTCAGTATAATCTTTAATTTCTTTTGAGATATTACTTCCTTCTAAAATTCCATAAATTTCTTTAAAGTTATATACATATGGACCATGATAAATCTTGCAGCCCATTTTTGCTGCATCAATTGGATTTTGCCCACTATCATTTTCTAATTTTTTTAAAGTAGACTTACCTATAAAAACACTTTTGGCAAATTTAAAATAATTTTGCAAAACACCAAAAGAATTTATTATTATTACTTCTTTATTTTTTAAAAAAGCTTCACCTTTGCCTAAGATTTGAAAATCCAACTTATATTTTTTACACAATTCTCCAATTCTTTGTACTCTTTCGATATGTCTTGGGGCAATAATAGTAATTATTTTTTTATATTTTTCTTTTAATTTTAGGTGTGTTTTGAGACATAAAATTTCTTCACCTTCATGTGTACTTGCAGCAAGCCAAAATCTATTATTTATCAAAATTTTTTCATTTAAATTTTCTAGTTTTTGCTTGTTTATTTTATTGATAAACTTGATATTTCCAGTCAAATAAATATTTCTAGCATTTAATTTCTCAAGATAATTTTTGGTTTCTGAATTTGAAGCTAAACATAAGTCGAATAAGCTAAAAATTTTTTTTGCTGATTTAGGAAACATCATCCATTTTTTAAATGTCTTGTGTGTTATTCTTGCATTAATCAGAATTATTGGAATCTTAAGTTGGTTAGCCCTAAGAATTAAATTCGGCCAAATTTCTGAATCAACTAAAAATATCATATTCGGTTTCCACGAAAATAAGAATTTTGTAATTAAAAAGTTTACATCAAAAGGAAAAAATCGATGCTGAACATTGTCAAATTTTTTAAGCTCTTCTTTTGCTAAATTACTTGAACTTAAAGTCGTAGTACTTATTAGAAATTGATAATTGTGGCTTATATTTAATTCTTCTATAATTGGTATAATACTTTTAAATTCACCTATACTAGCAGCGTGAAACCAAATTAATTTTTTTTCTTTTCTTACAACATTAAAATGTGAAATAAAAATTTTCTCTTTAAATCTAATCGGATCCTCTTTTTTTTTTAATTTTCTTATAAAAATATAAATTAATAATAATGGGTAAATTAGGGTGGTTAAGACTCTATAAAAAAGAATCATTCTATCTCAGTTGTTTTTTGTATAATGATTTATATTCTTCACAATTATCAATTAGAAATTGATGATCACCAAAATTAATTATTTTTCCGTTTTTCATAACAAAAATTTTGTCAGCGTTATGTATTGTCGATAGTCTATGAGCAATTACTAAAGTAGTTTTGTTTTTTGTCAGGTTTTTTATGGCATTTTGTACAATTTCTTCTGAGTCCGCATCTAATGATGATGTTGCCTCATCTAAAAGTATTATTGGTGATTTTTTTAATATTGCCCTGGCAATAGAAATTCTTTGTTTTTGTCCCCCAGATAGTCTTACTCCATTCTCTCCGATTAATGTATTGAATTTATCAGGCATTTTATTAATAAACTCATCTGCTGCAGCAAACTCACAAGCTTTTTGAATTTCGTTAAAGGAAGCATTTTGGTTAGCATAGGCGATATTATCTCTAATAGTTGCATCGAAAAGAATTGTGTCTTGACTTACTAGTGATAGATTTTTTCTAAGTGTGCTTAAGCGAATACTCGCAATATCTTGTCCATCAATTTTTATTACACCTTTTTGAGGGTCATAAAATCTTGGTATTAAATTTAGGATAGTGCTTTTACCTGCACCACTATGACCTACAAAAGCCGCCATACTACCGCCCTTAATATTTAAATTGATATTTTTAACAGTTATATCATTTACAGTTTCATATTTAAAAAAAATATTTTCAAAACTTATATCAGCGTTTTTTATTTTTAGTTCAGGCAAGTTTTTATCTTCTTTAACTTTAATTTCCTTATCTATTACTTTAGTAATTCTTTCGAATGCAGTGGCCCCTTGGTAAATAGTAAGGTTTAATGTAGCTAAAGATCTAATTGGTTGATAAGCAAGCATCATAGCAGCTAAAAAAGAGAAAAAATTATTAACTTCTAATTCTCCCGTTGATATTAACTGTCCTGAAAAAGCGATAAAACCTGCAATCATTATACCCGTCAACGTTTCCATTAATGGAGCCGCTCTAATCAATACACTTGAAGTTTTAATATTTTTTTCTATCACATCATTTATGACTTCATTAGCTTCAGATTTTATAGTATTTTCTTTTTGATAAACTCTAATCATTCTCGCTCCTCTAAAAATTTCAGTCAAAAAAGTTACTAAAACACCAGAGGCATCTCCTGCCTTTCCAACTGCTTTTCCTATTCTTTTGCCTAATGATTTTGCTAATCCAGCCGCTAGAGGCATCATTAACATTGCGAATAAAGCTAACTTCCAGTTTTGATAAACCATAACTCCCACTAATGCTAAAACTGAAAAAGTATCTTTCATTAAATTTAATACACCGGTACTGACAAGGCTTTGAACTTGGCCAGCGTCAAACATTACATTAGAGATATATTTACCCGAGTGTCTACTATCTAGCGTTTGAATATCGCTTTTCACAATATTTTCTGCTATTTCTTTTTTTATTGTTCCCGAAACCTCTTCACCCACTCTAATAATCAGTAATCTTGCAAAGTACAAAGATATTCCTTTTCCAGCAAAAGCAACAATTATTAAAACTGGAATTACCCAAGATAAAGTTGTATTTTTTTCAATAAAAATTTTCTTTACAGCCGGATCTAATAACCAAGCAATACCAGAAGTACTTCCAGCAACTATTATAGACAATAATAAAGAAATAAAAATTTTTTTAAGATGTGCTCTAACATATTCTTTATACAGTCTTTTTAAAATTAATTTGATTTCAGCTATACTCATATTAAATATTTCATAGATAAATTCCTAAAAATAAAAATAAACCAGAATAATTGTTAAGTTTAAACGCTTTCAAGCAAGTTAATGGATTTTGTACTTTAAAATAAAAAACCTGATAAATTAAACTAGCAATAAATAAAAAAATAAAAAAAGTTGAAAAATTAAAATAGAAATCATCATAAAAGATAAAAATTAAAATTGATATTGTTATTAAATAAGAGATAGTCACAAATTGTTTAATATTATTTTTAAATTTTATAGCAGTAGATTTAAGACCAATAATTTCGTCATCCGATATATCTTGAGTACCATAAATCGTGTCATAGCCTAATGTCCAAAATATGGCTGATATATACAAAATCACTACCTCTAAAGAAATATCGTTTAGTATTGATGTCCAAGCCATTATTAAACCCCAGTTAAAAGTTATGCCAAGAAATAATTGAGGCCAATAAGTGATCCTTTTCATGAAAGGATATGAAAAAGCCAAAAACATTGAACTCAATCCAAGACAAATTGTTAAAAAATTAAACTCTAATAAAATTAAGAGAGACAATAAACAAAGAATAAGTACGTAAGCAAATGATTTAATAACTGAAATTTTCCCACATGCGATTGGTCTTTTTTTTGTTCTTTCAACTTGTTTATCAAAATCTTTATCAATTATATCATTGAATATGCAACCGGCACTTCTCATTAATACTGATCCCAAAAAAAATAAAATCAGATAATAAACAAAAGAATCATTATTTATTTCTTTGGAGTAGGCGTAAGCAAGCCCCCAGGAACAAGGCCAAAATAAAAGCATAAAACCTATAGGCTTGTTCAATCTGGTTAGTTCTATGAATATTTTTAATTGACGCATGAAATATTACTTGTAAATATCAAACACTAACTTCATAATCAATTTGATTCGATATGGA
>MDTB01013530.1_pt1 | contig 14112 bp, 13 predicted proteins | sample 811161 | NCBI WGS metagenome assembly MDTB01 (sample SAMN05326650, study PRJNA326480) | marine metagenome | isolation source: seawater | place: Mediterranean Sea | collected 2009
ATTTAAAAATAATCTTATTTTTTCTTCAGAAATAAAAGCCATTTTAAAATTTAGAGATGTAAAAAAACAGCCTAATTGGGAAAAGTTGAAGACTTTTTTATTTAAAAATTACAGATATTCATTTGGTGATCAAACTACATTTTTTGAAAATATTTATCTAATATCCCCAAATTCAATAAATATTTGGACATCTTGTGAATATAAAAAGATAACATTATGGAATTATAAAATTAAAAATAACACAAAAATATCTTTACTTAGTGCAGAAAAAAAATTTTTTAAATTAATAGAGAAAAGTTTTAAATATAGAGAAGACAATATAGATGAAGGAAAAAAAGCTTTTTTAGTTAGTGGTGGACTGGATTCTCCTACAATTGCTACTCTGGCCTCTCTAAGATCAAACAAAAAAAAAGTTGGTTATTCAATTTGTTATGAATACAAAAAAAATAAAAATGAACTCTATTATGATGAAAGTTATTTAATAAAAAAAATAATTAAAAAAAACAGGATGGAATGGAGGCCAATTTATATCAACTCTACAGATGTTAAATTGAACATTGATGAAATTTTAGATCGTCATGATGAACCAATATCTACTCCTACATGGGTGTCACATTATATTTTAGCAAAAAAAATATCAAAGGATGGCATTAATTTTCTTTTTGGAGGTGATGGTGGAGATCATGCGTTGGCAGGTATTTATGATGATTTTCCATATTATTTTGCAGATTTGTATAAAGCGAAAAATCATACAAAGTTAAATAAAGAGTTAAATTATTGGCAATTGAAGCATAATCACTCAATATTTACAAAAGATAAATCGATGTGGGAAATTTATAAAAAACAATGTTTTAATTTTAAAAAGCAGGGGTCAATATTGGATTTTTCTTGGGATGAAGAAAAAATGAGAAATTTGAAATCTTATGAAAATTTACAAGGTAAGTTTTTTAAAAATATTAATTATCTAAACCCTAAATTTCCTTCAGTTTCTAAATCCTATCTAAAAAGTAAATTGTGGCAAGATCTAGTTTATACCTCATCACCTCCAAGCTCTAGATCTGAGGCTATAAACTTTGGTTCATTTAATATAAATTTAAGAAGCATTTTTTTAGATAAAAATTTTATGGAGTTTTGTTGGTCTTTACCTAGTGAAATTATGATTAAAAATGGTAATACTAAATATTTAATGAGATATGCAATGAGAAACAAGTTACCCAAATGTGTTGTTGTAAATAATAAACACGTTGGTTTTAATTCTCCAGCGAATATATGGTTTAGGGGTTTTTTAAAATCAAGCCTTATTAAATCTATAAATATTTTATCAAATTCTAAATATCAATTATTAGACAAAGAATACACAGAATTGTTAATGAATAATCATTTCAATAATAAAGAAGATTATATGATGATTCTGTGGAAATTTTATGCAGTAGCTAGATGGATAGAAAAATGGAGATTTTAAATGAATTATAAAAAAAATTTTAAAGAGAAAGGTTATGTTATAATAGAAAAATTTTTAAATAAAGGTCAGCTCAACAATATTAAAAATGAAATAAAAGATATAACTGTTAATCAAATTAAAAAATTTAAGTACAAAGTCAGAAAAAAAGATTTAAAGAACATTCTTCACTTTGCAATGAAGCAAAATTCAAATTTGCGAAAAGAAATTTATAATCTGTTAAGATATTCGTTTAGAATTAGACAATTACAATCAGATACGAGAATATTAAAAATATTAAAAGAAATAGGTTTAAAAATTCCACTTTACACAGACATACCATCGTTAAGAGTTGATTTTTCAGATGAGGAGAAGTTTTTAAGAGGTCCACATCAAGATGTTGGATCTGTTATTTCAGAAAACTGTGCAACAATTTGGTTACCACTGACCGATGCTGATAAAACTTTTGGCTCAATTGCAATTTACGAAACAACTCATAAAAAAAAATTAAGAAAACAAATATTTATTAATAAAAATCAACTTACAAATAATGAAGTAAGTTTAGATAGGGTAGACAAAAAATTAAGGAAAGTGATGAAACTCAATGCTGGAGACTTAATTATTTTTGACTCATTTATAATTCATGAGTCAGTTAAATCTCAATTAGAGAATAACTTGAAACTTAATATTCAATTTATAGTTAATGATGGGGATAAAATTAATTTTAGAAACAGATATTATTCCTTAAAAAAAAAATTTGATGGAATGAGAAAAAAACAAATTGAAAATAATGCTAAAGTATAAAAAAAAAATTAATTGTAGTTATTGTTTTAAAAAAAATTGTTCTGAATTACAGTTTTCTAATTTTAATGAGAATGACTCAAGATTTTTAAATAAACCCAAAGATGTCTATTTATGTAAAAAGTGTAGTATGATTTTTTTAAAGCAGAAGAAAGATCTTAATAAACAAATTTTAAAATATTATAGCAACAGTAACCATTTTTTAAAGCCAGGTTCTATAAGTGAAGACCAAAAATTTAGAAGGATAAATCAGGTTGAATGGGTCTTATCAAACATACTAGTTACTGAGAAAATTAGCTCTGTAATAGATTTTGGAAGTGGATCTGGATATTTGTTAAAAGCATTTAAAGACAAAGGTTTTAAAAAATTGTTAGGTTTGGATTTTTCTAAAAAAATGTGTGAATTTGCAAAAAAAAAATATGGAATTAAATTTTTGAGTGGTGATTTTTTAAAACAAAAAATAAATCAAAAATATGATTTAGCTACTTGTATTCAAACATTGGAACATCTTATAAACCCTCAGAAATTTTTTATTAAAGTGAAGAAAATACTTAATAAAAATGGTTATCTATTTATAGAGGTTCCAGACTCAGACTTTCCGAGACACGATCAATTACCTGATTATTATGTTTTTGATCATTTATTTCATTTTACAGAAAAAAATTTATCCAACATGCTTGAAAATAATGGTTTTGAAATAATTTCTGTTTCACATTTAGATAATATGAAAGATAGCGGAAATCCATTCAGAGTTTTACGAATTTTAGCGAAAAAAAATACTCAATTTAAAAAAAGATATTTCATAAATCATTTAGATCTCAAAATTTTAAAAAAAACATTAAAAGAATATAAATTTAATCATTCTAAATATCTTAAAAAATTTAAAATAAAAATTAAAAAAATTAAAAAAAAAATTAAAAATCAAAAGTTTGCGGTTATCTGTGGAGGAGAACATACCAATTTATTATTAAAAAGATTTAAAGGTTATATTAATGATGCATCACTGATCTATGATAGTGATGAGTATATTTCTGGTAAAAAGTTAGGTAACATATTAATTGAAAGTAGTTCAAAAATTAAAAAAGATAATAAAATTAAAAATTTCATTATTTCATCAACCAATCATGAAAAAGAATTATATAATCACCTTAAGAGAATCAATCCAAAGTTTAATGTGCATACAATTTATGAAAATTATATTTAAAGCTTTTGAACTTTCTAATTTTATGAAGATTAAATGAATATGAATTTTGATGATATTAAAATTTTTTATAAACCTTATCCATATTTAATAATTGATAATTTTTTAACAGAAGAATATTCATCAAAGCTAAAGAATGATATTCTTGAGTTTAATAATTTTGATGACAAAGTAATGGTAAATAGAAATAGAATCAATAAAGGTTCAAAAAATTTTACAAAAATATTATCTACTTCTGAAAATATTAATAAATTTTATAACAATATAAATTCTATGGAAATGTTTCTTAAATTTTATAATTTATTCAATTTAGAAAATACGAATTGGAAAATTAATGAAAAACTACAATATTTTTCAAAAAACTACTTTGGTAAACAGAAAGATGATCTTTATGAAAACTTTATAAAGTTTTTGACATCTAAAAATATTCTAAAAACAAAAATAAATTTAGACATAGATTTTTCAGTGTCAGGAAAAGGCTATAATCGAGGCCCACATAGAGATAGAGAAACAAGGATTCTAAATTTTCTTATTTATTTAAATGATTTTAATAAAGAGGATGGTGGTGATTTTCAAATTTTTGATTATGAAACTAGAGAATTTAATAATCAATCTGATTATCCAAGGTTTCCAAATATAGATTTAGTATCATCAACCAATTCTGTACAGCCAAAAAAAGGAAAACTAGTTGTTTTTTTATCAACACCAAATTCCTACCATGCTGCTGGAGAGTTTTTATTAAGTGAAAAAAAAAGAGTATTTATTTATGGAAGCTACTCTTTAAATAAAAAAGTAAAGTGGACAACAAAAAAAGATTAAATAAAAGAGAAAATTGAAAAAAAAAATTTGTATTGTCGGTTTAGGTTATGTTGGGATGCCGTTAGCTCAAGAACTCTCAAAATATTTCGAAGTTACTGGCTTTGATACAAATAAAAAAAGAATTTATGAATTAGAAAATGGATTTGATAGAAATTTCCAAATTGATAAAAAAAATTTGAAAAATAATAAAATAAAAATTGTAAATAATTTTAATCAACTATCAGAGATAGATATTTTTATTGTTACCGTACCAACTCCAATTAAAAAAAATAAAGTTCCTGATTTAAATCCTTTAATAAAAGCAACTAAATCTATATCTAGTAAATTAAAAAAAGGTAATACAGTTATATATGAAAGCACAATGTATCCAGGACTCACAGAGGAAATACTTGTTCCTATAATTGAAAAAAAATCAAAATTAAAATTTAATATAGATTTTTCAGTAGGTTATAGCCCTGAAAGAATAAGTCCTGGCGTCAAATCTAAAGATTTAATTAGCATAACTAAAATTATTAGCGCATCAAACAAAAAAACATTAAAACTAATGAGAAATTTGTATGGCAAAATAATAAAATCTGGTTTGCATGAAGCTCCAAATATAAAAACAGCGGAAGCTGCAAAAATTTTAGAAAATATGCAAAGAGATTTAAATATTTCTTTGATAAATGAGGCGAGCATTATTTTTAACAAGATGAATATTAAAACATACGATGTGCTTAATGCGGCTAAAACAAAATGGAATTTTATTGATATAGAGCCAGGTTTAGTTGGTGGTCACTGTGTAAGTGTAGACCCATATTATTTAAAATATAAAGCTGAAAAGATTGGTTATTTTCCAAAAGTAATATCATCAGGTAGAAAAATAAATGAGAAAATGGCATATTACATTTTTAAAAAAGTTATTAATTATTTTTCAGTAAAAAAAGAAAAAAAAATTAAAAAACTTAATATTGGTATCTTGGGACTATCTTTTAAAGAAAATTGTCCAGATATTAGAAATAGCCAGGTATTTAAGATTATAGATTATTTCAAAAAAACTAATATGAATTTACAGTTACTTGATCCTTGGGTTTTAAAAAAAGATTTAGAACACAAGAAATATAAAAAAGTATTTGTTACTAAATTTACAAAAAAATTAGACTGTTTAATAATTTCTGTAAAACATGACTTATTTTTAAAATTAAAAGATCAATATTATCAAAAATTGATGAAAAAAAATTCTCTTATTTTTGACTTGAAAAATATTTTAAAAGGTAAAGCATTTATAAATATAGAAATAAAAACTTTATAAATGTATTGTATAGTTCAAGCAAGATGTGGATCAAAAAGATTAAAGAAAAAAATCTTTAAAAAAATAAAAAATATTTCAATTATAGAAAGAGTTATAAATAGACTTAAAAAGTCAAAAAAAATATCTAAAATTATCATCGCTACTTCTGTGAGTCGAAGTGATGATGAATTGGAGAATTTTTGTAAAACAAAAAAAATTTTATTTTACCGTGGTAGTTTGAATAATGTTGCATCAAGATTTTTAGAAATTTCAAATAATTATAATCTAAAAAATATAATTAGAATTTCTTGTGATAGTCCATTTATAAATCCAAAGATTCTAGATGAAGGAGTCTCATTTTTTAAAAAATCCAAATTTGATGTTATAACGAATGTTTTTCCTAGGACTTATCCAAAAGGTTTATCATATGAAATATTTAAAACATCAATTTTAAAAAAAAATATAGAATATTTTTCTAGAAGAGACAAAGAACATGTCACTACTTTTTTTTATAAAAATTCTAAAAAATTTAAAATTTATAATTTTTATTCAAAAAAAAATTTCAAAAACATTAATTTATGTGTAGATACTTATGAAGATTTAGAATTTTTAAGAAAGAATTATAATAAAGTTTCAAAAATAAATTTTTATGAAAAAAATTAATTGTGCATTAATTGGGTATGGAAATGTTGGGGAACAACACGCATATTTTTTAGAGAAAAATTCTACAACAAACCTTATTTATATATATGAAAAAAAATCAAAAATAAGAAAAAATAATAAATTTAAATTTAAAAATGTGAAATGGGTTGAGAATGAAAATATAATTTTTAAAGATAAAAATATTGATTTAGTCGTAATAAGCTCGTATGACAATCATCATTTCAGACAAATAAAAAAAAGTCTAGAATATAAAAAATATATTTTTTGTGAAAAACCTATATGTCAAAATTTAAACCAATTAAAAGAAATAAATGATTTATTAAAAAAAAATAAATCAAATAAATTTTCATCAAATTTAATATTGCGCTCAGACCAGGAGTTCAATTTTATAAAAAAATTAATAAATAAGAAAAAAATTGGAAAAATCTATTATTCAGAGGGAGATTATAACTACGGAAGGTTAAATAAACTCACACAGGGTTGGAGAGGACTAATACCTTTTTATTCAGTTATGAGTGGAGGGGGAATTCATCTTATAGATACTATATGTGATTTTTTAAGTGATTATCCAAGTTCTGTTTATGCTTCAGCTAATAAAATTATTACAAAAAAAACTAAATTTAAATTTAATGACTTCGTAATCGCAATTTTAAAGTTTAAGGACAAAAGTTTATCAAAAATTACAGCCAATTTTGGTTGTGTAACCTCCCATCATCATTCTTTGAAAATTTTTGGTTCAAAGGCTACTTTTTTAAAGGAATATGACAATTCAAAATTAATTATAAATCGTGATAATAAAAAAAGAAATAAGTATCAAAAATTTAAATTTGAAAAAAAAAATAAGAAATATAAAATTTTGGAAAACTTTATCGACAGTTTTGATAAAAAATTAAAAAAAAAAAGAGAATTACCAGATAATCTAACAGTAATAAAAATAATGTTAATTTGTTTTGCAATTGAAAAATCCTTTAAAACTAATAAAGAGATAAAAATTAATTATAAAAATATAACTTTAAACTAATGAAGTATCCATTTGGTAAACCAGTATTTAACAGTAAAGATTACTTGCCGAATATAAAATCAATACTGTCTTCTGGAAAGTTGGTTCATGGAAAGTACATGGATAAATTTGAAGAGGAATTCAAAAAATTTACTTTGGCAAACGATGCAATTTCAGTTACTTCATGTACAACTGGTATGCAACTTTTTTATCAGGTAATAGGTATTTCTAAGGGAGACGAAGTTATTGTTTCTTCTCAAACTCATGTTGCTACTGCACATGCAATAGAGTCATCTGGTGCAAAACCTGTATTTATTGACAGTGAGTTAAATTCAGGAAATTTGAAAATTAGTGATATTGAAAAAAAAATAAATAAAAAAACAAAAGTTATTACAGTTGTTCACTATTTAGGTAACCCGGTAGACATGATCGAAATAAATAAATTAGCAAGGAAACATAAATTGTTTGTTCTTGAAGATTGTGCGCTTGCGTTGGGAGCAAAGATTAAAAATAAACATGTTGGTTTGTATGGAGATGCGGGTTTTTTTTCTTTTTATCCAGTGAAGCATATCACAACTGGAGAGGGTGGAATGATAATTTTAAAAAATAAAAAATTTTCAAAAAAAATACGTAAGATGAGAGCATTCGGTTACAATAAGAATTTGAACCAAAGAAAAATACCTGGCGAATATGATGTAGATACTTTTGGTTTAAATTATCGAATGGGAGAAATAAATGCTTCAATAGGATGTCTTCAATTGTTGGATGTAAAGAAATTTTTATCAATAAGAAAAAAAAATTTTCTAAAGATTTTTAATAGTTTCAAAAATTTTAAAAGTTTTAAAATTCTAAAACATTTACAAAATGATAATTTCCAAAGCTCTTATTATTGTATATCATTAATTTTAAATTCAAATTTACTAAAACATAGAAAAAAAATAATTAAAAAGCTCAACGCTAAAGGTTTGGGCACTAGTATTTATTATCCAAAGCCAGTACCACTGCTGCAATATTACAAAAGGAAATATAAATTTAAAGACAAACATTTTAAAGTCTCTAAAATTATTAGTCATAATTCTATTTGCTTGCCAATTGGCCAACATTTAAATAATACAGACATTAAAGATATGATTAAAATTATTAAAAAAATATTTATTTCTTATGAAAAATAAAAAAATACTATTAGTTGGTGGCTGTGGTTTTATTGGCCATAATTTAGCGCTCAATCTAAAAGATCAAGGTCATGATGTTCACTTGATTGATAGTTTTGGAGTTAATAATTTTATCACACTTTTAGATAACAAAGATAACGTACCACATCCTGAACTATCAAAAAAAGTTTTAGATGAACGCATAGAGTTAATAAAAGTTTCTAGTTGTAGTCTATTGGTACAAGACGCAAGAGATTATCACGCAATAAGTAAAACAATTGACAGAATAAACCCAGAGGTAGTGATTCAGTTAGCTGCGGTGTCGCATGCTGACAGATCAAATAAATCTCCCTACAATACTTTTGACCATAGTTTAAGAACATTAGAAAATGTTTTAGATGCTATAAAGTTTACTAAAAGCGTTGAACAATTTATTTTTATGTCATCAAGTATGGTTTATGGAAATTTTGATGGCAAAGAGGTTGATGAAGAGACTAATTGTTCTCCAATAGGAATATATGGCGCTTTGAAGTTCGCTGCAGAAAAAATCATAATTGCTTACAATCAAGTGTTTGATTTAAATTATACCATTATAAGACCTTCAGCATTATATGGAGAAAGGTGTATAAGTAGAAGAGTTGGGCAAATTTTTATAGAAAATGCTTTGTTTGGAAAAAAAATTTCAGTTAATGGTTTAGGAGATGAAAAATTAGATTTTACTTATATTCTAGATTTAATTCAGGGAATTTCAAAATCAATCGGTAACGAAAAAGCTTACAATCAAATCTTCAACATAACTTTTGGAGAAGGCAGGCAAATTTTGAAATTAATTGAAATAATTAAAAATAATTTTAGTAATATTGAGGTTGAGTTTAAAGAAAGAAGTAAACTTGTTCCTGTAAGAGGGACATTATCAAATGCAAAATCAAAAGATCTTTTAGGTTATAGATCTGAATGGCCTTTAGAAAAAGGTTATCAACAATACATTTCTTGGTACAAAGACTTTTTTGATAAAAAAATAAATGTTAATTAAAGATTTTTGGCTTTCAAAGGTTTCAAATATAAATTGTTTTAATATTAAGTCTCCGCATTTAAGCAAAGATAAGTTAAATATAAAAAAAAATTTATTAATAACTTGTAAAACTAAAGAAATAAATAAAGTTAAAAATGTTAATAAAAAAAATAATCTAGAATTCAAATTTATAGGAAAAAATATAATTTTTATAAGAAAAATTGATAGTAAAAAAATTAAATTAGAAAATGATTTTAATTTAAGTATTTCAAAAGAAAAAGATAAACAAAAATTAGTTGATATTTGTGTAAAAAATATGAAATCAAGTAGATTTGATTTAGATAAAAGAATTCCAAAGGTAGTAGTTAAAAAAATAAGACTTAGTTGGATATCCTCTTATTTTTTAAATTCAAAGGATAAACGTATATACTCAGCTACACACAAAAATAAAATAGTTGGTTTGTTGTGTGTTTTGAAAAAAAAAAGAAATATTTTTATAGACTTAATTTCAATTTCAAAAAATTATAGTGGAAAAGGGTTTGGATCTCGTATTATTGACAATTTGCAAATAAAATTCCCTAAATATAAAAGTATTATTGTGGGCACATATAATAAAAATAAAAAAGCAATTTTATTCTATAAAAAATATGGTTTTAAAAAAATAAAGACTTACAATGTTTTTCATTATTATGAGAAATAATATAATTAAAAATAATCAAACTTTTATCATTGCAGAGATAGGGAATAATCATGAGGGTAATTTTCAATTGGTGAAAAAAATGATTCGCGAAGCTTGGAAATGTGGAGTAAATGCAATTAAACTTCAGCATATTATTCCTGAAAAATTTTTTGCAGAAAAAAAACAAATAAAAAAATATAAAAAATTTCAATTTACAGACAAGCAAATTGAAAGTTTGATTAAATTTTCAAAAAAAAAAAAGATTTTATTATTTTGGACATTTTTTGATTTTGAAAGTTTTGAAAAATATAAATCAAAGGTAAAAGCATTTAAAATTTCATCTACAGATAATAATTTTTTTTATTTTATTGAGAAGATAATTAAGGAAAAAAAACAAACATTTATTTCACTTGGATTATATGAAAGAAATCATATTGATGGTTTAGTCAAATTTTTACTAAAACAGGATAAAAATTCTTATAAATATATTTCATTATTGCATTGCAGTTCTTCATATCCACTTAAAAATCATGAAGCAAATTTATCAGAAATAGTTTATTTGAAAAATAAATATCCTAAATTTAAGATTGGATATTCTGATCATACAATTGGGATTGATGCATCGATCACTGCTTTATCATTAGGTGCAGAGGTAATTGAAAAACATTTTACTATAAATAAAAAATATTCAAAATTTAGAGATCACTCACTATCAGCTGATATTAATGATATGAGAAATATAGTGGAAAAATCAAAAATAATTAAAGATTTACTTAAAAAAGTTGATTTTAAAAAAACAGATCAATATAAAAATATTAAATCATTAAGACGATTTATTGTATTTAATAAAATTAAAAAATCAAAAAATAAACTTAATATTAAAGATTTGCTATTTTTAAGATCAAGAGGAACAGTATCTGTTAAAAATCTTCATACAATATTAAGAAAAGAACAAATTAAAAAATAAAATATAATTGAATGTGTGGTATAGCTGGATATTTTGGACATCAAAGATTGTCTTCAAAAGTTATATCTTCAACTTTACATTTAATGAAATCGCGTGGCCCTGATTACTCAGATAGTTTCACTCATAATAAAGGAAATAAAAGAATAAACCTCTTGCATTCTAGATTGAGTATAATTGATTTAAGACAAAGATCTAATCAACCATTTGTAATTGGTAGTTATGTAATTATTTTTAATGGAGAAATATATAATTTTGAGTCATTAAGAAAAAATTTGAATATTCAAAATACTAAATTTTCAACAAATTCAGATACAGAAGTATTATTAAAATATTATATTAAATATGGAGTTAGATGTTTAGAGTATTTTGAAGGTATGTGGAGCTTCGCAATTTATAATAAAATAAATGGAGAGCTTTTCTTAGCAAGGGATAGATTTGGGGAAAAACCATTATTTTATTTTAAGGATAATCAAAATTTTTATTTTGGATCTGAAATTAAATATTTAAAATCATTAATTAATCAAAACTTAAAAATTAATAAAAATAAAATTAAAAGTTATTTATCTTTTGGTTACAAATCTTTATGTAAAAATGACCAAACTTTTTTTAAAGATATTTTCTCTTTATCTCCTGGAGAATATATTAAAATAAATAAGAAACAGTTTATTAAAAAAAAATATTGGCAGTTAAGACCAAAAATAGACAATAGTATCACTCAAAACGAAGCTCTCGAGGAAAGTGGCAGGCTCTTGCAAAATTCAATTAAACTAAGGACTAGATCAGATGTTCCATTAACAATATGCTTAAGTGGTGGCGTAGATGCTTCAGTTATTGCCTCGTATTGTGTTAAAAAACTTAATTTAAATATTAAAACTTTTTCAATTGTTGATAATGACGAAAGATATAACGAAATTAAAAATATAAAAATTTTACTTAAAGATTTAAAATGTAAAAATAAAGTCATAAATATTAATAAAAAAAATTTTTTAGAACAGCTTTCAGATTTAGTAAAATATCATGATGCACCATTAGCAAGTCTTGCACAATATTTGCATTATCTGTTAATGAAAGACGTAAAAAAAGACAAATATAGAGTTACAATTTCTGGAACAGCTGCAGATGAGATTTATTCTGGATATTATGAACACTTCTTATTAAATTTTAATGAAATTAAAAATATAAAAAAATTATATAATTCCGAATTAAAAGAATGGAAAAATTTTATTTTACCCAATATTAGGAATCCATATTTTAGAAATCCAAATTTATATGTAAAAGATCAGAATTTTAGAGAGCATGTCTATGATAGATTTTTTGAGTTTAATAAATATTTGAGCAAACCATTAAAATGGAAATTTACCGAAAAAATATATTCTAATAATTTGTATTGTAATAGAAAGTTAAATGAATTGTTTAATGAAACTACTCCTATAATTTTGTCTAATGAGGACCTGAATGCAATGAAGTGCTCCATTGAAAATAGATCTCCTTTTTTAGATAAAAAATTGGTCGAATTTATGTTTTCGATTAATCCTAGCTATAAAATCAAAAATGGTATTTCTAAATTTTTGTTGAGAAAATCTTCAGAAAATTTTGTTAATAAAAAAGTCCTTTATGACAGAAAAAAAAAAGGATTTAACTGTTCAATTGACTCACTAGTTAATTTTAATGATAAATCTTTTTTAAAAAATTTAATACAGGATGAATATTTAAATGAATTTGTTAATACAAAAAAATTAGTTAGTATAATAAATGCTAAAACAAAACCTAATTATTTAAGTAAATTTTTGTTTAATATTATTAATGTAAAATTTTTTTTAAAACATAATTTATAAACTATGAGATATTGTAAAAACTGTTTATTACCTGACACCAGACCAAATTTAAAAATCGGAACTAATGGCATTTGTGATGCTTGTTTAAAAAATCCAAGCAAAACAAAATGGAGCTCAAGACTTGCCGAATTTAAAGATTTAGTGGATAAAATAAAAAAAAAAAAAGAGTCTATGATTGTGTTATCCCAGTTAGTGGTGGAAAGGATAGTACCTGGCAAGTTATAGTCGCAAAAAAATATGGTTTGAAACCTTTATGTGTTACCTGGAGATCACCTGCAAGAAATAGCTTAGGTCAAAAAAATCTAAATAATTTAATTAAACTTGGAGTAGATCATATTGATTTTTCAATTAATTTAAGTTTAGAAAAAAAATTTATTTATAAAACTTTTAAAATGTTTGGAAATCCACTTATACCTATGCATTTGGCACTCCATGCAATACCAACACAAATTGCTTTAGAAAAAAAGATACCTTTAATTTTATGGGGGGAGAATTCAGCATATGAATATGGAGGTGCAAAATCCTACAAAGGTAAATTTATGGATAACAAGTGGAGAAAAGTTTTTGGAGTCAATGAGGGGAAATCAATCGATTATTGGGTCAATAAAAATTTCCAAAAAAATGATCTTAATCCCTATCGTTTGCCTAGTAGTAAAAAGTTATATAAAAGCAAAATTAAAGAGGTTTTTTTAGGATATTTTTTTGAGTGGTCTCCTAAAAAAATTTATAATATTTCTAAAAAACACGGGTTTAAATCTGCCAAAATTCCAAAAACAGGATATTACAATTTTGCTGATATCGATGATGAATTTTTAATAACTATTCACCATTTAATGAAATGGTATAAATTTGGATTTACTAGAGAATGGGATAATTTATCAATAGAAATAAGAAATAAGAAGATAACAAGAAATAAAGCTTTAGAAATAATTAAAAACAAAGGTTTTATTATTCCCACTAAAGAGATAAGTAAATTTTGCAATTTTATTGGTATAGAAAAAAAAGAATTTTTTAAAATTGCGAATTTGCATAGAAATAAAAAAATTTGGAATAAAAAAAATAAAAAATGGATTATAAAAAATTTTTTAATTAAGAACTGGAAGTGGTAATTTAATATGATTTTAAAAAAAACCAAAAGATCTTGGACAGTTGGAAATAAGAAAGACATTGTAATTACTGAGAAATTAAAGATAAAACTTAATGATAATGAGCAAGTTTCATTTGTTGGAAGTAAAAGTAAAACAAATTATGAAATTTGTAAAAAAAATTGGGGTTA
>MDTB01101742.1_pt1 | contig 14112 bp, 15 predicted proteins | sample 811161 | NCBI WGS metagenome assembly MDTB01 (sample SAMN05326650, study PRJNA326480) | marine metagenome | isolation source: seawater | place: Mediterranean Sea | collected 2009
TAAAATAAAACATAAAGATTCATTTTTTTCAGAACTAAAAGTTCAACATAAGGGTCGATATCAGTCAACATTTCGGACGTTTTTAAACCTGGGTGCCGTATTGTTTTTAGGCTATATCATATTTTTTAGTTACCAATCTTATTTCCAGCAATATGACATTATTGACATTCCCGATTTAAGCAATCGCCCCGTTGATGAGGCAAAACTAGCACTGCAGGAATTAAGATTAAAACCTCGATCCATTAAGTATAATTTTCATCCTTCAATTCCTGAAGGTCATGTGATCCGTCTTGATCCACCGATGGGACGATCGATTAAACAAGGTCGTAGCGTTAAACTTTTTGTTTCTAAAGGTCGTCAGGAAATAGTTGTTCCATCCTTTTTAGGTAAAACAAAAGATGAACTTTATTTTTTGTTACAAGAATCGACCATTGAAATCGAAGAAATGCCGGATGAGTTCTCCATTGATGTCGAACGAGGTCGGGTTGTGTCACAAATTCCTTTACCTGATCAATACATGTTTGATAATGGTAAAATCCAAGTTGTTTTTAGTAAGGGATCTCCCGTTGAAGTGAAAACTCTTACAGATCTAGATGATGATTATAAACGAATCAGTGTTAAATTCACATTTTCAAATGATATGGATGCTTTTGATTTTGAGGTGTTAGAGCAAATTAATGAAGCACAATTTCAAGAATTGTATTCAGGCATTAATTATGGTGGCGATTTGTTTCAGGAAGAATTTATCGTTAATTCCTCTTCATCAATTTTAATTAAATTAAATGGAGAAAAGATATATTCAAATGATGAATCGAACGACAATTAGTGCAATTGAACGTAAATTTTTAAAGCAATTAATTAAAAACACAATTAAATTAAGGGGAAGCCAATACCCTAATCCTGCCGTCGGTGCGATGGTTATTAAAGATGATCAGATGATTTCTGAAGGTTATCATCATGCCTATGGCGAGGATCATGCCGAAGTTAAAGCAATTAAACAAGCTGGAGCAGATATTCAGGGATCTACGTTATTAATTACACTTGAACCATGTATCCATAAAGGCAAAACACCGCCGTGTTCAACCGCTATTATTAATGCAAAAGTTGCTCGAGTGATTTGGGCCATTAATGATCCTAATCCAATTGTTAATGGTCGGGCGGCAGCTATTTTAGTTGCTGAAGGGATTGAGGTGGTGCCACATTGTATGCCTGAGGACGCCAAGCATTGTTTTCCAGAATTCTTTACTTTTCATTCACTGAATCGCCCATATGTTTATGTTAAAGCTGCTATGACACTTGATGGTATGATTTCTCCGAATTCAAATCAGCTCCATTATATTTCTTCACCTGAATCTTTAGCACTTGTTCAAACATTGAGAACCTATGTTCAGGCAATTTGTGTGGGGGCTAATACAATTAATATTGATCAGCCTCGATTAACGGTTCGCATAGAGCGATCCATTGATTTTCAACCAATGATTGTTATTCTAGACCCTCGAAACAATATCGATGAGGCTTGGGTAAAATCAGCATTGGACTCTGGTCGACAGGTAACATTATTTCGATCTCGTCCAATTTCTTTCAACCATGCAGGATTGGTTGTCCATACGTTTTTAACCTCAGATAAAACCAATAACTGGCGTCAGGTACTTTCATTGTTATATGAGATGAATATTCATGCCGTTTTAGTTGAGGGCGGTTCTGCAATTTTTCATTCGATTTTAATGGCTGGTTTTTTTGATGAATTTTGGATTACGAAAGTTCCCAAAATATTTGGCCCTTCGGGAATTCCTTTTATTTCCAATGACCAGTTAATTTCGTTGGATTTACAGCTATTATCGGTCAATTCTTATGGTCCAGATACCGTCATAAAATATAAAAATAACCATGCTTTTTCATTGTGATGACTCATTATTTGATGATCTTCTTAAAAAAAAATTAACGGATAATCAACGATCACTTCTTAGTAAACAAGGCGTTAAGCGATCCGTTGATTTCTTTTTATTAACACCCAAACGGTATCATGTTCGACAGTATAATGTGTCTTTTTCTCAATTAAAGGCTCATCAGCCATATTCATTGATTGGTAAAATTCGATCCATTTCAAAACGAACGATTCGAAGAAACTTAATTCTTTATTCAGCTGTTTTAATTACCAATAAAGATCATATTCCATTGGTGTGGTTCAATCAACGCTATATTATTGATCGTTTAAAAAATCATCCTTATGTTGTTGTTACAGGAAAACTTGATACCACTTCTGAAGCGTTTCAGGTGTCATCTTTTGAAACATCGTCATCTTTAGCAAAAGCTGGCGATGGTCAGGTTTTTCCTGAATATCCAGATCTTAAAGGTGTTTCTAATAAGCTTTTAGTTGAACTTATTAAACCAATGTTAACCATGACCATTCAAGACCTATTACCTGATGTTATTCGCTCCTCTGAAGGGTTACTTGGAATACATCAGGCACTTCAGCATTTTCACTTTCCAAAATCTCAATATGATTTGGATCAAACCTATAAACGCTTGGCATTTGATGAAATGTTTATGTATATGTTTCCAAGACGTGAACGTCATCGGAATGTATCAAAACAAAGTTCTAGCTTTATTATATCGCCTGAAAATGATTTGATTCGAGATTATTTAGCTCAATTGCCATACCAATTAACTGGTGCACAACAGCGAGTGTGGGATCATATTTCAGATGATTTCAATTCAGCACGTAGTGTTTTTCGCTTGATCCAGGGTGATGTTGGTTCAGGTAAAACAGACGTAGCGATTCTAGCTTTGTTAGCTGCTGTTGGCACTGATTATAAATCGGCTTTGTTGGTGCCGACTGAAATTTTAGCTGAACAACATTTTTTGAAATTAAAGGACCGCTGTTTACAATTAGGGGTTCAGATTTTCTTATTGAAGGGCAAGCAACGAAAAAAAGATCGTCAACGTGTATTGGATGCCTTGGTTGAAGAGCCACCGTTAATTGTTGTTGGTACACATGCGCTTGTTCAGGACTCAGTCAATATTTCAAAATTGGGGTTGGTGGTTATTGATGAGCAACATCGTTTTGGTGTCTTTCAACGTCAGATATTGTTGGAAAAATCTGGACAAGCGCCGCACTGTTTGTTTATGTCAGCAACGCCAATTCCACGGACATTAATGTTAACCCATTACGGGGACTTAGATCATGATATTATCGATGAAATGCCTCCCGGACGCAAACCACCACAAACATATTTTGGGAAATCTCGGAAATTACATCAGATTTATGAATTTATCCGGCTTTCTTTGAAACAGGGCCGGCAAGCGTATGTGGTTTATCCATTAATTGAAGAATCTGAGCATTTGGAACATGTTCAACCGGCGGTTGATGGATACGAATCCTTAAAAGATGTTTTTCAAGAGTTTCATGTTGGGTTGCTTCATGGTCAAATGCCAAATGAAAATAAACAACAAGTGATGCAATTATTTAAAGACAATCAGATTCAAGTGCTTGTTTCTACTACCGTCATTGAGGTTGGGGTTGATGTTCCAAATGCAACCGTAATGGTTATTATGAATGCTGAACGATTTGGGTTGTCTCAGCTGCACCAACTTAGGGGGCGTGTTGGACGAGGTTCGGATCAAGCACATTGTTTTTTAGTTGCTGACCCAAAATCAGAAGAGTCTAAAAAGCGAATTCAAGCCATGGTCAAAACGACCAATGGATTTGAACTTGCCGAGGAAGATTTGAAAATTCGCGGGCCAGGTAATTTACTAGGTACTCAACAATCAGGTGATATTGTTTTTACATTTGCCAGTTTGTCTAATAAAGCATTAATTCAGCGTGTTGTTTCATCTTGTGATTTAGTGCTTCAAGAGCCGAATGATCATGCGCCTTTACGCCATTATTTTTCATCGTTAGCCTCCGTTCAAGCTGAATTATTAAATTAAATAAAAATAGCACAGTTATGCGTGTAAATTTTCAAAATATTTAATCCATATTTTTTTGATGAGTCATCATGAATGTTTCATTGGTCAGATTATGGCATGTTGATTACTATGAGTTTATGAATATAATTTCTGGAAACTACAAGCGTCGTAAACTTTTATATCCAAAACAGCGGCAGTTTCGCCCAACCAAATCAATTGTTCGTGAAGCTGTATTTAGTATGATTGGGCACAATATTCAGGGGGCATCTTTTTTAGACTTATGTTCAGGCACAGGAGCGATGGGATTGGAAGCGGAATCAAGAGGTGCTTCACAAGTTGTATGTGTTGATCGTGATACTCACTACTTAAATCAAAATGTAGAACAATTAAACGCGTCTGCTCTTGTTGTTCGCAGTGATGCGATTCGTTATCTTAAAACTGTTGATCAATCATTTGATTATATTTATTTTGACCCTGTTTGGTCAGACTACATGATTTATGAACAAACTATCTTATTGATTTTCAATTGTCAAATTTTAACAGATACTGGGTGGTTGCTTATTGAACATGATCATACGCTTAAAGATCGATTTCTTACCCATCAATACGTATTGCGACAAACTCACTATGGCAATTCTTTTTTAACAATTGTTTCAAAACCAGGGTTACGCTGATCTTTCGTTTGAATAAATTTTATTTATTTGTTATAAATTAATAGTGAATTCCAATATATTTCTAACAATCTTTTTATTTTTTTATTTAACTTTATTTAGTTTTTCTAGTCCTCTTCCATCATTTATTACGATTAATAAAGACGGTGGAATATCATTGCGCCAATTTGAGGATCCGAAGTCAGACGCTATTGGTGCTGTTTATAATGGTTATACATATAAAGTCACTGATGGAAAACGAAGTTACGTCAAAGTGAAAACGAGTAATGGGCTATTAGGTTGGGCTTGGGTTGGTCAAAATGATGAGCGTTTTGAATACCTTGGTGATAAAATTAAATCAAATGTTTCATATAATATTCCAGTTCAATTAGGCGATGAAAAAAGCCTAATACAACCCAATGAATTGGTAGATTTAGTTGATATATGGCACAGCCGATTAAAGGTCAAAACTCCAGATAATAAACATGGCTGGATGTATGCCGGAAAATATAATGATCCATGGGTGACATTTGTAGGTCAGCCATTATCGGAGGATTCTATTTATGCCAATTTTGAATCTGACACAATTGAAAGTAATGCGCTTATAAGCTCTAAAAAAGTTCAATTTTTTACTCAAAATGAATCATATCGATTTATTTCTGCTAAGGAAAGTGAAGTCGGTTTAGACTTCGATTTAACGTATGATCTTATGTCTGAAAATCATCGCAACAAACTTCAAATAACGCATATGGTTGCCGAAAAAAACCCAACGGATACATCAATCTCAATTTACATTAATAATATTAAATTTCTTGAGCGATACCGACCTGTTTATAATAAATTTGATACTGATGTGTTTCATATTGGTCATTTATTAAAACCTGGACCGAATAAAATTATTGTTCGATTGGATCGGTCAAATACAAGTTATTTTTTAAAGTCTTTAAAAATAATTAAGTAACCTAGCTCATATAGTTTATTAAATTTATTAAGTTTCTCTCGTTATGAATAAACATTTAATGGTATTTTCTTTGTTAATTAAGGTTGTCAGGTATAAAACGTTTCATTTCTAGTGGTCTTAAATTCATAATATTACTAAATTTTTAATGTGATGTTGCGATGATTAATTACATTACGTTACAATCATGCTATGATTGAGATGAAAAGGTGCCTATGTCATTAAGTGCAATATATGCTGGAAGTTTTGACCCAATTACCAATGGGCATTTGGATATTATTGAGCGTGCATTAAATATTTTTGATGTTGTTCACGTCAGTGTTATAGATAATTTAGATAAAACATCGTTATTTACTATTGAAGAGCGAATTGATTTAATTTCAAATAGTATTCATTCAGATCGTGTGATTGTTGAAGGCTTTCAAGGTTTGTTGGTTAATTATGCGAGAAAAAAAAATATTTACAATTTGATTCGGGGTTTACGAGCGGTTAGTGATTTCGATTATGAGTTTCAAATGTCCTTAACCAATCGAGCACAAGAGCATAAAATTGACACTGTTTTTTTAATGACGGATCAAAAATATAGCTACTTAAGTTCGAGCATTGTCAAACAATTGGCTAAACTTGATGGTGATATTACGGAATATGTTACAGATTATGTTAAAACAAAATTAAAGGAGAAATATAATGGATAAAATCAAAGGTATTATTTTTTTACTTGATTCACTATTTAAGTCTTCAAAGAAACAGATGTTTTCCAATCACATTGTTGTTGACCCAAAAGAGCTATTTCCTCTTATTGAAAAACTAAAGGATTCAATTTCAGATTTCGAAAGTCAAAATCATTCAATTCCAAGTGATTTTTATACTACAACAACTACAACTCAATCAAATTCAGAACTTGTTGATGCTCAAAAAGAGATGTTTAAGTTAAAGCAAGATGCTAATGAATATGCGGATAGCATCTTATCTCGACTTCAACTATTGGTTACAAAATTACAAAAAAATGTTATAAATATTGAAAAAAATATTTCTGAAGGACGTAAACTTATTGAACAAAAGCAAGTTGCTCAGATGAAAGGTGATAATCATGAGACTTAATGATCGAGAAAATAATGAACTAAGGCCAATGCAAATTGAAACAAACTTTATTGAAAATGCCGATAGCTCTGTGCTTATTTCTTTTGGAAAAACAAAAGTTATTTGCACAGCTACAATTGAGGATTCAGTGCCTCGGTTTTTGAGTGATTCTGGAGAGGGTTGGGTTACGGCTGAATATTCAATGTTACCAGCGTGTGCAAATGAACGAATTCGACGAGAAGTTACAAAAGGTAAACAGTCTGGTAGGACGATGGAAATACAACGACTCATTGGTCGGTCTCTACGTGCTGCTGTTGATTTAAAGAAACTTGGTGAGCATTCTATTTTGATTGACTGTGATGTTATTCAAGCCGATGGTGGGACACGTACAACATCAATCACCGGTGGGATGATTGTTTTATATGATGCAATTCAAAAATTAATGAAGCGAGGCGTTATTACTCAGAATCCAATGTTAAATTTTGTTTCTGCAATTAGTGTTGGACTAGTTAATGGTCACGTTTTACTTGATTTGGATTATGAGGAAGATTCAAGTGCTGAAGTGGATTTAAATTTGGTTATGACCGATGATGGCCGTTTTATTGAAATTCAAGGCACTGCAGAACAAACGCCATTTAGTTCAGAGCATTTGGCTTCTTTTTTAGAGATTGGCAACCAAGGTATTACATCAATTATCAATACTGTTAAATCGTCTTTATCGGTACCTGCTTAATTGATTGGTTTATTCTTTACTCAATTTTTATTTATAATTTTTAATTTCGTTTCATCTACTTCAAGGGTGTCATTATTTCTTTTTGATATTATTAAGCAAGATATTTTTGAAATTAGGGGTGCTTGCAAACACTCTGGAAATTGTTGTCGTGGTGTTATGTTATATGATCAAGGTAAAGCCATCGATACAATTTCACAATGGGCACAGTTTAAATTGGAAAACCCAAATTATTTCTCATTTTCTCCTGTTATTGATTCTACAAAAATTTCTCAATATAATTGCTCTTCGTTAAATTGTCATAATCAGTGTGATCGATATAATAGTCGTCCGAAAGTGTGTCAAAATTACCCATACAGTTTTTTTTATCAGCATGGTTTTATTTATGAATCGTGTGGTTATATTGTTCATCGAAATATTGCGAAGTTTCGGTTGCTATTTCCGTCTGTGAAAAAAGCTGTTCATGAGTTTTGTCCCATTTAAGCATATTTTGTGATTTTATTATTTTAAGATAAAATAATGCTATGTCTTCAGACCATCAATCAAATACTAACTATGATTTTTCAATTACAGAACGTCATTACAGTATTATTTTAGATCAAGTGAAAAAAAATTACCCGTATGAGTCGGGTGGTTTTATTGGTGGTAAGGATGGATTAATTTCAGCGATATTTCCTGTTTTAAATCAAGATATTTCAAATAAAACAGATGTGTTTGCTATTTATCCCCAAGACATTGAACGGGCCCATTTATTTTTTAATAAGCATGGTCTTGAGTATTATGGTACTTATCATTCACACCCAAAGGGTGAAGCCATTCCTTCACAACAAGATTTAACTCATATTCAAAAATATTTATTTATTATTAGTTTGAGAAACTTTGATCAGCCTGACTTTGCTGCATATGTTGTGACAGGTCACCAACAAGCTGAGCGTGTTCCGTTAAAGGTTGTATCTGATCAGCATTTTTCAGTAAAAAATATCCGTGATGATGGGTCTAACAAAACCCTTGATGGTTTCATAATGCCTGAGGGAACTCCTGACTTTAATGATACGACCACATTAAATAAAAAAATTGATGATGTATTTAATCAACGTGCCACCTATGAAAAAGAACAACGTTTGTTAGACGATGATGGTGATTTTAGTACATTGGCATAGTTTGATTGAGTTTTTTAATTTATTAATTTAATATTTAATTAAATTTATAACTCCCAACACATTAATAAATGGTTTATTTACACATGTATTTATCAATATATTTTGATATTAAAGGAGTTAATTATGATAAGAGGTAAGACGATACACCATGTTGGACGGCAATTATGTTCCAATTATTTTCGCAACGGATCGAAGCAAATGAGTTCTTCACAATTTGTTCGACCCAGTGTCTGGAATGACACCTATTCAATTGGGATTGATTCATTTTCATTATCCGAGCGCCAAAAAATATCATTGTCATCAATATTAGAACAAAACAAACCCTTAACGAGTACTTCCAGATTGTCTATTAATGGGCAGTTTATGTCAGGTAAGGGGGCGTTTCATCCCACATTTTCATCTCCGATCGGAGGTGTTCGTACGCCTAATGGTCAGATGCAATTGGCGAGTTCTGAGCAACTGGCTCATGTCAGTTCTTGTTTTGGACGCCCTTCAACTGTCCAGCGTTTAAATGATCATGACTTCCATACCATTAAAATGACCATTGAACGTTTTATTAAAGAGCTAAAATCATCTGATATGTTACTTCCAGATTACTTAGCAGTTGCAGCCCAAGATTTTCGTGCCGAAAAATGGAATGAATTTGAAGAGTTTATCGTTGGGACCATACGTAATATGATTGCATCTGCTGAAGTGACCCAGAACATTCTTCAAACAGATCCAAATTTAGAAGTTGGGGCGACGCATTTTGTATCCTTAGCAAACCAAAACTTTCCTACAATTTTAGTTTTTGAGGCCATGATGCGTCATTTACTGTTAGGCAAAGACGTCATGGTCATTGCTCGTCCTGCGAGTTCAGACACATCACACTTTCCAATTCATTTAGTTCAAAAATTTCAAGATTTCTGTGTCCAACATAACGTTCTAGTTAATAATCAGCCTTTGGTTGATCGACTATTTATTCTTTGTGTAAGTGAAGGTCAGCGAGATGATTTTTTAACCAATCATTTAAGTCAAAATAATCGAGCCATTGTTAATGTTGTTGGTTCAGCAAATACGGTTCAAACGATTTACAATGATAGCCTTTCCAGAGGATATGGCGTTGAAGTTGCTGGTGCTGGTTTAACAACCATGATCATTGATGGTGATAATTATTCAAGTCAATATATTAATACTATTGCTGATTTAGTTGAAGCTTCAAAATTTGTTGCTGCAGCCAAGCAATGTACTGCCTTACAAGATATTGCAATATTATTTCCAATTCAAAATGGTTTCAGCAATCAAGATTTATTGCTGAGTAAGTTGGCTGATCAATCGGTTTCTGAGAATCATCAAAATGCAATTGCTGATGCCTATAAGGATGGTGGTTTTAAACATAATTCGTCTGAAATGAATCCTTCAAGTCTTAAGGGGTTGGATGTTGTATCCAGTGGAGGATATAATATTGTTAAAACACCGAAAGGGGGTACTCCTGAAAGTGATACTTGGGGTACTAACTTAATTGGTATTGATGAATTTTCTCCATCGAATGCTCGATTGATGGATCATATTCGAAAACATCATTTAAGTTTGGGCCTTTATTTAACAAACGATACTCAAAATATTGCAATTGCTCGACATGCTTTGCAATCCATCACCGGTCCCACAGTAATTAGTATTTTTATGGCAGCGTGTTTTTCACAGCCGCCTCTTGGTGAAGGGTTTCGTGAGAATGCAATGAAAGTTGAATTTAACTCAGAAACAAACTGTACACATGTAACAATTCTAAGCGAATGGGCCGAATTGGTGCCATTTCATACTGATCAGATTGTGACAACATCTGTTCCTGAAATGCCAATCAATATTCAACCTATTCTTCATATGTTCAAAGATATTATTGGAAGTGAATTAACTGACAATGAATTTATTCATTTGGCGGTTTTTGCCAACGAATTGGCATCATTTACCCAACCACCATATGTATCTAATTTGGGTCGAAGTGAAGTTGCAGTTCAATATGTTTATCCAGATCATGATCATATGACATTTGAGATGGATCCTACGGATCGGTTGGACGCACTTATGAAATTAATGACGATCATGGCGTTCCGTGTCGATCAGCATGCGACTATTTCATTTCGTTTACCAACTGACTTCGAGTCGCATTCAACAGCTTGGGAACCGTTTAAAGCGATATTGGTTTTTTTACAAGGCCAGGGGGTAAACATTACACTTGAAACGTTAAATGATCCGTATAAACCAGGTGTTTATATTCACCATCAAACCACAAACCCTTTTAAGGATGGTTCTCGAAAAACATTAGTCAATGTCCTTAATTCTATTGGATTTGGTCCTCGACAGGTCAAAGTTAGTAACACTCACTATTCTCAATCAGAGGCCAATACAATGCTTCACTCTATTTTTGATGGGGTATCATTTAAACTGAATTCTACGTTATTTAAACCAAATTAAGTTTGTGTTTAATTGATTGGATTAATTTTTGTTCCGACAGTTTTATTTGATAGAATGGCGTGAATAATGTTTTCTGTTCTGCCATTGGCAATGGTGACACTTATGTTGGCGTTTTGAGCGATTTTTGCAGCCATTAATTTTGAACGCATACCACCTTTTGAATACGGCGATCCCATTTGATCATCGACAAGATTTAATTCATCATCTGTTATGTTATCTAGTATGTGAATAGTATTGTTGTTTTCATCAAGTACCCCATTTGTATTTGTTAAAATAATTAATTCTGACGCATTAAGATTTTTTGCTAAAATAGCGGATAGCTGGTCGTTGTCTCCAAATTGTATTTCTTCTGTTGATACAGAGTCATTTTCATTAATAATTGGAATGACATTATTTTTTAAAAGTGTTTCAATGGTTTGATTAATGTTTAGTTTCTTTCTGTCATCGTTAAAATTATCTTTTGTTAGAAGTAATTGCCCGACACAGATGTTTTTGGTTTGAAAAAATTCATAATATTTTTGAAATAATAAAATTTGTCCAATGCTGGCCGCAGCTTGTTTTTCAGCAAGATTATCTGGTGAGAGATTCATATGTTTTGCTCCAGAGGTAATTGCACCTGAACTTACGATAATAAAATTTGTTTCAGGATTTTTTTTTGCTTCTTCTGCTATTTGGTAGATAATGTGTCTCATATTATTAAGATCTAAGCGTTGGTGATGATCTGTTAGTAAGTTCGTGCCAATCTTAATTACGATGCGTTTCATTAATTACCTCAATAATCTTATGTTCTAATTCTTCGATACCTTTTCTCAAAAAGCAAGAAATTTGTTGTATTTCATGTGTTTCAAACTGTTTGATTATTTCATTTTGTTCGTTTTCATTGATCAGATCAATTTTATTTATGGCGATAATAATTTTCTTTTCGTTAAATAAGTTTGTATCGTATGTTTCGATTTCATATTTTAACTTTTCAAATGTTTTATATGTTTCTAAAACATTGTCTAGCGGTGGTTCTATTAAGAACAGTAAAATATTTGTTCTACTAATGTGCCTTAAAAATTGATTTCCTAACCCTACGCCTTCAGCGGCACCTTCAATGATACCTGGAATATCTGCAATGACGATCTCCTGATCAAACCGTCTAAATATGCCTAGGTTTGGATGTAATGTTGTAAATGGATAGTTTGCAATTTTTGGATTTGCTTGAGTGATTGTTTTTAATAACGTTGATTTGCCAGCATTTGGGTAACCAATAAGCCCTACATCTGCAATTACTTTTAATTCCAATGTTAAATTATATGTTTCGCCTAATTTACCTGGCGTTGATCGTCTTGGTGTTTGAATTCTTGATGTGGAAAAATGTATATTTCCTTTACCACCTTTGCCCCCTTTTGCAATGGTAATTGTGTCATTATCCGATGTTAAATCTGCAATTAATGCATTATTTTCATCGTCGAAGATTAATGTTCCACACGGAACTTCAATGACGCATGGTGCCCCTGATTTACCCGTTTGTTTACGTGGTCTGCCATCTTCACCATGACCCGCTTTGTATGTTTTTTTATTGGCTAAGTCTAGAAAAGTGCTAATCTTTTTAGATGCTTTAAACATCACATCTCCACCTTGTCCGCCATCGCCACCATCGGGACCTCCCTTGGCAACATACTTTTCTCGTCTAAAGCTTATCTTTCCATTTCCACCATGGCCAGCTTGAACGCAGATTTTTAAGGTGTCTACAAATGCCAATTAATTGTTGATAGGAATAATATTGATTTGCTTTTTATTTTTTGAAGCAAATTTAAATTCGACGATACCATTTATTTTTGCAAAAATTGTAAAATCTTTACCAACGCCAGTATTTTCACCAGGAAGAAATTTTGTTCCTCTTTGTCTAACTAGAATAGAACCAGCTGTTACTGTTTCTCCACCGTAACGCTTAACACCTAATCGTTTGGATTCACTGTCTCTTCCGTTTTTTGTACTTCCTTTACCTTTTTTATGTGCCATGACTAGTTCTCCTTAATTGATATCCTTTATTTAGCTGACTCTTTGGATGATGTTGTTTTTTTGGTTGTTGTTTTTTTAGCTGCAGTTTTAGTAGCTTTTTCTATTGTTTTTTCTGTTGCTTTTTCTGTTGTTTTTTTGGAAGAAGTGGGTGTCGTTTTTGTCTTACTTACGTCTTCCTTCGTAGCTTTTTCTTTTGGTTTGGTTGAAGCTTCAGAAATTTTTGTAATTTTTATGAGCGTTGTGTTTTGTCTGTGACCTTTGGTTAACTTGTAACCTGTTTTACGTTTAAATTTAAAAACAATATCTTTTTCTCTTTTTCCAGCTTCAATAATACTGGCTTCAACTGTTGCTTTTTCAACGTAGGGTTGCCCAATGGTTGTTTTGTCATTATTTTGAATCATTAAAATTGTTGAAAATGTTGCTTTCTTTTCAGAAATAATACCATCAATTGTTAAAATATCACCTTCTCGAACAAGGTGCTGTTTGTCGTTAATTTCTACTACTGCAAACATAAAATCCTCCAGATTTATCTAATAGCAAAACATATTACCATATTCATTTTAATCAAACAACGATTACTTATATTTTGTTGACGTAGATAAAAAATGGTACTACCTTTACATAGTACATATTAAATTGAAGCTAGGCTCGTAGCTCCAATTGGTAGAGCATCGGTCTCCAAAACCGAGTGTTGTCGGTTCGAATCCGACCGAGCCTGCCATTAATAATGTAAGGTGAAAAATGTCAAAAGATAAGAAAAATATAGTTAAAGATTTTCAAGTTGAATTTAAAAAAATAGAGTGGCCAAAAAAAGATTTTGTCATCAGGTCTTCTATAATTACTATATTTATGGTAATTTTTTTTACAATTTATGTTGCAGGTTCTGATTTCATTTTATCCAAATTTATTTTTGGAATTAGAAATTAGTTGAAAGGTTAAATTATGGATAATGAGAAGTCAATGAACGAAATTGAGACAGAAACAACTGATGATTTAAACCCAGATGAAACCAACGAAACAGATGATTTAATTGAATCAGATGATATTGTACTTGATGAAGAGGATATATTAGATGAAGATAATTCGAATGAGTCTGAGGATGATGTGCCTCAAGATGCTCAGTGGTACATTATTCAATGTTATGCATTATATGAACAAAAAGTTAGA
>MDTB01109517.1_pt1 | contig 14112 bp, 13 predicted proteins | sample 811161 | NCBI WGS metagenome assembly MDTB01 (sample SAMN05326650, study PRJNA326480) | marine metagenome | isolation source: seawater | place: Mediterranean Sea | collected 2009
AATCAGTAATCTGAACAGTATAGGTTCCTGGGTTAAGGCAATAATCCTCAACAATAGTACCACCAACCATGTTAATGACTTGATAAAAAGAACCATCTGATGATGAAATAATTACTTTGTTTTCACTTGAACTCCATTGATCACCATTAGTAGAAATTTCTAAAGATGACTGCCCACTTTCACAATCTAGACTATAAGAGGCAATAGGAATCGATAAAAAAAGAATGATTAACTTGTAAAATTTCATTTCAATGAGAGATTTAATAATATCTTATTCCTTTATTTTTTTCTCTACTGTTCCGTCATTGTAGAGGTAGATCAGTGTTTCTCCTTTAAATGTATCTCGAAGATTAACTTCTTGGCCTAAAGTGTTTACAACTTTATATAGAGATCTAATATCGTTTGGGTGCACTTCTACTGGCATATCAATTACCCACTGAGGAACAGTTGGTGTAAGATGAATTTTATTTCCATTTGTATTTGGGAAGCTAAATCCAAATATTGGAGATCTCATTTTCATTTGATATCCTTGCCCTGGAATAAGATTTCCAATTCCGTTAAAAGAAAATTCTGGCCAGTATACATCCGCATTATTGTTTTTAATAATTAGTATGCTGTCAGTTATGGCTGCTTCAGCAAAGGTCGCAACAACATCTTGTTCCTCTTTTAGCGTGTAGCCAATAATGTTCCATCCTTCTGATATGTCAATTATTATTGGTGCCTCAGCAGCAGCTAAGGCTTCTTGAGTATTAGCTAAATTTGAAGATAAATCGTTCACTTGATTTTGCAATCCTGCATTAATTTCTTGCTCGGATAGTAGCTCAGCTTCAGAAGTAGCTAAGGCCTCTTGAGTATCGGCTAAATTTGAGGATAAATCGTTCACTTGATTTTGCAATCCTGCATTAATTTCTTGCTCAGATAGTAGCTCAGCTTCAGAAGTAGCTAAGTTCTCTTGAGTATCAGCTAAATTTGAAGATAAATCATTCACTTGATTTTGTAATCCTGCATTAATTTCTTGCTCAGATAGGAGGTTAGCTTCAGAAGTAGCTAAAGCCTCTTGAGTATTAGATAAAACAGCTTCTAAGACTTCAGATGCAGCTAAAGAAGAATTGTAGCCATCTTCCCAAGTAGTTATACAGGCACCTATAAGTTCACAGCCAGCATTTTCATCAAATTCAATATAGTAATCACTTGTACACCCAGGAAAACCGTCACAAGACCCATCGTCTTCTTCCGCATCTGGGTTGTAGTTACAATAAGCAGCATCCATACATCCGTATACTGTAAGGTCAAAGTTAACTTCATATACGACCAATTCTGAATTTGAAATATATCCTGAGAATTCTGGTAGAGCTTCAAATGCAAGAACATAATTTTCTGGAGTAAGTATAGCAAAAACAGGGGTTTGTCCGGTTAAAAGGCCATCCACTTCATCTGTATATTCTTCATTTCCCCATAAGCTAATGGTAAAAAATCCATTTGCTCCATTGTTTTTGTTTGGAATATCAGAGCTGTTTAGAAGTTCTAAATTGCCGTCTCCATTAAGATCGTAAAATGCTCCAAGAAGACCACCATCAAAAGAATTGAGGATGGATGTGCTCATCCCAACCACCATGTTTTGATCTGTTGTTTGTGGGATGGTATTAAATAATTCTGGGCTTATATCTAAGCTAAAAGTCTCTGTTTCACACGATTCATTATCTATATCTGCAGCATATCCTTGAGTGTGGTATTCCAAGTAATTGGGGTTTGTACAACCATAAAGATCAATAGAAGTAGTTACAACGAGGCTGTTAGTTGAATATGCTGGTTGGATTGATAGTTGCATGTATGCTACGTTTTCATTTTCTGTAAGCAATGCAAATACAGGACTTTCATTAGCAGATAAACCACCTTCACCAGTTTCGGAATCATTTCCCCATATAGCCATTGTAAAAAAGGCACTAGCTTTAGCAGAATCTATTGGAACTAAACCCACACAGGTTCCATCTTGTTTAAAAGCTCCTATTTGTTGTCCAATAAAACCACTTAAACTATTTCCTACATTAAATCCAATGGTCATGTTTTGCCCAGTATTTAGAGGTTCAGTAAAGTCTGAGGGTACTATATTTTGACTCCAAACAGAGGAAGTAATAATGAAAAAAAATGCGGATAAGGAGGGTATAAATTTCATAATGGAAGGGGTTTAGTGTTTCTACTCTAACAAATTTAAAAAATTAAAACTAAAAGCAGGTATTTCTTATTTAATTAACATTTATTTCTTTCTGAAATAAATTCGAATAGGAACACCACAAAGATCATACATTTCTCTAAATTTATTTTCTATAAACCTTTTGTAAGGATCTTTAACATATTGAGGTAAGTTGCAAAAGAAAGCAAAGGATGGAATTTTTGTTGGAATCTGAGTAATGTATTTAATTTTTACATATTTGCCCTTGTAAGATGGAGGGGGGGTATTTTTTGTAATTGGTAAAAAGGTATCGTTAAGAACCGATGTAGATATTTTTAAATTTTTTCGATTGTAGATTTCTCCAGCAATTTCAATCGCTTTATATATTCTTTGTTTTGTGTGCGCAGAAATAAATACTATAGGGTAGTCTTTAAAAGGAGCAGTTTTGGAAAGAATCATTTTCTTATACTGGTCCATCGTCATGGTTTCTTTATTTTCTACTAAATCCCATTTATTAACTAAGACTAATATTCCTTTATTGTTTTTTTCTGCTAGGTGGAACACATTTAAGTCTTGAGAATCAAATCCAACCGTTGCATCTACCATCACAAGGCATACGTCACTGTGTTCAATGGCTCTAATCGTCCTCATTACAGAATAAAACTCAAGGTTTTCGTGGACTTTAGATTTTTTTCTTAGTCCCGCAGTATCTACAAGTATAAATTCATGACCAAATTTATTGTAGTGGGTATCTATAGAGTCTCTTGTTGTTCCTGCAATATTGGTAACAATATTTTTATTTTCCCCTAGTAGTGCATTTATTAAAGATGATTTTCCCACGTTTGGCCTTCCAACAATGGCAAATTTAGGCAGCTCTTTATCCTCTTCCTCATCTTCTTTAGCAAAAGAACTTACTACGGCATCTAGTAAATCTCCTGTTCCGCTTCCATTTATGGATGATATGGAGAAATACTCTCCCAGTCCCAGATTGTAGAACTCGAGTGCATCATCTACCCGCATTGCATTATCTACTTTATTAACTGCTATAAATACAGGTTTATTTGCTTTGTGCAGAAGTTGAGCAACTTCCATATCAAGATCTGTAATACCAGATTCTACATCCACCACAAAAATAAGAGAGTCTGCTTCTTGCATAGCAATTTTAACTTGCTTTCTTATCTCCTCTTCAAAAACATCTTCAGATCCAGTAATGTATCCACCAGTATCAATTACAGTAAATTCTCTACCATTCCAATCAGAAACTCCATAATGGCGGTCTCGAGTTACGCCACTTGTTGCATCAACAATTGCTTGACGACGTTGCGTAAGTCGATTAAATAGGGTTGATTTACCTACATTTGGACGCCCAATAATAGCCACAATATTTTTCATTTTTTCTTTTATATGAAATAGCCAAAACGTTTTAGGTCTTGCTCATTATCACGCCAGTTTTTTGCTACTTTAACAAATAGTTGAATAAATATTTTCTTTTTAAAAAAAATTTCTAGGTCCTTTCTGGCTTGTGTTCCAATTTTTTTTAATGCTTTTCCTTGATGTCCAATGATGATTCCTTTTTGTGATTCACGTGCTACATTAATTACTGCATCAATATTAATAATGTGTTGCTCTTCCTTAAATTTTTCTATTACTATTTCTACGGAATAAGGAATTTCTTTGTCATAATTGAGAAGAATTTTTTCTCGTATAATTTCAGAAACAAAAAATCGTTCTGGTCGATCTGTTAATGCGTCATCAGGGAAATATGGTTCCCCTTGAGGAAGTATATTATGAATTTCATTCATTATTATATCTAATCCAAATCCTTCAAGAGCCGATATAGGAATTATATTAGCTTTTGGCAATTCTTTGTGCCAATATTTGGTGGATTGCTCTACTTTTTCTTGGTTTGATTTGTCTATTTTATTAATTAGTAATAAGATGGGGATCTTTGTTTTTTGTAGTCGTTCAAAAAAGCCAATATCTTTTAATTTTTTTTCTCCAACTTCTACCATATATAGGAATAGGTCGGCATCTTTAAATGCGGTATGAACAAATTTCATCATGCTAGATTGAAGGTGGTAATTTGGCTCAATAATCCCAGGGGTATCAGAAAACACAATTTGTGATTTTTCACTATTCAAAATTCCAAGAATTCTATGTCTTGTAGTTTGTGCTTTTGAGGTAATAATAGACAAGCGTTCTCCAAGAAGTTTATTCATTAAAGTAGATTTTCCAACATTTGGATTTCCAATGATGTTCACAAAACCTGATTTGAATTCTTTTTCTTTCATTGCGGTAAAGGTACATAAATATAGGGCTCAAAAAGCTGATTTATCTTGTATTACTTGCAAGGACATAAATACATCCTAGTGGACATCAAAATAATTTTTATTAAGTGCATAGTTTTAAAAATTGCTCTTATATGTTTGTTTTCTGAGCTTAGTTTGTCTTATATTTGCCATGCGGGGTGGAGCAGTTGGTAGCTCGTCGGGCTCATAACCCGAAGGTCGCAGGTTCGAGTCCTGTCCCCGCAACTAAAGAAGACTTTTCAGCCTCAGGGTTGTTAAGCCTTTTTTTTTGCATATGGTTTAAGTTAATTGATATATTGCATCTTGTAGTTTTAATTTATTTTGATAATGAGAGTTTTCACTATTGATGATGTTTTGGATACGCTTCATAAATTTAAGCAAAGAGGTTTGGGTTTTCTTTTATCCAAACTAAATATTTATGGAATCAAAAGAACCAAAGATGCCTTTGATCAATTAAACTATGTTAGTGCTGATTGGTGGATTATTCCAAAGATTAAGGAGCGTTGGAACCTACTCATTACTGGGAATAAGAATCTAGATTACAAAAAATATTTTGTCGATCATTATCTAAATAATAAGACGGGTCTAAGATTAATTTCCATAGGAAGTGGAGCTTGTCATCATGAGATAGAATTAGCGAAGTATTCAAACTTTATTGAAATTATATGTTTGGATATCGCCAAAGAAAAATTATTCGAGGCTGAAACAAAAGCAAATGAATTAAAGCTCAAGAATATTAAATTTATTTGTGCTGATTTATATACTTATGCAATGCCTAAAGAGTATTTTGATGTTTTTTTCTTTAACTCTTCACTCCACCATATAAATCATATTGATGATTTTGTGAAACAGAGAATTAAGCCTAGTTTAAAAATAAATGGCTTGCTTGTTATTAATGAGTATGTAGGTGCAACGAGATTGCAATTTCCAAAGCATCAAATCAAAAAGATAAATGATGCGCTAAATAAAATACCTAATGAGTTTAAGTATAGGTACAAATCTAATTTGCTAAAGAAACGATATTACGGATCCGGGATACTTAGAATGATTTTGGCTGATCCATCTGAATGTGTCGACTCAGCGAGAATATTGCCATCTATCCATCTGAATTTTCATGCCATTATCGAAAAACCATACGGAGGCAATATACTGATGAATGTACTAAAAGATATATCCCACCATTTTGTCCAATTAGACGATAAAAAAAATAAAATATTAGAAGATTTATTTTTATTTGAGGATAAATATTTAACAAACTATTCATCTGATTTTATTTTTGGGATTTATCAGAAACGATCTTCAAACATTGACTAAAGACTTACCAACCAATTAAAGTCCAAAAAAATGGTGTTCATTTCCTAAGAATACTCTTCAGCCATGGGTTTGTTTAGTCTTTTTTCACTTTTCTTTTAACTCTCATTATTAGATGTTTAACTTTATTTTTGGCATATTTTTTGATAGTGTATCGGAAGTTTTATTTATACTATTATAAGGTGTATTATAGATTAAAATTAATTGTTTTTTTTACTGCCCTTTGTGTTTTGGGAAATAAGAATGTAAATGCCCAATCTATATATGGGTGCACGAGTATTATTGCATTGAATTATGATGCAGAAGCTACAGATGATGATGGGTCTTGTATTTATTCATTATCTGATTCGACTCCATTAACCATATTTTCTGATTCTGATACAATTTTTGGAAGCACAGATGATGAAGAATTATTTGCTGGATTTTCTATTCATAATACTTCAGATTCAGATCTAGTTGTTTATGTTCAAAGAAATATTCTTACAGAAAACAGCCCTGAGAATTGGTTCTGTTGGGATTTGTGTTATTTCCCATCTACCAGTCAAAGTCATTATGGTGTAGAAATAGAGTCAGGTTCGTATTCTAATGATTTTAGTGCTTACCTAATTCCTGAAAATTACGGTGGTTTCTATGATATTGAATATTGTTTTTATACTGAATCAGACTATAGTAACAGGGTTTGTAAAACCATTCACTATGAGGTAGATGGGGTAATTCCTGGTTGTATTGATGTTAATGCTCTTAATTATAATTATTTAGCAAATACAAATGATAGCTCTTGTGTTTTATATCCTACGCCTGATTGGGATTTTTCTTTTGATGGAAATGCATCTCATATGATTCTTTTAACTTCAGAAATAGATATTAATATAGAAGGTAAGCCTATTTCTAATGGCGATTGGATAGGTGTTTTCTATGAAGTCGAGGAAGGTTTTGTATGTGCTGGATATGTTGAGTGGGAAGGTCAGAATACGACCATACATGTCAGTGGATCTGACAGCATTTTAGGAGATTCTCTCCTTCATAATATTAATTTTATATGGCAAGTTTGGGATGCTTCCCAAGGAATTAGTTGGCCTATGGAGGTAGTTTATAATCAAAATTTTGAAAATCAAGGATTCTTTGTGCAAAATGGTCAGAGTGCACTATCATCTATGGGTAATATTAATCCAATTACAAGTCAAAGGATCCATTTTATTGAAGGCTGGTCAATTTTTTCTTCTTATATTATTACTGAAGATATGGATATCATGAATATGTTTGATCCTATCAAGGATTCTTTAATTATTATTAAAGATAATTTTGGACAGGCTTATTTAGTAGAATTTGAATTTAATGCAATTGGTGACTTAGAGCCTGGTCAAGGATATTTTATCAAAACAAGTGATGAATGTTCATTAGACTTATTAGGTGCTTTTTCAAAACCTGACTTAAATCCTATTTCGCTCCAGTACGGCTGGAATACTGTTGGTTATCTAAGACCTAACGCTGAATCAGCAGATGTTATTTTTAATTCACTTGTAAATCAAGGATTTATTCAATTAATTAAAAATTATTCAGGTAGTGTTTATATTCCAGAATGGAATTTTAATGGTATTGGTTTTATGGAGCCTGGGCATGGTTATCAGGTAAAAACTTTCCAAGAATGTATTCTTCAGTATTAGTTTTAGATTGCTTTTTTGTGCCATCCTTATTTTGTAGATTGCGAAAAAATTAAACAATTATGAAAAAATATTTATTTGTTCTTCTAATAAGCTCTATTTTAATAAGCTGCTCTATGGAGTTGGGGTCAATAGAGACCTTAACTACAAAGAAAATGGATGTGAATGCATCTTATGAACTTGCATTAAAACAACAATCTTATACGGCAAATTCTTTAGAGGGCTGTGTTGATTTAGCCTTGAATTCTATTCCTAATTCTGCTTTTTTGCGAAATGCAAAAATTAATTCTAAAGGTAAAAATATTACTGTCGTTGCAGACATATGGATTACTTCAAAAGGTAAAGCTCAAAAAAATCCTGACTTGAATGTTGACAAATATAAAAAACTATTCAAAGCAGGAATGAAGGTTTCTTGGGATCACCCTAAATACGGAAAAGGAAAAGGAACGATTGCTAAAATATCAGGTAATCTTGTACTTCTTAAAGATGTTATGGATGGTAGTGGAAAGTCTACAGATTCACTTAAACTTCCATTAAGCGTTTTGAAAATGCCAAAAAGATAATTTTATTGGATGTGGGGATTGCATGATGCAATTATTGTTTCTCCTCCTCTAACTTTTTCGTTTATTTTGGTTTTTATTTTAGCATTAATTGGTAAAAAGATATCAATTCTTGATCCAAATTTTATGAAGCCCATTTCTGTTCCTTGTGTCACATTTTGACCTTTTTTGGAGTACATTACAATGCGGCGAGCAACTGCTCCAGCAATTTGTCTAAATAAAATAGGTCCTACAGTATTGTTTTTCACCACTACAGTAGTTTTTTCATTTTCAATAGATGATTTAGGATGCCAAGCAACCAGAAATTTGCCGGGGTGGTATTTTGCATATTTTATTTCTCCAGAAATAGGATATCTATTTACATGAACATTTAAGGGAGACATAAAAATAGAAATTTGAATTTTTTTGTCCTTAAAGTATTCATATTCATCCACTTCTTCTATAACAACTATTTTTCCGTCTGCGGGAGCAATGATATGATTTGGATCTAGTAAAGTATGTCTTTTAGGATTTCTAAAAAATTGTAAAATGAGAAGAAAAAATAGCATTGAAATAAAAAGTAAAACTTTTTCTGTCGTTTCAAAATGCCCTGTAATCCAATAGAGACCAAAATTAATAGTGAATAAACAAATGAATGTATTTCTAATTATTGTAAATCCTTCTTTATGGAACATAAAAGAATGTTTAATAAGCTATTAATGGTTTGAAATGATAAAAGTATATATAATATACAGGAAAGCAGAATAATATGGAGTCAATTCGATCTAATATCCCACCATGTCCTGGAAGTATATTTCCAGTATCTTTAATATTAGATGAACGTTTTAGCATAGATTGGAATAGGTCGCCAGTAGTTGCAAAGAAAGCAGTGATCATTCCTAAAATACCCCATTCTAATGGTGATAAACCAAATCCCAAAAAAGATAGAAGTAGTCCTGTAAAAGTTGTAAAAAAGATTGCTCCAATAAATCCTTCCCAAGTTTTTTTTGGAGATATTAGTTCATACAATTTTTGATTTCCAAATAATTTCCCACAAGCATATGCCCATGAGTCAGAGGACCAAATTAAAATAAATAATCCTATTACTGTTTTGTATTCATACACTTGACTTTGGTTTCCTATTAGGATAATTAGGGATAGTGGAATAAAAATATAGATAACACTAAAGAATAAGGTGCTAGCATTTACAATTGGGTCTTTTAAGTTTTTATACATTAGACCAATCAAATAAATTAAAATAGTTAGAAATAATACACTAATGAATTCAGGTTTTAGGATGCTGATAAATGTGCTATAACCAATGATTAGAGTACTTAAAGGGTTGAAATTTATTTTTTGTTTTTGAAATATTTTTTTGATCTCAAATGTGGCGAGCGTAGCTATTAGAATTAATAGAATACACATTGAAATTGTTGAAATTGCTGCTATGAGTATACTTGCAATATATAATGAGCCATATATAATTCGTTTTTTGATATTACTCATCTATATTCTTTATAATCTTCAATTAAAAATATATACAAATTTTTTGCTCTGTCACAATCACTCATTGTGGTAATCGATTCTTTTGTGCGAATTGTGGTTACCAATGAAGGTCTTTTTTTACCATATTTATTTTGAATACCTCGAAGTCCTTCACTAATATTTTTTACAATTTGAGAAGTATATGCAATAATAATTAAATCTTCTGGTAGGTGTTCTATTTTGATGTTCTTCGTTTGTTTTCCTGACACCATAACAGATCCATTAAATGCAATTAAGAATTCACATGAACTAATTGATAGATCTGCTTTTTTATAATCAGATTCAATATTAAGTCCTGCTGAAAGAAGCATTTCTTTTACTTTGTCACTCCCACAATAAGGCGATTTCCATTTCTTCTCATTCAAGAGTTCCTTTAGGTTGTTATCAAAGTCATTTTTATTATCGCAATAGAAAAATTTCCCGCCTTTGCTTGTAAATACTTTCGCAAAGATTACATCTGAAGGGTCTTGATCGTTTGGGATTAACTTATTTTCTTCTTCTTTTTCTTCTTCACTTATTTCTGATTTTAATTCTTTAAAAGAAGGAATAACTTTTTCTAATATTTTGTGAAATATATTTTTATTCATTTTTTTGATGATCACTATTTTCTTTAGAAATTCCACTAGGGTTTAGAGTGATTTTTTCTTCTTTACTCCAATTTCTTTTACCAAATATAGCTTCCATATCTTCTTTGAAAATTACTTCTTTTTTTAAAAGAGCCTCTGCTAATTTACATAAAGATATTTTATTTTCTTTTAATACTTTAAGAGCAATTTCATAAGCTTCTTGAGTTATTTTTCTTACTTCATCATCTATTATCTGTGCTGTTTTTTCACTGTAGGGTTTGTTAAAAGAAGAGTTTTGTCCAGAAGAATCATAGTAAGAGATGTTTCCTATTTTTTCACTTAGTCCATAAATAGCTACCATAGATGTAGCTTGACGAGTAATTTTTTCTAGGTCGCTTAAAGCACCAGTAGAAATTTTTCCAAAAATGATTTCTTCAGCTGCTCTTCCTCCAAGTGCCGCACACATTTCATCCATCAATTGTTCTTTTGTAGTGATTTGTCGTTCTTCTGGAAGGTACCAAGCTGCTCCTAAGGATTTCCCCCTAGGGACAATAGTTACTTTAACTAAAGGTGCAGCATGTTCTAGCATCCAACTTACTGTAGCATGACCTGCTTCATGATATGCAATTACTTCTCGTTCTTTTTTAGAAATAATCTTGTTTTTTTTCTCTAGCCCACCTATAATTCGATCTACAGCATCCAAGAAGTCTTGTTTTTCAACATGCTTTTTGTCATGACGAGCTGCAATAAGTGCAGCTTCATTACACATGTTTGCAATATCAGCACCAGAAAAACCAGGAGTTTGTTTTGCTAAGAATTCTATATTTAATTTTTTATCTATTTTTAATGGCTTTAAGTGTACTTCAAAAATTTCTTTTCGTTCATTTAGCTCTGGTAAATCGACATATATTTGTCTGTCAAATCGACCTGCTCTTATTAAAGCTCTGTCTAATATATCTGCACGATTTGTTGCTGCCACAACAATGACATGGTCGTTTGTTCCAAAACCATCCATTTCTGTTAGGAGTTGGTTTAGTGTGTTTTCTCTCTCATCATTAGATCCAGTAATCTGATTTTTGCCTCGCGCTCTTCCAATAGCATCAATTTCATCAATAAATATAATTGATGGTGCTTTATTTTTTGCTTTTTTAAATAAATCACGAACTCTTGATGCTCCAACTCCCACAAACATTTCCACAAAATCAGATCCTGAAAGAGAGAAAAAGGGGACTTTAGCTTCTCCAGCTACAGCTTTTGCTAGTAATGTTTTTCCTGTTCCTGGAGGTCCTACTAAGAGAGCACCACGTGGAATTTTACCACCTAACTTAGTATATTTTTCTGGGTTTTTAAGGAAGTTTACAATTTCTTGTACTTCTTCCTTTGCCCCCTCTAATCCGGCTACATCATTAAAGGTAGTTTTTACTTCAGATTCTTTATCATATAATTGTGCTTGAGATTTTCCAATATTAAAAATTTGAGATCCAGGACCACTTCCAGCTCCACCTCCACTCATCCTACGCATGAAAAACAGCCAAATAAAAATTAAAAATATAAATGGCATCCATGCCCAAAAGCTATCCCAAATACTTTGTTCATTATTATAAAAAATTTGTACTTTTTCAATTTCTGTAAATTGATATTTTATTTGAGCATCATCTATTTTATTTTCAAATACTTCAGAAGTTCCTATTTTAATGAAATAATGAGGCCCTTTATTTAGTCCTTCACCAAACATTGGTTTACTCACTGATTCATGTCTTCTCTCAGAGAGTGCAGATTCTTTAATATAAATTCTTGCAATATTTTTATTTTGAATAATTTCTATTTTGTCTACATCTTTATTCTTAAGGTAATTAGAAATTAAGGTTTGCCTGTCTGTTTCTTTACTCATAGAACCAATTTCATTGGTGAAAAGCATCGAAAGCATGAAAAAGGCTATGATCCCATAAATCCAATAAAGATTAAATTTTGGGAATTGATTCTTTTTATTAGAAACTCTTTTTTTTCTTTTGTTAGTTGTTCTTTTATTGTTTGTTTGCTTTTTAGCCATTTATTTAATTTTCTTAAATTTTTGTTATTTGAGCATCGCCCCATAATTCTTCTAATGCATAAAAATCTCTTACGGGGGTTTGGAAGATGTGTGCAACTACATTAACATAGTCTAATAAAATCCATTCTGAGGATTCTAGACCTTCTTTATGCCATGCTTTGTCTCCTAATATTTCAAGGGTTTCTTTTTGAATAGAATCAGAAATTGCATTTACTTGAGTATTTGAGTTTGCATTACTAATGACGAAGTAGTCGCATACGGCATTATCAATATTTCTTAAATCAATTAAAGTTATATTTTCAGCTTTTTTTTCTTGCATACCTGTAATAATAACATCTACTAGGGCTTTTATTTTTAAGCTTTGATTTTCTTTCATTCAATAACGGATACTTTTACGACAAAAATAATGCTTTTAAACGGATTATAATTCTCATAAAGGTAGTAAATTACCAAAAGTTAGTTTACGCATTTACATGTGGGTTTTTTTTGATCAATGAAGACTAGTTTTATAGGCAAATATAGACATCAATTTGTAAGGCTTACTTCTACAAATGATTGGATGATGAATCGATTATCAGAGGAAGATTTATTAGAGGGAACGATAGTGATATCTAATCATCAAACTAAAGGTAGAGGTCAGAGGGGTTCAAGTTGGGTTTCAAAAGCTAATGAGTCATTAACATTTAGTATTCTATTAAAGCCAACTTTTGTTAAAACCACAGAAATTTTTGGCATAAGCATTTGTGTTGCTTTAGGTATTTTTGATTGTTTGTCATCTTTTCAAAGCGGTTTTAAAATTAAGTGGCCAAATGATATTTATTTTCAAGATAAAAAGATTGGTGGGGTTCTTATAGAAAATGTTCTTGGTAAATCTAAGTGTCATCAGTCTATTATTGGTATTGGTCTTAATGTGAATCAATTGCATTTTAATCATTTGCCAAATGCCATATCATTGAAGCAAATTATAAAAGAGGATATATCTATTGATAGTTTGTTGGATCGGTTGTGCAAAACTATTGAGTTTCGGTATCTTCAACTTCAAGACTTTCAGTTTACATTATTAAAAAATAAATATTTAGAAAATCTTTATTTATTCAACAAAAAGCACTGTTATAAGATATTTGGTAAATTGATATATGGAGAGATAGTAGATGTTATGCTAAGTGGACGTTTACAACTTAAATTAGAAGACGGTAGGCTTTGTGATTTTGATATTAAAGAAGTTTCTTTTTAATGTGAAGGATGCTTATTCCATTTTCATATCAAAACATTAGTTTTTGAATGTAAAATATTTTTACTGATTTGTATTAAAAGACATGTTGGGTTTCATGTTTACCATTTATCAGGTGCTTCTCTCCATTTTTCAAGAGTAATTACTTCATCATCAGAGATGAATCCAGTATCCATTGCTTGTTGAATTAGATGATTGTAGTCACTTAATGTAATAAGTTCGCATTTAGCATTTTTGAAATTTCTTGCAGAAAGGTCAAATCCATAGCTAAAAATGGCAGCCATTCCTTTTACATAACAACCTTCATCTTGAAGAGCCTTTACAGCTTTTAGTGAACTCCCTCCAGTACTAATTAAGTCTTCTACAACTACCACATTTTGTCCCTTTTCTATATAGCCTTCAATTTGGTTTTTACGACCGTGTTTTTTAGGTTCAGGGCGAACGTAAACAAAGGGTAATTCTAACGCTTGAGCAACTAATATTCCATGTGCTATTGCGCCTGTAGCGACACCAGCAATAACATCGGGCTTATTAAAGTTTTTTATAATTGCTTTTGCTAGTTGTTCTTGAATATAGGTTCGGGTTTTATGATGAGAAAGACTAATTCTATTGTCACAGTATATTGGAGAGTGCCATCCTGAAGCCCAACTGAAAGGATTCTGAGGTTGTAATTTTATTGCTTTAATTTGCAATAGGAATTCGGCAGTTTTTTTTGCAATATCCTTATCTA
>MDTB01196363.1_pt1 | contig 14112 bp, 10 predicted proteins | sample 811161 | NCBI WGS metagenome assembly MDTB01 (sample SAMN05326650, study PRJNA326480) | marine metagenome | isolation source: seawater | place: Mediterranean Sea | collected 2009
CATCAATTTCTCGATGATACCACCATATATATCTTTAACTATTGGTGCATTATCTCTTCTTTTAAGTACGATACCCATATCTTTACGATAACATTTGTTAGGGTTTTCTTCATACAACATACCTACATATCGTTTCTTAGACAATAGTAGAAACGGCATCAATGTCTTTTCATATTCTAATGTATGTGGTCTCTTTAATTGTGCAGTGGCCAATTCCTCTGCTTCCTTAGCCAATTCAATAGTGATTTCTAGCGCTTTTTTACCTCTGATTTTCTTACCATTAAGGTCTTTTAAATTAAAAGTAAAGAATACTGAGTCTGTATCACCATAAATATATTCGGCGTTTGTTCTTACCTTACCGTGTTTAGTATCACATATAGCATCAGCATATGTAGTTTCAACTACGTGTTTGGCATAAAGTAATAATTTCCGTCCAGTTGCGGTAGTAGACGCAGCTATATCCTTATCGTAAAAGCTGCTAGTTCTAGCGCCACATTGACCATACAATGAATTAGCAGTGACTTTACAACTAAGCTGTCTTTTATCGAATACATTTTTCATGAAGTCGTCGTAAGTATCTTCAACGCTGACGATGTCATCATTATTCACTGTTTGTTTTTCACCAGTTGCCAATTTAATTGTAGTTGTATTATCGTTTTTACTAATCAAGCCGGAATATTCACTACCATCTTTGGTGGTTACGGTTTTGAATTTAATAAAAGATCTAACTCTTTTTCTTTCACTTAACAACTCAATAAGAACAGATGGCATAATTCCTTTGTCACCCGATAATGGTTCTGCATATCGGCAAATTTTATGACCAACCTTTGTTTTTACTTCTTTTTTACCGGCTTCAGGTCGTATCCATCTGTATGTATCATAAGTAATATCAACATATTTATAACCATCTAATTTATCATATTTTTCATTGCCTGTTTCTTTTGTCAATACACCATCTAAATCATATTCTTTGGTCCATACTTTAGTATCGTGTGATATATTTTCACTAATCATAGAGCTAGGATATAGAGATGAATAATCATTACAAGCAATGGGGTTGTCCATATAAAACCCGCATTTAGGAGGCAATACAACAGCACCTTCATAAGACCCGTCATTGGTCATTGACTCAATAACAGGCATTAATGTATTGTTATCTTTACATTTCTTTGCAATGAAACTTAAAAGTTTAATGCCTTGACCTCTTAAAATGATAAAGTCGAGAGGAACACTACATAGAGCACCAATTTCTACAAAACCAGTGATAACATCCAATTTTCTAAGAAGATGGTGTACTAAGTTACAATCCTGAATACAATATTTAGCTACGATGGTTCTACCGGCATCATCTTTCTCACTCAATCTAAATATATCTTGTGGTGATACATCATCTTTGGCCAAACCCCAGCGTATGGTATTATCAGTATTAAAGTCAACAGCCTCATCGATATAAAAGGAATTTTCATCTTTATTTACATTACTAACTATAAATTTATGCCCTCCACGGAAAGGATCGCTGCTATGTGCAATGATTTCAAAGTTGATATAATTACTGTTTTGCAGCCCCATTATATTTTTGCAAGTAATTTTAGTTTTATCACCTTCAATAACATGTTTTTTAACTTTATCACCTATAAAATGCGAGCCAACTGCATCCAATTTATAGCTAGACAAGTTAAACTCCTTTCGGAAATGATTATATAAATCAATTTGTATTCTACCGGGAATTTGCATATAGGTTAATTTGTGTGTACCACTAGCGACTTTTGTAGTACTTTTTATAATACTACAAGATTGATCGGTAAATCGTGATAATTTTCTAAATTCTTCCAAACAATCACATTCATCAGCCCGTTGTATCATGTAGTCCCAATCAAAACCAAATATATTATATCCAATAATGATATCCGGGTCTTCTTCCTGGATCAATTCTGTCCATCGTAATAGCAATTCTCGTTCAGTTTCAACTGGTTCTAGTTCGTAATCTTCAAAAGGCTCACACCCCTTTAATACAACACAATGATTCAAGTCGGGTTGTTCATCACCGTAGTTAAGGAATGTGGAACCAATCATGGAAACTTTATCACCTGCTACAGCTGGAAAAGGTGACTCTTTTCTTTTTATTTTCTTGGTAGGTTCCATTTTTCCCCAATTACTTTCAAACTTACTGAAATCCATACATCTAGCCAATATTTGTGCTTTATCTACAGGATTCATTTGACTACAGAGAAGATGATAAACAGTAGATTTACTTTTTAATGTAGCTGGTAGTTTAGGATGCCAATCTTTTAGTAATTCACAAAACTTGCTATAGTCATCTTCGCGCAATTCATTTAGATATTTCTCATATATAGGAGATTTGGCAAGTAAATCTTTAATAGGTCTATCAAAGAATGTTACAATACGATTTATTAGTGTTTTATCTTCTTTAACTTTTTTTTTATTTTTGACATAAATTTTGTTTATTTTGCAGTATTTACTACTTAATCTAGGTTCTCCCTTTATTCGGAAAGCGGTTTCAAATATTTTTTTCATGACATTTGGTTGTTCTGGTAACGGTTTCTTTTTAACTTCATTGACTCTCCAAAATTCGACAATATCTGTAGCTAATTTTCTGTAGTGTTTTTTCGCCATAGGAAAATCACCATGACTAGAGAGAGCTTCTATATCAAAACTACAAATTTTGTAAGGAACAGATGCCTCTTTTTCGGGTTGCGGGATTATGTTTTTTAATTTAAGGTCAAAATACCATATATGATCATTAACTGGTTTTTTCTTTAATTTTTTCCCTTTAAAGCGTATCCACCCTGTAGGACTAATTTTTTGTATGTGAAAAGCGCTTAATAAAGGAGATAGCTTACCTTCATATAATTGGGTATGAATTTCTTTGGTATCTTTTTTGTCAGTCATAGTTAGATATTTTCCAAATTTGCCTCTAGTTTTGATTAATTTTCTTTGTCTATATTTGCCTTGTGTGTACCATATATTTTTAATAACATTGTACATTCTGGTATTACTGAATTCAATTTTAACAAAATCATATTCTTTATTACAATCAAAACCATATAGTGTTTGATGCCTATGATGAGATAGTTTTTCAATTTGTTTGTCGTCGATGATAACATCTCTTTCGGCCAAATCTTCTATCAAAGCCTCTTTGAATGAATTTAAGGCTGCTTTATCCCATTTGATATTTTTGCCTTGTACTTTAATGTAAATAAATGGTTTGAAATCAGAAATCCTTACGGTATATACTTGTCGTTTTTCATCAATTCCAAATGCGTAAATAACGAATTTTCTATCGTCGTATCTTCCTTCGTCTTTTACATCAAAACTAAGTAATTTGCATGAATATTCTTTTCCTTTGTTCATTTTATTATTACTATTATTTTATAATTAAATAAATTAATCAATTAATTTAATTATATAACTTATTTTAAGTCGTTGGTTTAAAATTACGAATAATTGGGTCTAAATAACCGGTAAAGCATTGATTGTATGTTAATGTCGGAAAATATTTTAAATCGGTGGTTTTCAAAAAAACCAAAGAATCTACTCCCAATTCTTCCCTTGCATCTTCTATAGTTTTTCCATTCATCAAGAGTTCCTTTTTGTTAGTTATGGCTATACCTAGCTCACATATATCAATCACGGGTGGTGCAGGAATTCTTATATGAATTTCACCAACATCACATTGTTTTAAATGTTTAATAATACTTTTAATAATATTACCGCGTACAATGGTATCATCGACGATAATAATATTTTTATTTTGGATCACGTTATAATCATATGTGAATTTATTATCACACGCTTTTTTTCGTTTTTTTTTATCTAAAATAATAAATGTTCTAGTTTCATTATCTTTTTTTTTTATTCCTTGTTTATATTTCAAGTTTAAATACTTTGCATAAGCTTTTGCCGAACAAATACCTGTTTCCGGAATACCTATTACAGTATAATTTTTTACATAACTTAATGCATTTTCTTTTTTCCCCATGATCACACCTAATTTTTTCCTTATATTTTGTATGTTTAGTCCGTCTATAAAGCTACGGGGATTGGCAAAATATAAAATTTCAAAGCTACATAGAGAATTTTGTGATTTAGGGTGTAAATATACTTGATGTATACCATTTTTATCTATGCGTACAAGCTCGCCTGGTTTCACATTCCTTATAAAATCAATATGTGTTCCAAATGTACAACTTTCACTACTAACATAGAAATTATGTTTATCTTTTCCTATACACAATGGTCTAATACCATATCTGTCGCGTACAGCAAACATAGCATCCTGTGTTAAAATAATTAAACTATATGCTGCTGGAATAGTATTTAATATATCTATTAATTTTTCTTTCATAGTAATTTTATCACTGTTCATTATTTTATTGTTTAAATAAGTAGTATCGTGACCATCGATATTAGGAATATTACCGTTATGTGCTAAACAATATTCATTGGATGATGTTTGACCTTCAAGGGGTTGCAATTCTAATTTGTTAATTTTTCCATTTTTGAAGGAATGACCAGAAGTAGAATATCTTAAATGTCCAACACATGAATATGACCTCATCATTGGGTGTTTAAGAGGGATAAGTCCATTATTTTTAATAAACGAAATTTTATTATCATCATTAAAATAGCAAATACCATAACCATCTTTCCCTCGGTGTTGCAGAGATTTTAAACATTGGTATAGTAATTCAAAATTAGTTAAATTATTTGTTTGGCTGAAAAGGCCGAATATACCACACATATGAAAACTTATATTTTTAATTTTAACCTTTTTTTAAATATTATTTACCATTTGTAGTGGATTAAAAAAATACCTAGTAAAATAAATATGAATCCAAATATTTTTTGTATTGACATTGTTTCAGAAAAAAATAAATAACCCACTAAAGTAATTAAAATAATTCGCATACCAGTTCTTAGTGAATAAAAATAACTCATATCCGTATTTTTCAGCAATGTATGTCCTAGAACAATAGAACAACCAATTAATAGAGTCATGACCAAAATAATTGGTAATGATTTTTTAAATGTACCATCATAACATTTTTTTAAAAACTGTTCTTTGTCTACTAAAAAATATGAAATAATCAATAAAATTGCTGTAACAAATACTAAATCAAACACCATATTTTCCCCAACAGAAAATCGTTTTAATAGTATTTTGCGGCAACTAATAATCATGGTACCCAAAATAGCATTAATCAAAAGCAATAATAATAAATAATGGTGATGCATATAAACTATACAAATATTTTACTTAGAATTGCGTGATTTTCTTTTGTTTTTTCGCTTTGATTTTTTCTTTTTGTTTTGCTTCTTAGTGCCTTTTTTTAAGCTCTTACCACGTCGCTTCTTAGTACCTTTTAAGCTCTTACTGCGTCGCTTCTTTTTCTTTTTCTTTTTTGGATTCTTACCCATAAGATTTTTGAAAAAGGCTTTTAAATTTGCAACGGTTCTATCTTTTTTGAACTCACCGATCTTTACACCCTTTTTATATAAGTAAATAGTGGGAAAACTGTTACCCAATTCAATACCAGATAAAATATCTTTGTATGAATTTTCAACTTTGATAATAAAATTATCATTTAAATGGCTTTCATTTAAATCTTTTAATTTCATTGGTGTCTTTGTCGATGCATTCCAAGTTGGCATAAGAGTTTTACAATGACCACACCAGGAAGCATGATAAAGTATAACTGTATGATTATTTTTTATTATTTTATTTAGCAAATAAACTTTATTTTCATCTTCAGGTGTTTCTTCAATCTCTAGATATTTATACATATATATTTAACGCAGATAAAATTATATTGTTAATTATTATATGAAGCTTGTACTAATAATTATAGCATTTATAATAGGATTGGTATTTTGTAGTACAGTTACAACAAAAAAATTATATGAAGGATTTACTACAAACAACTGTCCAAATTTATTAATTCAAAAGGGGAGTCAATTGCATTTATTAAATACGGAGAAAGCTAAAGTTCCAGGGATAAATCCTATGATTTTCAAAAATTTAGAAGAATATGTTGAATTTGTAGATTGGCAACGTAAAATGGGAATCAAATGTCCAATTCTTTATTTTCAAAAAACGATAGATACACAAGGAAATAATGGATATAGAATGCTTCCAAATCCACTGAATAAACATCCTGGTCTTTCATCACACTTGCCTGCAAATACACAACGAAAAATGCGATATTTACTCGATTCAAATAGAAATGATTTACCATACAATAATCATCAATATGCTGGATTTGACCAGGATGACCAGAGAGTAGGTGTGAATACTCCGTTAGATAGTGTTCACGTAGACGGAGGATTGAAATTGAGTGATAGTGCGATGGATACGAATTGGGGTGGTGTAAAACATTCACGTCGGTCTGCGGATAGCGGTAAATATAAACATCGTACTCGTACATTAACTGGTGGTATGAGTGATTTTAATAAAATGACAACCCGTGAAAAAGAATATCACAGGATGAAGAAAAAATCAGTGCGAGATGAAGCTTATAGACAGGAAGATGTAAATTTTGCTTGGAGACGCAATGAACCGGGTAAAACAATTGCATCACAAGATACAATGCAGTTTGGGTCTTATAATAAGTATTATGATCAATCACATTATAATGACCAAACACCGGAAAGTGACGATGAAGAGTAAATATAACAACAAATAAATATAATTATGTAAATGTTTAATTATATTTATCTATCAAAACGACCGGTATCCAATTCCTTTTCAAAATTTTCAAAGCCCTGTACCACCTGGTTATAAAGTCCCACTTGTATAGCTAAATTTCCCAAACCATTATTTAGTTCACCATCCTTTTCATTATTCTTTTTTATTGAATTCTTGATATCGAGAGCCAATCGTTTAGCATAATATTCTTTGTATAATTCGGAAAATTCTTTGAAATTTTCAATATTATTTCCATTGATTTTCCCACCTTTTGCTTCTAACCGTATAACTTCTTCATTCATAATAGCAATAGCATCTTCTACGGTTTTTCTATCTTTTTCTTCACTTGTCATACCTTCAATGATTGGAATTTTATTTCTAAAATTTAAAGATCCTAAAATACTATTATTCACGTCTAAAACAGTAATGGTAACAGTCATTACTAGTAGCACAACTACAATAATTTTAAGTATTGCAAAAACTTCTTCGCTATTATCAAACATTATATATAGATTACAAAGATAAATATTAGCGAAATAAACTATATATCAATTTTAATTATATTTGATTCCTGAAATAATAGATATTGAATGATATTGTCTTGACTTTTTTTACTTATTCGTCTATCTTGACCACTTTTAGTTTTATAAGTTATATTATTGAGACACTTATTATCTGCACTAAGTGAAACCAATAAATGATGCAGGCTTTTAAAATTTCGCATAATTTCAATCGCTGTGGTGGAACTTACGCCAGGTATCTGTGTTAATATAATTTCGGCAATATTGTCAGGTGTTACATTTGATTTCTTTGTTTTTTTAATAACATGAGTATATGATTTCGGGGATTTGGCCCCAAGTGCAGTTGATTCCTTGGTGCCTGGCTCATTTTTAAAATAAAATGTACGATTCTCATTTTTTTTTAATTTATCAATCATATAAATAATATATTCACAAGTTTCACTCATATCAATAGTTCTGACAACTGAAAAACCCTTGTATAATAAAAGAGAAGTCATTGTTGAATATAATGTTTTACTTGAAACACGAGTATACTTAGGATTATAATATTTAATATTGCCTTCTACAAGATATATAATGTTATGATTGTGAATTGGATAGTTATTTAATCTAAATGATTGTTCTGCATAACGACCATCTTTGATAGAGCTTGCCAAATCAGACAAACATTTTCGTTCAATAATTAGTACTTCTTTATCATCACATTTAATAATAAAATCTCCCAATGGAATTGTATCAACAACTACATCAATTTCCATACTATAATCTTTAATCATGGCCTGTATTAGTGGAATTACTTTTCGCTCTCTTTCATCAATTATAAGCTGCAACTTCATATAACCATTATATGATAACAACCACTTAAGTAATTTAACTAAATTATTAAATGATAAATTGAAATGATTTAAAGATATGGTAACAATATTAATATACAAATGTTAAAACAACAAACAGAAAAGGTCTTATTACAAGACGGTGATATTAATAAAAGTGACGAACGGTTAATATTTAATCCGTATAATGAGAGAAACAAAGAAATTACTGAACAACAGATACAACATATTTTAAGAACATATGGTGTACCTGATAAGATATACAATATTAATCTTTACAAGCGAGCGTTTGTTCATCAATCTTATGTTAAACGACCAATGTTGGAAAATGAGATGAATGAGGTAATAATAGCGGATAAACCTGCTAATTGTATGAAACTCCGAACAAAATCCAATGAACGTTTAGAGTTTCTTGGAGATGGAATATTGGAAGCAGTGACAAAATACTATTTATACAAACGTTTTCCAAAAGCCAATGAAGGATTTATGACAGAAAAAAAGATAGCTTTAGTAAAAAATGAATCGATAGGAAAAATGGTTTACGATATGGGATTGAATAATTGGTATATCATATCTGCAAATGCAGAAGAAAAAAAGACGAGAACAAATTTAAAGAAATTGGGTTGTTTGTTTGAAGCGTTTATAGGGGCATTATTCTTAGATTTCAATAAATTATCGGTCAAAGATGAAGATAAATGGTTTGATAGTTTATTTACAACTGGTCCAGGTTTTCAAATGGCGCAAATATTTATTGAAAAGGTATTCGAAAAACATGTAAATTGGATGGAGCTAATAGCCAAAGATGATAATTATAAGAATATATTGCAAGTATTATTGCAAAAGGCGTTTAAGACTACACCAATATATGCGGAATTATCGGACGTGGATGAGAATGAAGGATATCATATGGGGGTGTTTCTATGTTTGAATTGGGTAAATAAGCATATAGATGTCACTGGAAGTATATATGGCCTGGAACCGTATACATTAAATGATTTTAAGGATAAACAAAAAAACAATGTATTATTGTCAAGTGATACATTATTGAATAGTATTAAATATTGGTGGGATAAAACGGATAAAGATGAAGAAGGTAACCATTTGGAGTCATATATGATATTTTTAGGAGATTCAAAGCATAAGATAAAGAAAAAGGCAGAACAGGAAGCGTGTCGTATAGCGATTGATATATTAGTTAATTAATTATTAATTTGACATTATAATATGTATTTTAATTATATGGAAAACTATCTATCTATTCTTGAGAAAAAACCAATAGTAAAGAAAAAACAATCGTTTAAGGCGAGAGTAAAGGCCAGGGTAGGAATAGCAAATGTTTTATATAGTGAGCCGGATGAAGATGAAATGGATGTTGAAGAATTCCAACAGAATATAAGGCGTAAATTATTGGACGTAAATAATCCTATTATTTTTAAGCCTCCTGCAAGAGAAAAAGATTTAGTAGAATTTGTAGAAGAAGATGAAGAAGAGAAGGTGGTCGAGAAAGATACTGAAGAACAAGAAAAAGAGGAAGAAGATATAATAGCAGATGAGATAGAAGAAGTTCCCAAGAAACCTAGAAAGTCAAAAAAGAAGACGAATATAAGATCTACTATTACAGATATCAAATTTATTAAAACTGATAAGGAAAAGAAAGTAAAGGTAAGAAATGTATTGAATCAATATGTTGAAGTTGATCCAAAACAGGTAAAAATAGATGGTAAAGCATTATTAGAAAGACTACCAAAAGATCAACCCAATGTCAATTTGGTGAATTCATTTTACTATATGAATAATAGGGATATTTTTATCAATTTCATTAATACACTTTTCAAACCATATAGACAACAAATTTTATCACAAACTGAAATACCATCTTGTGAAAGACGTGAAGGTGAATTTTCCTTGATGCTTCATCAGCAGATAATTCGGGATTATTTAAATTTATATACACCTTATAGAGGACTATTGTTGTTTCATGGTTTGGGTGCAGGTAAGACTTGTGGTTCGATTGGTATAGCAGAAGGTTTGAAAACATCTCAACAAGTGATTGTAATGACACCAGCATCATTACGTGCGAATTATATAAAAGAATTGAAAAAATGCGGTGAAACATTGTATAAATTAAATCAATATTGGGAATTTATAGAAACACGTGGTAAAGAAGATTTGGAACAATCGTTGAGTAGTATATTAAATTTATCAGTTGATTATATTAAACAAAATAAAGGTGCCTGGCTAGTAGATATAAACAAGAAAAGTAATATTGATAAACTATCCCAAGATGAAATGGAATCATTAAATAGCCAAATAAATATGATGATACAACATAAATATAAATTTATAAATTACAATGGTTTGCAGAAAAAGGATTTATACACATCATTTGGTGAAACAGAAGATAAAAAAGGTAAAAAGGTGAATGTATTTGATAATAAGGTGGTTATCATTGATGAAGCACATAATTTTGTAAGTAGAATAGTGAATAAAATAAAAAAACCAGATTCATTATCGATGGTTTTATATGATAAATTAAAGAAAGCGGAAAATGCGCGAATTATATTTTTAACTGGTACGCCAATTATTAATTATCCTAATGAATTGGGTGTATTGTATAATATTTTACGAGGAAACATTAAAACATATGAAATAAAATTGAATGTAAAAAGTAAAGATAAAGTAGATCAAAAATATTTTGAAAAGTTGTTTCATGACGAACGTTTTAGTACGATTGATTATATTGAATATATACCGAATTTAAAAATATTAAAAATAACGAAAAATCCACATGGGTTTATAAATAACTATACTTTGAATAATTATTCCGGTGTAAAAAAATTAAATAAGATGGATCAGGAGAGTTATGTAAAATGGTTTAATCGCGTTAAATTTTTATTAAAAGATAAAAATATTGAAATAGAATCATATAATATTAAAAACTATGAATTATTACCATCTAGATTAGACACATTTAAAAATGAATTTATAAATGATGATGATACAGTAAAAAATTCAAATAAGTTAAAACGTCGTATATTAGGATTAACGTCATATTTTAGAAGTCCAAGTGAAGAGTTGATGCCAAAATTTGACAAGGCGACAGATGTGATAATAGATAATATTGAAATGAGTGATTACCAATTTAAGGTATATGAAAATATAAGAAGAAAGGAGCGTACAAAAGAATTCAATAATGCAAAAAAGCAGAAATTGGTTGCACAAGGTGTAGACTATGTAAATACTACTTCATCATATCGTATGTTTTCACGTGCTTTTTGTAATTTTGTTTTCCCAGAAGGTCTTACAAGACCTATACCAGGTGAAAAATCAGATGTAAAGACGGTATTAGATAATGGTGAAATGGATGAAGATGTGTTGGATGGTATTTCAATAAATGAACGTTTAACCAATATTGATGGTAGATATGACATGGATGACGTAGATAAATTATCAAAAAATAGATTATTGAATAGTGAGCGTTATAAACTAGAATTGGACAATGCATTGAAAACGTTGAAAGATAATGCGGTGACATATTTAAGAAAGGAAAAATTACAGCAGTATAGTCCAAAATTTTTAAGGATTTTGGAGAATTTGGAAAATCCAGACAATAAGGGTCTTCATTTGATATATACACAATTTAGAAAGTGTGAAGGAATTGAAATTCTAACCTTAATATTGGAGCAAAATGGATTTAGTAGATTTAAAATTAAAAAGGAAGATGGTGAATGGATATTGGATATGACTGATGAAGAGATGGCCAAACCTAGTTTTGCATTGTATACCGGAAGTGAAACAGAAGAAGAAAGAGAATACATGCGATTAATATACAATGGTCAATGGGGTGAAATACCATCTAGTTTATCTACTAAACTTGCAACCTACGCTGAAAATAATGAAATGGGTGATATAATAAAAGTATTGATGATTACCAGCAGTGGTGCGGAAGGTATAAATTTGATGAATTGCAGATTCATTCATATTGTAGAGCCATATTGGCATCCTGTAAGAATTGATCAGGTCATTGGTCGGGGTCGTAGAATTTGCAGTCACCAAAACTTACCAAAAGATATGAGAAATATGAAGGTATTTATGTATTTAATGGTTTTTAAAGACTCGCAATTGAAAAGTGACTATGCAAAACAATTGCGTGAAAAAGATATTTCCAAGTATGGTGAAAATAAAGGTAAACCAATCAGTAGTGATTACTCACTATTTGAAATATCCCTTAGAAAAGAAAACATTAACAGGCATTTATTAAAGTGCATTAAGGAATCATCTATAGATTGTAAATTACATACATTAATGTCGAATGATGAAGAATTGCGGTGTTATCATGTTGGCACGACAACAGCTGATAAATTTAGTTACAAGGTTGCAGTTGAAGACGATGAAAAGGATGCGGCTAGACAATTAAATGTAAGAACAAAGAAGTGGAAAGCAATTCCAATAAAAGGAACTAAATTTGTTAGAAAGGAAAAAACAATGGAAGTATATGATGGTGAAAGTGTTAAATTAAATAAACCTGTAAAGGTAGGAAAATTAGTAAAATATAAAGATAAAAAATCAGGAAAGATGAAGATAAAAATAGTCTTTGACTAATTAATTGAATAATATTATATTTATTTGAAACAAAGTAAATATAATATGAATATTAAACAAGGTTTTAAACGCATATCACAAAATCCTATAGGTATAGCAATAATAACGGTATTATTTACTATTTGTTTGCATTATATTTTGATTAAATTATACATTTCGTTGTGTATTTCACAAGGCATAGTAGGGATAATTAAACATGCATTGTATTTGGGAAATCCTATGTGTCAAATGATAAATTATATACAATTTCATATTTCAACTTATTATATATCTTATATAGTAATAATTTCAACAAGTATTATAACTTCAATGAGAGGTTTGTTCATGCAAGAGCAGTAGCTTCATTATTGTATTCTAACCCATTACCATTACCATTACCATTACCATTATCACTGTTAATAGTTGATGTTAATTTATCTAACTTCAGCATAATTACATTTTGATTATTCTTTAATGTTTCTACCAAACTTTTTAATGTATTTACTTGTGATGTTAGTGAATTAATATTATTCTCTTCATCTTCGGCTTTTTTCATTTTTAGTTTGTTAAAAAAATTTGTAGGGTTTATATATGTTTTTTCACCAGGCACAGGCACCTTGGTATTACTGCCAGTACTGCTATTTTTTAATATACTGTCAATAACCTTATTTTCCTTTATATTTTCATTTACAGCATCATTGGTACTTGTATTGTTTATTTGACTCGTCCTATTAACTTTACTATTTTCCGTTATTTCTCGTATATTAAATGATACCTTTCTTTTATTCGGATCTTTATCCTTTTCACCCGGCTGCCCATTACTATTTTCTATCCATTTTTTTGCATCATTTGCATTGTATTCTCCGGTTATTCGTTTTAACTCCGCTTCACGTTGAGCTAAAGTATCGTTGAAATTGCGATTTGTTTCAAATTCTTGAGATTTGTCTGAAAAATCTATTTTTGTAGGTTGTTTTACCTGATAAGATTGAAAATTATCTTTATGAGATTGTAGTGATTTATTTATTCCTTCAGACATATCTTTTTTACGTTCATATTCTAATTTAATATTATTGCTATTAAATAATTGTTGTGGTTGTTGTTGCGATGCTTGATTTATCCTTATATTTTGATTAATATATATTGCTGTGCGACTTAAAACTTCTTTATTTAAAATCATGATATTATTATCATATTCAAATCGCTTAGAATTAATATCGTTTACAGTATTTACAAAAAATTGACTTAAGCCTGGCAGATTATCTTCATTAATTTTAACCTTATGGTTAGTTTGAACAAATTCATTTATTAATTGCCATATTAAATTGGTATTTTCTTGATTTGTGAAATTATTCATATTATAAATATTAAACATCTTTTATTTAATATTTGTAAATTATAAATATTTAATGATTAATGATTAAAATATTTCTGACGAAGATTGAAAACAATATTATCTTCGATACGATTTTCC
>MDTB01232915.1_pt1 | contig 14112 bp, 17 predicted proteins | sample 811161 | NCBI WGS metagenome assembly MDTB01 (sample SAMN05326650, study PRJNA326480) | marine metagenome | isolation source: seawater | place: Mediterranean Sea | collected 2009
CTTTGATACCGGAGGCACAACATCAGCCACCGGTACAGTTAGTGGTGGGGGTCTCGAAGACCAAAGCGGTTTTACTCTTATCGCTGACAGTTTTGACGGCGAACCGCTGCCAGGAATGAGTATCAGCCTTGCTGGTGACTCTACTTCATATGTAATTCAGAGTGTCAGCGGCACTTGGGCCGGTACGTCTAGCGAGCTGGTCTTGGTGTTAGCGCAGGAAAAGGTTGCCGGTTCTGCTGATAACGCAGCGATACACCTGAGAAAAGAGTACTCGCAGATTCGCCTGACCGGCCATGACTTCTTGAGCATTGGCACGGGCGGGGTAACTACGACAAATTATCCTGGCACTCCTTCTCAGCCGCCTGCGCAGGGTAATGAGGTTAACGAGACGTTTCCTGGACGCGTGTACTACGTGTCTACGGACCAAGACGGTAACTTCCGCGTTGGCGAGTACTTCAGAATTGATCAGGCCACCGGTCGAGCGACACTTAATGCAAGTGCCTTTGACCTAGCTGGTCTGACCTCGTTGAGGTTGGGCTCAATTGGAGCGCAGCTCGGCGAGACCATCAACGAATTTTCGTCTGACCCGACACTTTCGGGCAACAGTAACTCTGCTGTTCCAACTGAGTATGCGGTCAAGACGTTTGTCGAAACTTATGCCGACCAAGCGGAAAGCGATGCTGTTACCACAGCTAACGCTTACACAGATACACAGCTCGGTAATGTGTCTTCTACAGACATTCCATTCATAGCAACGATCTCTGCAAACGAGACCGTGCCAGCAAATTCCATGCGTTTCTCGATGGATACGGTCACCGTGAATAGCGGTGTCACTTACACGATCCCCACCGGATCTTATCACTTTGTACTTAACCCAGACGGCTTCGCGCTGTTCAATTAATAGGACTTAAATTATGTCTAAGATTATAGTGGACGAAATTCAAAAGAGTGGTGGGGCCGCACTTACACTTCCTACCGCCGATGGAACTAATGGTCAGACTTTGCAGACCGACGGTTCTGGCAACTTGTCTTTTCAAACCATTTCAGCGCCAACCGTTCAAACGTGCAAATTCTCCAAGGCGTTTGCCATCACTGGTAGTAGTTACTCCTCTACCAACAAAATCATGTGGACCGACGTATTGTCAGGTATCAACACTGACAACATCATAATGGTTCGGATCGAAGGCAAGTTAGCTGCTACCAGCAACTTCCTCGTCCGTATGATGGGCGCTGATGCTAGCGGTAATGCGATTACTAATGGTTACCTCGCTGCTGGTTGGGGCGACTTTTACAACGGCGGTAGCACGACCGATAGCAATCGCCACAACAGCAACAACGGCTATCTTGATTTTCCTGGTTACACCACCGCATACGGTTCTAACTCAGACAGTTACGGCTACGGCATAGCGTTTGTCTACGAAGCTTGTATCCACAAGCATGGAAACACTGGTGGCCATCACCACAGGATTAATTACTGGTATCAGCAGGACACCAGCTATGACTACCCCAACCACGGGATGATGGCTTGGAATAACTATGCCTCAAGCGCGCCACCTGCGACTTGGCATGGTATTCACATCTACCCATCCAGCGGCTCGTGGGATACCAATTATATGAACAACGTGGTGTCCGTAGAGCTGACTACTAACAACCATTCGTAATTGGCGGGGAGGTATTAGCTATGGCTAAGTTAGAAGTAGAAGATCTGGAGGTAAAGGGAGACTTCGTTTCAGCGGAGCTCTCTTTTACCGACCAAAATCTATACCGTGTGGTAAATGGGGAAAAAATTGCGCTTTCTGAGGGTAAGGCAAACGAACTGTTTGCACTTCCCACGACCGTTACGGGGCAACAGCAGTACACAACCCAAGGAACGTACTCTTGGGTTTGTCCTGCGGGTGTCTATCAAGTAAGTGTGGTTTGCATTGGTGGTGGTGGTGCTGGCCAAGACAACTGGGCTAACCCCGCTGGCGGCGGTGCAGGTCTTGGTTGGAAGAATCAAATCCCTGTTACGCCAGGAGTCTCCTACACCGTGAATGTTGGTGACGGTGGTAGTTCCACTTCGTCTAGCGGCGCAGCCTCAATGAAGGGCGGTAATAGTTATTTCAACACCATAACTACGGTAGCTGGTATGGGGGGTGGAAACATCAGCGGCCCGAACTGTTATTCAGATGGGCCAAATCAAAACGGCAACTCTGGTGGCGGTTATGTAGGCGACGGCGGCGGTTCTGGCGGTAACGCGCCGAATTATCAAGGTGGCGGCGGTGCTGGCGGTTACGGCGGTCGTGGTGGCAACGGCCAAGAGTCCGAATTTCCTGGTTGGAATAACGATAGCGGCGGTGCTGGTGGTGGCAGCTACTATTCTTCCACCTACGGAACCGGTGCTGGTGGTGGTACAGGGTTAAATGGCGAAGGTGCACTTAATGGTAACCAGCCTTTTTACAACCCATTTTCTGGTTACAACAACAGTGTCAGCCAAGGCAGCGGTGGATCTGGACGCGCAGGCGGTACGAACGGCATGTACGGACAGAATCCTTTCTCTGGCAGTGGCCAAAGCTCAAGCAATGTCAAAGGCGGTGACTACGGCGGCGGTGGCGGTGGCCCAGGAACCTCATGGCCAAGCGCATCGGGCAACGGCGGTCTTGGTGGCGTCAGAATTATTTGGGGTCCACCAGGATCACGTTCGTATCCCTCGAACGCCACGTAAGGAGTTAAGAAGATGCAGAAATATTATCTATCTGTGAGCGGCGACGGCCACGTAACTAGTGAACCCGTAGCCGGTGACAACTTGGCTTTAGTGTTCGGTGAGTTGTCTGACGAGGGCTATGCCGAGCAAGGCTATCAACTGATTTTAAACAACCCCCCAACAATTGAGGCGGGGCAAAGAACTCAAGTTGATGGCTATGTGAAGAACGACGATGGCAATTGGGAATGGAATTATGTGGTCATAGATCTTGACCAAAATTACCTGACTAATATTCATATTCGTCATCTGCGCGACATACTGCTACGTGACACGGATTGGTCCGTGTTACCTGACAGCCCACTGTCTGCCGACGATAAAGCCGCCTACGAAACTTATCGTCAGGCTCTCAGAGATTTGCCCTCAACATACCCAGAGGTAAAAAGCCCCGATGATGTGACGTGGCCGACTGCACCATGGGCTTATGAGGAAGCTGCTATCCCTGAGGAGGAAAGTAACCCTGAATGAGGACATATTATCGATGGTTTGATGAAGTTCTCACGGATGAGGAATGTGAAGAAATCATTCGTTTCGGGACTACAAATTTAGAAAACGCGTGTACATATAGAACGAAAGAAGGAAACAGGTTTCAGAAAATTACCGGTTGGTTAAAAAGGAAAAGCCAAGTTAGTTGGGTTGACGCAGGTAGTGACCTAGATCCATTGATGAGGCGGTTGGTTAATAACTTGTTGGCTGTATCGAGAGACGATTATTTTGTAAATCTCGATTATGTCGAGTCGATTCAGTTCACGCGTTACGGCGGCAGTTTGGCGCATTATGGCTGGCACACTGACTCATCTGCTAATGGTATAGGCGCTAGTCGGATCATGAGTGCGACAGTAGAGTTGTCAGACCCAGACGATTATGTGGGGGGCGACTTAAAAATTAAAGTCGGAGGTGCTAACTACGTCGCAGAAAAGAAAAGGGGAAGAATGATTATTTTTCCTTCTTCGTTTCCGCACAAAGTAACGCCGGTCTTAAAAGGTACAAGACACTCGTTAGTTTTATGGGCTCACACAAGAGAGCCATCGGAAGACCAATGTTAGAGGGCCGCAAGTTAGGGTTTTTTGAAAGTCCAGTTTATGCGGGGGAGTGCAAGAACTACGACATTTGTGAGGAGATCTGTGCGCTAGCAGCTAAACACGAAGAGCAGACTAAGAATCTGCGCCTCATATCCGATGGTTGGAATGCACAGACAAGGACTGACGACAAAGAACTGCGGGAGAAGCACGGAGTAACTTCCCACGGGACAAATGACCAGTTGCATTTGCTCGAAGAATGGGAACGGCCAACTAATTTAATTATCGGTATGGCCAAAGAGCTGCTCAAGCACGCTGACCAAGAACATTGGTACTCGTCCAGAGCTGCGATAGAAAGCATGTGGTACTCGATGTACCCAGAGGGAGGATACATACCGGAGCATATTCACTCCAATGTTGCATATAGTGGGGTGTTCTATGCGAAGGCTGAACATGATGCTGGTAACTTGGTATTCCAGGATCCAGCTTGGCATTTGAAATCAGCAGTGTGGGTAAACGATGCTCCTGCTCAGGCTCAGGCGATAACGAAGCGACAATTTCCGGTCTATACAGGTGTGATGTTTGTTTTTCCTGGTTGGTTGCCGCATTCGACTATGCCGAATAACTCTGGTGAAGATCGAGTGATTGTTGGGTTTAATTTGAGCTTTTGACATGACGCTAAAAGAGTTCATAAAACCAATACATGATAGGGCAGAGCATCATCCGATGGCCCAGAGCATGATAAAGGGAACAATTAGCGTCGCGGCATATGCGGATCTGCTAGCTAATCTTTTGATCGCCTATGGCGACATCGAGAGTAAAGCGAGGCGGGTTGGTTGGATTGATCAACTGGACGGGATCAGCCGTTTCACAGCGATGTTGGAGGATTTAGTAGAGCTGGTATCGGAGCACGGTATCAAACCTACCATCTACAACGACTTTATTGCTGAGTACTGCGACCGTGTGTGGCAGCAAACGAGAGAAGGAACACTGGCTCATGTGTATGTGCATCACATGGGCGACATGTTCGGGGGGCAGATGCTGAAGGGCAAGCTCCCAGGAAAATGCCGTAGGTACATGTTTGAGAACAAGAGCGATCTGATAGCTCAAATACGGGAAAATTTAGTACATAACGAAGCGAATATGCAGGAAGCAGTGGCTGCTTTTGACTTTGTAATAGGGCTGTATGACAGGATTACCAGAAAGCACCATATTCACTAGCCTAGAAGGAGCGAAAAAATGGCTTGTTTCGGAGCTTTCAGAGTACGAAACATACGATGAAGGCCACCGCTATCCATGGGATAATTACCTATGGAGATCAGAAAAGTTTAGAAGGGCGCATCTGGATGTAGTGGATGCGAGGGATACGAAGAGACTGTACATGATGCATCTCACCGTCTTCCCACACACCGACGATGGATCGCCGGTCTTTGGCTTTGACTTAATAGCTGGGCCGAAGAAAGTAACAGGGGCTTTTCATGATTTTAGTCCTATCGACAAGAATCATGAAATGCTCTTGGGGTTCAAGGAGCGGGTATCACCGCTGACTTGGTCCAAAAAGCGTGAACTGCCCGAATGGGCGAGAAACATTTTTAGTGAAGACATGGTTAGTGCAGGATTTATAACCGATGTCGAAGAGCTTGAGTCAGTAATAGGGTTGGTAAAGAGCAACCTTAAATACTACTTGAGTAAAGTAGGTGAAAGGGGAGACAAAGATTTTACTGATGCACAAAACAAGTACTGTTTTTGGCAGAAGCAAAATCCCCACACACCGAAAGTCATGGCTGCGCTTGGGTATCAGGATGAGGAGGTAAATAAGTTTATTCAGGAATGTTTATTTCCTGAAAAGTGAGCGTGATACATGCCAGTTGCAGAAGCACTAGCAGCCAACAGCGCGTACAAAACCATCAAGACCGCCGTCGGTAATGGCCGTGACCTTGCCGACGTTGCCGGTGTCCTCGGTAAATTCGCAGCTAAATCTAAAGCTGAAAACCGCAAATTTTACTTTGAGCTAGCAATCGTTACAGGAGCCACTCTTATTGGCGGCTTCATGATTTCGTTCGCGATTGTTTTGTTCGTTGGCAGATAGGTAATAGTCAGATGACCGATGAAGAATTGAAGAAAGCCATTGATCAAGCCGCCATACGAGGCGCAGAACAGGCACTCAAGAACATCGGTCTCGCCGATGACGAGGCATACCAAGATATGCACGAGCTTAGAATGCTGCTCGACTCATGGAGGGGTACAAAAAAGACGGTTGCTAGGACGTTTTTACAGTTCGCTACTACAGCGGTGCTGTCGGCTGTCTTGGCAATTATCTGGATGCAGGAAAAAAGCTTAGGAGGATAAATGGCAGTCTTTAGACTAGAAAATTTCGCGGGTATTGCACCCGCTAAATCGGCACGACTGTTACAGGGTGGGCTCGGCCAGAAAGCCGAGAACATGACTTTCTCCTCTGGGCGCATTACACCTCTTCGACACGACAATGTCGTTCTTGGTTTGGCCAGTGGCTTGATTAAGTCGGTTCATTTTTATCAACGCGTCGGGCAACAGGATGTGTTGTTCGAGTTCACTGATGAAAATGTACAAGTACTTGAATCACCAATAGCTTCGGACACTCATGAACGAGCCTATTGGACAGGCCAAGACTTTCCAAGAATGGGTGATTACTCGGGCATGGTGTCTGGGACTTCGTATCCCAATGTGTCATTCCGTCTAGGAGTTCCCGCCCCGAGCGCAGCTCCTACTGTTGCTTATGACTCAACCTCTGGAACAGCTAGCGAGGATGAAGAGATTCAAGACTTCTCTTACGTCTACACATTAGTAACTGCCTTCGGAGAGGAGGGTCCACCTAGTGATCCGTCCACCATCATCACATGGACTAGCCCACAAGTAATAAAAGTGGATATGCCAGCTACGTCGAACCCCTCAACGGGCAATCACAACTTTGGAACTGCCGCCAGAAAACGCGTTTATCGAGCCAACGCCGGTTCAAACGCAGCGTACTTCCAGCTAGTAGCAGATGTGCCGTATACGACGACCTCGATAACTGACAATACAGCTTCCTCTGCCTTGGCAGAGGTCTTGCCATCCGAAGGATGGATTGGACCTCCTGACGACAATACTTCGCTGTATCCAGATGGGCCTATGCAGGGCTTAATTGCTGTTGGTAATGGCGTGTTCTGCGGGTTTGCTGGGCAAAGACTGTGTTTCTCTGAGCCTTATTTACCGCACGCGTGGCCAATCCAATATCGCATCACCATCGAGAACGAGATCGTTGGTATATCAGCCACTAACAATGGCGTGGTTGTAATGACCAAAGGGTTCCCGTATTTCGTAACGGGTACGGACCCAGCAGCAATGATTGCAGTTCAAGTGGATGTTGCGCAGTCGTGCGTAAACAGGAACTCGATAGTGGATATGGGCGAGTATGTCCTTTACGCAGGGCCAGATGGTCTGGTTTCAGTGTCAAATACCACGGGGCAAGTGATCTCACGAGAGTTCATTTCAGCAGCTCAATGGAACGAAGACTTTTACCCGACAACCTTAAAAGCATTTTTATATGAAGGGTTATATGTAGCATTCTATACTGACACTAGCACTAGTCCTGACACACACGGCGGTTGGATATTTGACCCCCGACGCCCTGAGACAGCGTTCTCTACGTTCACGATGAACGCCGATGTGCATGGTGGGTACGAGTACAAGAGCACGGGCGAGCTCTATTACATAGACGACGGCTTCCTTAAAAAGTTTCAAGGTGACCCCAATGTGCGGGACTACTGGTTAGGCACTGCTGGAGCGACATATAAGAGCCGCATATTTGTAAGCCAGCCGACTAGCATGGGCGCACTCAAGATTGTGGCCCAAGATTATCCAGTAGAGTTTAAAGTCTGGGCTGATGGCGAGTGTATCGCCGAACAAACAATGGTCTATGACAGCTCCACAAGCCAATACAGTATTTTGACATCGACCACCCCATCGGGGGCAACGGGTAATCTCGGCGCGTCTCCAATCGCAAGGCTTCCCGCCAACCACGGTACTGAGTGGGAAGTCCAAGTCTCTTCAGAGTATGAAATAGATGAAGTAGTGCTTGCCTCTACCGTCGCGGAGCTGAATGCATGACCGGCGGCAAGCGCACGACAAATCCGACAGTTGTTCCTGGACTTCCTAAAGTCCCGTCGGACCTATCACCACAAGCCAAGCGTTATTTGGAGATGCTTACTGAAGCAGTGGAGATTAGGCTTGGTCGTCGTGGAGACCCTAGAGACGCAGCGATTACGTTTAGGGATCTTATCGATGCCGGTCTGGCGTCTGAAGGCCCACTTGTGTTTAACAACAGTGGTGGCACAACCATTACTCCAGTTGTTAACCCAAACAATTCATCAACGCCAACTGCTCCCACTGGCTTTCAAGCTAATGGGGCGTTCTCAAAAATTATTCTCCAATGGGATTATCCCTTCGACCAGTTTTTCGGATATTCAATTACCGAAATATGGCGTCACACCGCAGATGTACTAGGTGATGCCCAGTTGATTGGCACTGCTACAGGAATGATTTTCGTTGATGAGGTAGGACAAAGCGCATCGTTTTACTACTGGGCTCGGCACGTTAACGACGGTGGCATACAGGGTCCATTCAACAGCAACGCGGGTACGTTTGCAGAAACAGCCGTCGATGTAAATTTCATGCTGGAGCTGCTGACTGACGCGATAACTGAGGATGAATTTGCGCAATCTCTTAAAGACGAGATCAATTTAATTGATGTTATTGCGACTCAGTTATACGGAGGGTCCATAGGAGCCCCCTCCGTTGGTTCGGTAATGTATGACCTTAATACATTGCAAGGTACTGTCGGCACAGTCACAAACGACATCGTCAGTTTGCAGACGGTTACCGCTACTCACACGTCAGATATTACGGCTCTGAACACGACTGTTAATGACCCCAGTACCGGTGTCAATGCAAACTCTAATGCGATTTCTGGCATACAAACAAATGTCACTACCCTGCAAGGTACGGTTACTGCAAACAGCTCGGATATCACATCATTAGAAAACGCCGTTAATCACCCGACTACAGGGCTAGGTGCTACGTCGCAAGCCTTGAATGGCTTAACAAGCACTGTCTCTACACAAGGGACATCTATTAGTTCTAACGCCCAAAATATATCCGCGTTGCAATCCCAAGTTAATCATCCCAGCACTGGGCTGAATGCGAGCTCAACTGCTATTAGCAATCTACAAACGACGACGACTCAGCAAGCTAACACGCTAAGTGCGCATGGCGTTGACATTAGTAATAACGCGTCAGATATCACTACTCTAAATTCGACTGTTGCTGGTCAGAATGCCTCGATACAACAGAACGCCACGACCACTGCATCCCTTCAGAATGATGTTGTCTCGCTCAATGCAGAGTACTCGGTCAAGGTTGATGTCAATGGCAACGTAGCTGGCTTCGGTTTGGCGAGTGGTGGTAGCCCACAACAAAGCAGATTCTATGTAGCTGCCGACAAGTTCGCGATTGTCCCTGCGGGATCAGCTCCGAGCACGTCTACTGGGACTGTACCGTTCGCGGTGGTCACTTCACCAACAACCCAGAACGGGGTGGCAGTACCAGCAGGAACTTATATCCACAGCGCGATGATTGCCAATGGCACTATCAACAGCGCGAAGATAGGCAACTTGGCAGTTGATAGTGCGCAGATTGCCGACTTAGCGGTTGAGACCGCGAAGATAGATAACTTCGCAATTACCGGCGCTAAGATTGCGACCGCAACAATCACAAGTGCAAATATCCAAGACGCGACAATCACAACTGCCAATATTGGCACGGCGCAAATTACGACTTTGCTCCTAGATAATGAAGCAGTAATCGTCCCGCGCTTTGCGCAGGGATCACTTAACAACCACTTTTTGACAGGTACTGTTACGCAAGTAGTTGGAGTGCCATTAAGCATTAGTGGTCTGCCAGCAGGGCAGAGTTGTCGAATAGCCATAATGGGGGTGGTTTCTGCTTACTCCTCTTCTACCAACCTTACTAACCTGCGACTCCACATCTATTCAGGTTCCACACCACACAACCTTGTCGGAGCGACTTTTGGTGCAGAGGGTATCGCGGTCACTAATTTTGGCTCGTTCTTAGTGGGCAACGGTTTTAACCAAACGATCAGTTTGCGTGTGAGCTGCACGTCTAATCCTGGTGGCTCGTCTACAAAATCAGGCACTTCCTTTGTAGGCAAGATTATTGTCATGGCGGCAAAACGATGAGCGCATATATTCGAGTTGATGAAAGCGGCCATATCCATGGGCTTATGGAAATTCCTGAAGAGGATGCCAACTTCCCAGAGGATGAGATTTGGGTACAGGTTCCCCAAATAGATATAGATCTGATGTCTTCGGACTTTATGTACAGGTACGACCATGACATGGGGTCGATCAGCCTTACCGATAAACCAATAATACCGGTCGCACCATTCACTTTTTGGGACGAAGTGTCAGGTGAATGGACAGACCCCCGCGAGCTGCAAGAAAAGAAAGGCGACAAGTGGTCAGAAATTAAAGCTGCGAGAGATGCTGAAGAGTTCAGTACGTTTACTTGGGACAGCTACATCTTTCAATGTGACGAGGTCTCACAGCAGAGACTTCAGGGTGCAGTGTTAAGGGCTCAGATTGACCCTGAACAATCGGTCGATTGGACCTTGGCAGATAACACAACACAGACGTACACGGCGACAGAGATCAAGCAGGTCGGCTTGGCTCTGGCAGCGCACGTTGATAGTTGCCACATCAAAGCTCGGCAGCTTCGAGCACAGATCGAGGCAGCAGCTAACGAGACTGAATTAACCGCAATCAACTGGTGAGGTAACCATGCACAAAGGTAAGAAGTGTAAGTTAAATGCCAAGCCCACTAAGGCTGGCGGCAAAGTGAAGAAGCCTCGACGAGGGAGCACCCCGAAATGATTAAGAAACTTGGTAAAACCTTTAGGGCTAAAGTGCAAAATATGACCGAAAAAGAAGCCGGTGAGTTTCTTGTAGGCGCGGCTAGTTTTGTACTTGTGATAGTGTTCATGCCAACTCTGATCGCCTATCTGTAAGGGTTCTACTAACCGATAGGCGAGGGTTCTACTAACCCCACAGTGGTTAGTGTGCTCTGACGCACGTTTGACGCAAATCGAAATTGAATCAAATAGAACCAAATAGAAATAGCGGTAGGAATAAATAGAAGTATCGGGAACTTAATAGAACAAAATGAAGTACTTGAGGGAGAAAATCCCTCCTTCTCCGCCAATTTCTAAGCCCCTGATTTAAGGGGTTTTTATTTTGAGTTGACGCAAATCTGACGCAATGCATACTGGTTCTAACGGAGTGTGCGTCAGGCTGCTTGGCCCTTGACGCTTATCAGTCGAGGAGCCACGTATGGCACGTTACCTGAAACGCGGTGATAACTGGTATGTAACCGTCAGCCACAAGGGCAAGCGGTACTACAAGACGTTGCCGACCAAACCAGCAGCAGTGGCATGGGCCACTCAGAAGAAGGCAGAGCTCACATCAACCACGGCACATGAGATTGTGGCCAGCGAGTGGACTGTGGACATGCTCCTGGACAGGTATATCAAAGAGGTGCATCCGCACCGACCCTTCGCTCGATCTAAGATGTCCACCATCAAGCTCACTGCTGAACACTTCACAGATATCCCTATCAGCTCGCTAACGCCCGAGCATATCTTCCAATACGCAGAGAAACGACGGGCAGGGTACAAGGGTCGAGCGCCAATCGGTAAGGCCACATTGAACCAGCAGCTCACATATCTCGCCCAGATGATCGAGCACGCACGTACCCTATGGGGTGTAGATCTGCCGTCAAACGCCGCGAGAGACGCGTTGTCAGCCCTCTCAAAGATAGGTTTGGTGGGCGGCAGTAAACACAGGGACCGCAGGGTGGCCCCCCATGAGCTGATCTCACTGCTCGAAATAGCGGATGAGCACCGGTCAGGTTGGATGGGTCCGATGATCAGATTGGCAGTTGAGACGGGCATGAGGCAGTCGGAGATCTGTGAACTGAAATGGGAGCACGTAGACTTCGAGGCCAGCACGATCTTCATTAAGGACCGTAAGCACCCGACAGAGAAGAAGGGCAACGACCAAGTGATACCGGTCAGCGAGGCAGCTCTCGATGTATTGCGTGATTGGGGTATAGGCACGGCACATAGGGGGAAGGTGTTCCCTGATGTAAAACTGGCGAGCTCGGTGTCCGACAGGTTCGCGATAGTCAGGGAGAAAGCGGGGATAGATGACTTACACTTTCACGATCTGCGGCATGAGGCGATCTCTCGATTCTTCGAGAAGGGGTTGCAGATCCAAGAAGTGGCTAGGATCTCAGGCCATAAGGATTGGAAGCAGTTGTTACGCTACACCCAGCTTACGGCTGAGAGCCTAGTGTCAAAGCTTAATGGTTAGCTGAGTTGCAGTCATACAGAATAAATTCAGCCACGTCGGTGGTCTGAAATAAATACTTCTTCCCGTTCTTGATGCGGGGTATGTGAAGTTTGTTCAGATAAATCCGTTGATACAACGTCTGCTTCTTCAGACGTAAAGTGTTTGCCAGATCATCGAGATCCATTAACGGGCCATATGTCTTGGAAAGGTGGTCCCTGAGAAGAGTTTCCTTGGCGGCGTTAGACATCATAAGGTGTAGCTCCCTGCTCCTGTTGTAGCTCCTGAATCACCAGTTATTCATTAGCCACTTAGTTAGTAGTAGGATTACTAGGTTTGCTTTCCACTTCTCGTACCGCTTCCAGGAGTTTAGCCAGATAAAATTCAGCTTTTTCCAAATCGATTAGGGGATGTCCTTTATAGGTGTACCGCCATAAATATTTCTCGACGTTGCCTTTCAAGTAACCGCGAAATTCAATAGGAGACATAGACGCTTCGATTGCGTCCAGACACTCAATACCGTTGTTGGCATTGTAATGGGGGGGGTGGTTCACCTGATCCATATGTCTTCCTGACTGTTGCAATATATTAGCAGTAATATTATTCGCTAATACTTAATGGAGAATACCAGAGAAATCGCATATCGCAACATATATTTGTCACTTTTAGCTAAATAAAATAGCTACAACGGTATAGAGTTTTACCGTGTCTTTTGTTAGGGCGGGAGGCGTTAAAGTGAACCTAAACTTGAACGCCTTATGCTTCGCTGTCTCCTCTAAATATATGCGTGGCGCGGAGCTGAGATAGCTATACGGCACTGAATCTACGTCAAGACAGCCCATCACCGAGCCCTTGGGGATCGTCCTTTGTTGTTCTTCTGTTAAATCTGGGTGGTTGATGACGTTCATATCAGAGGCGACCTCCACCCAAACGACAGAGTCTACATCGTGGCCTTGGAACACCTCGGGCAGGTAACGCTTCTTGATCTTCGTCTTAGCGTCGGTGGTAAGATAGGTAATCGGCACAGCTTCGATAGGAGTAGGGGTCGGTGTCTTAACCATCTTGTCCTTGAAGGACTTGTCTATCTCCTCTGGCCGCACGTTTAGAAACTTCGCAAGCTTCATCACGGCTTTTTCGTTCATCTCAGTGTGGCCGTTAAGGTACTGAGAAAATGCGCCTTGTGTCATGCCGAGCTGTTCGGCAGCAGTCTTTTGGGTAATGTCGAGCTCTTGCTTGCGTTGCTTCCAGAGACGTTTGAAGTTAAGTGCTTTTTGATCTGCTGCTGTTTTTTTCTTGGCGGCTTCTACTTTGCTAATACCTCGACTACCGCTACTGGTAGTTTTCATGTCGTACCATCCTGTGTCATTCCCACTATTCCGTCAATAAAACCTTTCCTGGATACGCTTTGCTCTAAAGCTTGTGCGCTCGTGAAAGGCAAATGCCACTGTCCTTCTGTAAGTATTAGGACTCCTAAAGAGTGGCCGATGGCGACAATAACATGTTGTCCGTACATTTCAAACCGGTCAAGCCACTCTAATTGAAGTTTAGAGATACCGAACTTTACTAATGTACTAGGTCGCTTAGGCAGCGTAACCCACTTATATTCAACAAAAAGTAGTCCTTTTGGACCACAATATAAGGCGTCAGGTACACCACCTGTATACGTGTCATGTATTTTCCAGCGGTAAACGGAAGAGGGCAGTACCCTATGAACAGATTTAACAAAGCTATGTTCGTTCAAAGAGTACTGCCGTTCTCAGATTAGTGGATAGTGCCACCTTTGGTTGACTCGTAAAGCTCTTCAGCTCGCTTATAATCTTCCTCGCTCGCCACAAAGCCTACGTACTCTGCTTTCAGATTAACCCACGAACCTTTGTCATTTGACATTGGTGTAGGGGCAAACCGCCAGATCGTA
>MDTB01107785.1_pt1 | contig 14110 bp, 7 predicted proteins | sample 811161 | NCBI WGS metagenome assembly MDTB01 (sample SAMN05326650, study PRJNA326480) | marine metagenome | isolation source: seawater | place: Mediterranean Sea | collected 2009
GCTGCATCAACCGCTAGCTGAATAGTAGAATATTCACTTGGCACCAAGTGCATACTTGAGGTGATTACTAAACTCGTATCAATGAACCCATCTAGGGTAATTAGTTCTCCAGTTGCTAAAGAACCTTGTACTATTTTTAGTTGATTATTAACATAAAAATCGTCTTGTAAAAACCAAGAACCAACACCATTAAAATTTACTTCCCCATTAAATGATACGTTAGAAGATAAAATAGAGGATGTAGAAGCACTTGAAAAAATAAGCTTTCCATTATAAATATTTGTAAATAAAACATTGGATAGCCAACTCCCTGAAACATAAAGTTCTTTTGAAATATCTCCTGTTATTGTCATGGAGTTTGTAACAGCAGAAAAGTCAAAATTTTTACAATACATAATATCTTCATCCAGATTAATTATGGAAGAAGAATTAAAAGAATTTTCATCAAAAATGACATTATCTGAAATAGTAGGAGAACTTGTATGCATTTGAGAGCCACCACTATTTGTTGCCCAATGAATAGAAAATTCAGACCAGTTTCCAGAATTGCCTACCCAATAGTAATCTGCCGCATTGCATTCATGTGCAAAAACTGAAAAAAGAAATAGTACAAAAAAAGAAAATCTAATTATCATAAAATATATTCATAAAATTAGGTATTAATAGGTTATCTCAGGTCATATTTTAAATGATTTAAATAAAAATCTTTATTAATTTATTTACTTTTAAAGTATTGTATCATTAAAAGAAAGTTCCTCAATGAAAAATCTAGTCTTTTCTCTTTCATTTATTTTATTTCAGCTTATAAACTATTCACAGGCGCTTCCAAATAGAAATCTACCTATAACAGATGGCAGTCCTGTAAAATTAGAAAACTCTAATTATACGATTACGCCTCCAAATGGCTACTTGTATATGCCACAGTACGCCAGCTTTATGAATAATGATAAAGAGACATCAATTACTGTTACAGAGCATGATTCTTCAAGCTACTATATGATGGTTACAGCTGTTCTCAAAAGTGACTTTTCAAAACAAAGAATGCAGTTAATTGATCAAGAAGAATTAAAAGATGGGAAAGGTTTTACATTCACTTTTCTTTTTAATGTACAAAATATACCTGTTGAAAGGATGATATATATTAAAGGAGATAGTAAAAAATGTGTGGTTGTCAATTGTAACTATAAACAGGTTGATAAAATCAAATATTTAAGCGAACTAAAAGAAAGTGCTTTTTCTATTTCTGAATAATTTGATCAATAAAAAAAAAATATTCCTTTTTGCTTTAATACTTAATGTATTTACTGTAAATATTAAAACAAAAGCACAAACTACTTCAAAAATTGATTTATCCAGTTTCTCAACTGCGGGACAACCAATGTTTGGAAGTGGTTTTAATTTGAATTTTGAAATTCCAATTTTTCATGTTCCATGGAATAGTAGTTTTGGACCTGCGGGTGGTATAGCTGATCCTGGATTTGGTTTGGGTCAATATGGGTTTGAAATAAGTGGAGGGTCTCTTGGAAATATAGGGGCAAAACTATACTCTAGAAATTGGTTTGGAGGAGATATTGGAGTTGACTATCCTGTAGATGTTAAGTTAACTTATCCCTCTGATTTTACATTTAACAGAGGAGATAAAATTAATATCAATTCCTCCTACACCCTGAGGAATACTGCAAGAATACAAAGTCAATTTCCTGCTGCTGGTAATGTCGGACTAGAAATGTACTTTTTGATGCGCTTTTGGCTTAATCCTAGAATTTGTTTTTATGCTTGTATCAGTCCCGGTTTTGATACTGGAGACCTTGGAACAACACTAACAATATTTGACATTTCTCCAAATCAAGCAACATATGCTTGGCCTCCCGAAGCCCCAGATTATAGTTTGACAAGAACAGAAAATATTTTACCGCTCAGTCTACCAGATAATGATTTTGGATTTGAGGGAGAGCTTGATTTACCAAATGTATCCACTAGTTCTCAAATTTTAAATAACAAATGTCTTAGAGCAACAGGCGAAGATGATTATGCAAATATCACCGTTGATGTTTTTGATTTTATTGGTGGTTTAAAAATTCCTTATATCAGCGCTGCATTAGGAGCTTTAGATGATGATGCCTGTTTTCTTGGTGATCAAATTTGCTTGAGTTATACTTTGCTTAGTGCTACTTTTGGAGTTTATAATTACAACAAACAACGTCTTAATTTTTGCCCTACTGTTTATTCTAGTGTTGGTTTCCCCTCTCCAGTTTTGTACGAAGTTAAGGACATTAACAATAATATTATTGAACAAGGTCAAAGTGATACTATTCGATTTGAAGTAGGAAATAATGTTGATGTTACTTACCCATGTAACTATGAATACATGGAAACATCTTCCAAATATGATCTTGAAAATACATTTAGTAATAACACTTATGATTCTATTGCTTTTGATTTCACTCTTGAAGCAATGGCTGTTGGATTAAGAATTGAAGGTTTTTCTACACCTGGATTATACATAGACTTACCTTGTGTATTTTATTATCCAGTTTTTTCAGGATGGTCAATTAAATGGAAATGTGGTTTTGACCCACCGGGATTTTGGGCTCCTCCAGCAATAACTTTAGGACCATGGGTATTTAATGTTGGCCCACTATATTCTCAAACTTTCCCTCTGGGTGGTCTGCCTGGAATTCCTTGGTACAACAATTCATGGGAACTGGAGGGATTTACTGAGCAAAATGGAACCAACTTCACATTAAAGCCGAAAGATTTTAAAGCTGAAATTATTGCAAAATCCGATGTTTCTTGTAAAGGAGAAAGTGATGGAATGATGCAAGTTCAAATCACTAATGGAGTTCCACCTTTTACTTACTATTGGAGCAATGGGAGCTCTAACACATCAAGTTTAAGAACTGAATCCAATAACTCAATGCCTGCAGGAGTTCAGTTTGTAATGATTGAAGATAATAATGGTTGTCAAGTAATCGCAGATACCCTAATTATTGAACCTGCAGATTCTCTTCACCTTGTAAGTTCAACAGTTAATAATGTAGACTGTAACGGATTATTTTCAGGATCTATTTCAACTAACTTTTTAGGAGGAAATACCACTTACAGTTATGCTTGGACACCAAATGTTTCTAATAGTTCAAATGCTAACAACCTTTCTGCTGGAATCTATCAAATCACTACAACAGATGAAAAAGGGTGCACATCTTCATCTTCATTTACAATTACTGAACCTACTGCGTTAAGTCTTTCTATCTCTGCTGATTCCGTATCTTGTTTTAATGGAAATAATGGATCTGCAAGTAGTCTTGTTAGCGGAGGGACCTATCCATTTAGTTACAATTGGTCCAATGGTTCTAGTAGTGATACTGCAGCTGGCTTATCTGCAGGTAATTACAATCTTTCGGTCACAGATTTAAACGGATGTCTGATTTCAGATAATTTTAATGTTCTTGAACCCACAGAAATAATTTACAGTTCTCAATCATCTGATGTAAGTTGTAAAGGTGGGAACGATGGAACGATTAGCATTACATCAAATGGCGGTTCTGGTAGTCATCTTTTTCAATGGTACAGCGATCAACCCTCGCTATTGGCAACAACAACAAATAACATAAATAATTTAAATGCTGGAAATTATATTTTCTTTCTAACAGATCAGAATAATTGTTTAAAATCAGACACTATATTTATCAATGAACCTGTTGATTCCATATCTTCTGAAATAGCCTCAATAAATGTTACTTGTTTTAATTTTTCTGACGGGACTATTGATTTAACTGTAAATGGTGGAACATCCCCTTATAATTATTCATGGAATAATGGCGCAAATTCAGAAGACTTAGGTTCTTTGAGTGAAGGAAACTATAACGTAACCATTACTGATAATAATGGATGTGTCCTATTAGATTCACTAACAATCACTCAACCTACTGAAATTACTCAGCAAAATGGCTTTTCTGATGTGGGTTGTTTTGGTGAGAGTACAGGAAATATCAATTACAATATTAACGGAGGTATACCCCCTTACAGTTATCTTTGGAACAATGGCATTACAACGAGTAATAACAACAATCTTAGTGCAGGAACCTACAGTGTAATTTCTAGCGATAATAACGGTTGCACAATAAAAGATACCGTAATAATTTCCCAACCAAGCGCCCCTATTTCAATTACTGGAAATACCACAGAAGTGAGTTGTATTAATGGAGGAGATGGCAGCATTGATATTTTAGTAAATGGCGGAACTTTACCTTATTCTTATAACTGGTTTGATGGCAATTCAGTTATAATTAACAATAATACTAATCAGCTAAATAATTTAACTGTGGGGCCATATAACATCAATTTAGTTGATAGTAATAATTGCCAACTTGATACTGTATTTTTTGTTAATGAACCATCCACTCCTTTGGGATTATCGCTTGTTTCAACTGATGTAAATTGTTTTGGGGAGGCATCTGGAAGTATAAATAGTATTGTTATCGGTGGAACTCCTCCCTATTCTTATGATTGGAGTAATAGTTCTTCAACATCAAATATTTCCTTGTTAGTTGCTGGTAACTATTCTTTAACTGTTTACGATGATAACAATTGTAGAATTTCAGATTCATTATTGATCAACGAACCATCACTTCCGATAACAGCAGTTTCCAGTTCAAGTGATATAAATTGTCAGGGGGGTGCAGATGGTTCAGCAAATATAATCCCATATGGTGGAACACCTGGATATACATTCTCTTGGTCCAATGGGATGCAAAATGAAGAAATCAAAGAACTTTCTGCAGGTTCTTATACAGTGATAGTTACTGATCTTAATGGTTGTGTTTTTAACGACACTATCTTAATTAACGAACCCAGTTCCTATGTTCAATTTGATAATATTATTATAGATTCTGTCAAATGTTTCGGAAATAATGATGGATCTATTTCTATAAGAGCAAGTCAAGGAACCACACCATATACTGTGTATTTTGGAGATTCTATTTTCAACCTTTATAATAGTGCGAATGATTATAATGTGAGCAACTTAGCTGCTGGAAATGTTCATATTAATATAATAGATAATAATGGATGTGATTTAGATACCATCATAACTGTTCTTCAGCCTGACACTCTTCTTTATGACTTTACGATACTAGATGTTGATTGCTATGGAAATTCGTCAGGTGAAATTGAACTTGATATTTCTGGTGGAACTCCAAGCTATAAGTATTTTTGGAGCAATGGCTTAACAACAAAAAATATTAGTAGCCTTTTGGCAAATAATTATTCGGTTGTAGTAAAAGATAATAATGATTGTATAATTGAAGCAAGCGCAATTGTTTATCAACCAGATCCAATTGGAATTCAAATGTATATATCTGAAGTATCATGTAGAGATGATGATGATGGTTTTATAGAATTAAGAGCTATTGGAGGAGTACCAGAGTATGAGTACCTTTGGTCTAACCAGTCTACATCAAATAATATATATGACCTTTTACCAGGACAATATACCATCACTATTGAAGATAATAATGGCTGTATAAAAGTAGACACATTATTTGTCAACTATAAAGATATTGAATGTATTTCACCGGCAACTGTATTTACACCAGATGCAGATGGTATTAACGATACATGGATATTAGATAAAATAGAACTCTATCCAAATGCTGTAGTTCAAATATATAATCAGTGGGGACAAATGGTTTATGAGACCAAAGGAAGTTATATTCCATGGAACGGAAAGAAAAATGGCATAGGCGCTATTCTTCCTGCAAATACTTATTTTTATATTATTGATTTAAAAAACAACACGCCTGCATATACTGGACCTATTACAATTTTAAAGTCAAAAAATTAATTTTTGAAAAGTTTAATAATTAGCATATCATTAGTACTCTTCTCCATTCTTGGCTATGGTTGTCCTACAACCAGTATTTCTGGCACTGATGTAAGTTGTTATTTAGGTTCTGACGGAACTGCTACTATTACAATTACAGGAGACAATGGCCCTTTTAATGTTACTTGGAGTAATGGGCAAGTAAATCTAAATCAAATAGCAAATAATCCAATTCAAAATCAAGGACTCACAGCAGGTGTATATACTGTTTCAGTTGTAGATCAGTTGGGATGCACTTCGGTAAACCTTATTGTAATTGATCAACCCAATGTTATTTCTGGAGCAATAGCAAGTGCAGATAATTTATGTTTTGGAGGTAGTAATGGATCAATAAATCTTGTAGCTCAAGGCGGTTCTGGAGTTTATAGCTACTTGTGGAATAATGGATCAATAATACAAAATCTTAGTAACCTAAACTCTGGCAATTACAGTGTTGTTATTACAGATGATAAAGGTTGTAAATCTTCAGCCATATCAACCACAATATCCGAACCAAGTAGTGCGGTAAGCTCTGCTATCTCTGAATCTCATGTTTCTTGCCCAAACGGAATTGATGGTGCTGTTTCTTTGAGTGTTTTTGGAGGAACACCACCTTATAACTCTAATTGGAATTCAGGTACTTATTTAACAGAAGATATTAGTGGTTTGAGTACCGGAAACTATTCTGTCGCTATTACAGATGACAATGGTTGCACAGCAACAAATTCAACTACAATCAATCAACCAATAATAATAAGTTCTACTATTTCAGTAAATGATGTTGATTGTAATGGACAAAACACAGGAAGCTTAGATATTACTGTAACAGGAGGAACCTCACCATATACTTACACATGGTCTAATTCACAAAGTGTAATATCAAATGCTCAGGATCTAGTAAATTTTCCAGCTGATGTTTATTCTGTTGAAGTAAAAGACAATAATGACTGCATTCATAACAACTCTAAAACAATTTCTCAGCCTGCATTACAAACTATCAACATCACTACCAAAGATGTTACTTGTAATGGTTATTCCGACGGTGAGATTATTGTAAATGCTCAAGGTGGGACACCTCCTTATAATTTTAATTGGAACGGTACAAATACCATCACCGCTAACCAATTAAATATTCCAGCAAATAACTACGACTTAATTTTGACTGATTTTAACAACTGTGTCACAAATTTAAGTACAAGTATTTCAGAGCCAGCAAGTGCAATGATGACTACAGTTTCAAAAACTGATGTACTTTGCTTTGGAAATAATACTGGAAGTATAGATCTTTCTGTTACAGGAGGAACACCACCATATACCATTTCTTGGTCAAATGGTGCGTTCTCAGAAGATATCACTAATTTATTCGCAAACACATATAGTCTAACAGCTCTTGATTTAAATAACTGCAGAGTAGATACTTCTTTTACTATTATAGAGCCTGATGTTGGATTAGCAAATGTATTCAGTGTAAGTCATGTTTCATGTAATGGTTTTTATGATGGGAATCTATTTTCTAATATTTCTGGTGGAACAGCTCCTTACCAATATGTTTGGGCTAACTCTTCATATGCCCTAAGTAATACTTCTTCTGGACTTAGTAACTTTCCTGCAGATAATTATTATCTTGAAGTAATTGATAACAACGGATGTAAATTATATGATACCAGCAATATAATAGAACCATCAATGCTTTGGGACACCTTAATCGGGGTTGATATCTTGTGTAAAGGTGAATCAACAGGAGAAATTAATTCAAATGTTTCTGGTGGAACACCCCCTTATAGTTACTTATGGGACAATGGTGCAAGTAGTCAAAACTTACAGTTTTTAAGTGCTGGTAATTATCAATTACAAATTACTGATTTCAATAATTGTCAGCTTACAGATAGTATTTTTTTAAATGAACCTATTTCACCTTTAGGTAGTTATTATTTCTCAACTGACCCTCTTTGTTATGGTTCTAATGAAGGAACTATTGACTATTTCATCACTGGTGGAACAAACCCATATAGTTATGTATGGAACAATACCCAAAATATTCCAAACATGATTAATTTGAATGCAGGAAATTATATTGTCATTACTACAGATGCTAATAATTGTACTTTATCTGACACCATCTCAATTGGTCAACCCAATGAAATTTCTATTTCAGCTAACGTAGATTCTGTAACATGTAAGGGTGATCAAAACGGTTCAATTACAGTTAATGTTACTGGAGGGACACCTGGCTATAGCTATCAATGGAGCAATTCAAATTTTTTACTAAGTACAACATCCGCAACATTAGATAGTATTCCTGGTGAAATTTATTCCTTAATTGTTACGGATTTAAATAATTGTGAAAATAGTGACTCTTATAATTTATATGAGCCTCCACAAATGAATGGAAGTTTAGAGGTTAAACAAATTACTTGTCCAGGAGCAGACGATGGAGAAATTAATTCAACGGTAACTGGTGGCAACTCTACAAACTATATTTACAATTGGTCAAATGGTGAATCTTCTGGTGATATTAATAATTTACCTGCAAATGAATATATTTTAGTTGTTAGTGATTATAAAGGATGTAATATTTCTTTATCAGCTACTATCAATGATCCAGAAACAATTTCTATAACAGGAATTGTGACTGAAGTTTCTTGCAGAGATCAATTAGATGGCACTATAAGTGTTGAAGCTAGTGGGGGTGCAGGTAATTTTAGTTTCTCTTGGGACAATGGAGATATTGGAAGTTTTATTGAAAATTTGGGTGGGGGAAGCTACACAGTTACGGCAGTAGATGCTTTAAACTGTACCATGCAAAATGAATTTTTAGTCCCAGTTAACCCAATGGCTTGTATTAATCCCCCAACAGTTTTTAGTCCACAAGGTGATGGTATCAATGATACATGGCATCTGCAAAATATTGAACTTTACCCTCAAGCTCAAATTAACGTTTTTGATATGTGGGGAACAACCGTTTTTCAATCTACAGGCTATAATGAAGAATGGGAAGGGACTTATACAAATGGTAATTCTTTACCAATTGGCACTTATTACTACATCATTAGCTTGAACAATAGCAATAACACCATTTTAACTGGACCAATAACAATATTAAAATGAAAAAGATACTACACCTAATTATATTTTTACTGTCATTTGCCTCTACACTTAATGCCCAGCAGCTTTCATTGCACACTCAATACATGACTAATGATTTTGCCTTAAATCCAGCAATAGCAGGCACAAAATCATACAACCCAATTAATCTTAGCTTCAGAAGGCAATGGGTAGGAATAAGAGAAGCTCCCGTAACAGAATTTATTTCAATGCATGGTTATTATGGACATAACTTAGGAATAGGAGGGCAACTTTATAATGAGTCAGTTGGGCCAACAAGAAGAACAGGAGCATCTTTAAGTGCTGCATATCATTTGACATTATCTAAAACTGGATACAACATGGGCTTACAGGATGATAATCAACACACCTTATCCTTTGGTTTATCCTTTGAACTTAACCAATTGGCTTTGGATATGGCTAAATTAATTCCATATACTGCTAATGACCCTACCGTAGATCAAGCCTACAACAGTCAGCTAACACCTGATATGAATTTTGGTTTATTCTATCATAATTTGGACAAATATTATTTTGGACTTTCCGTTATGAATCTTTTTCAAGCAAAATCAGATATTTATAACGTTCCCAACGATATCAAAAACGTATATGTTCGTAATTATTATTTAACTGGAGGAGCTACCCTTTATCTGAAAGGTTCATGGACTTTATTACCCTCATTTTTAGTTCAAGGAATTGAAACTGGAGTCGTTCAATTTGATATTGGAGCGAGAGCATTTTATGATGATAAATATTGGTTTGGTGTTTCTTATAGACATCAAGACGCGGTCAACCCTATGATAGGAGTAAACTTTAATGAAATAAGATTTGGTTACTCTTATGATATTACGATTTCACAAATAAAAAACTACAGTTTTGGTTCTCATGAGCTAATTTGTGTAATCATTTTAAATAGAATAGGAAATAATGAATACAATCGAAGTGCAGGAAAAAGGTCAGATAAGAAAAATAGAGTGATAAAACTTGACTTTAAACCAGAAATAGATTTTTAAATTAAGTTTATTTTTTTCTGAATATAATTCTAATTGGAACTCCTGTTAAATTAAATTCCTTCCTTAATTGGTTCTCTAAATACCTTTTGTATGGGTCTTTTACATATTGAGGTAAATTGCAAAAAAACGCAAAAGTTGGAGAATGAGTAGGTAGTTGGGTAACGTACTTAATTTTAATGTATTTTCCCTTGATTGATGGTGGACCATTTTTCTCAATAGCTTCCAACATTACTTCATTTAATTTTGAGGTTGGTATTTTTTGAACTCTGTTATGAAAAACTTCCATTGCTGTTTCCAGAGCTTTATGAATTCTTTGCTTATTTAAAGCCGAAATAAATAATATTGGCAAATCTGTAAATGGAGCTATTTTAGCTAAAATATCATCTTCATATTTTTTGGTAGTGGAAGTTTCTTTATCAACAGTATCCCACTTATTTACCAATAAGACGACTCCTTTTTTATTTTTTTCTACAACAGAAAATATACTTAGGTCCTGTTTTTGAATTCCATCCTTTGCATCAATCATAAACAAACAAACATCACAATCTTCAATGGCTCTGACTGCACGCATAACAGAGTAAAACTCTATATCTTCATGCACCTTACTTTTCTTTCGAATACCTGCGGTATCTATCAAAGTTAAATCAAAACCAAAAGCCTTAAAATGGGTATCTACAGCATCTCTGGTGGTTCCTGAAATATCTGTTACAATATTTCTATCAACCCCTAATAAAGCATTGGTAAGCGATGACTTTCCAACATTAGGTTTTCCAATAATGGCTATTCTAGGAATTTCAATTTCCTCTGGTTCTTTTTCATTATAAAGTTGATCAGCCAAATGATCTAGCAGTTCGCCAGAGCCAGCTCCGTTTATAGCACTTATTCCAAAAACATGTTCCAATCCAAACTGGTAAAATTCAAAAGTATCATTGATTCGCTCATTGTTATCTACTTTATTGACTGCAACAATTATTGGCTTTTTGGCTTGTCTTAGTAAATTAGCAACAGCCTCATCTAAATCAGTAATTCCAGTCTCTGCATCAACCACAAAAATAAGAACAGTTGCCTCTTCAATAGCTATGGCAACTTGTCTTCTTATTTCGCCTTCAAAAATATCATCCGATCCGGAAACATATCCTCCTGTATCAATAACAGAAAATTTTCTACCATTCCATTCAGATTTTCCATAATGTCGATCTCTAGTGACACCGCTTACTTCTTTTACAATTGCTCTTCTTCCACCAATTAAGCGATTAAAAAGAGTGGATTTACCTACGTTAGGTCTACCAACTATGGCTACAATATTGCTCAATATCCGTATCTTTTAAGTTTCTGATCTTTATCTCTCCAGTCTTTATCCAACTTCACATAAAGCTCCAAATGTACTTTTTTCATTATAAAAGCTTCTATATCTATACGCGCATCCGTACCTAATTTTTTTATTTTTTTTCCTTGATGTCCTATTATTATTGCTTTTTGACTATTTCTGGAGACCATGATATTGGCTCTAATTTTAGTAATCTTTTCTTCATCTTTGTACTCTTCAACAGTTACCTCACAGGAATAAGGCACTTCTTTTTGATAAAGAATTAATATTTTTTCTCTTATAATTTCTGAAACAAAAAAGCGCATGTTTTTATTAGTCAATTGGTCCTTATCAAAATATGGTGGGTTTTCAGGAAGCCATTCTAATAATTTAGGTAGAATAAACTCAATACTCATATTATGTAAAGCAGAAATAGGTAGTATTTGTGCCTTTGGCAAATACTTTTTCCATTTTTCAATGGTTAACTCCAGTGCTGATTGATCAGATTGATCAATCTTATTAACCAATAAAATTACAGGAACTTTAAGTTGATTAATTTGAGTTAGTCTATCTTTAATCTTTTCAGGATCTTCGTAAATATCAGTAACCATCATCACGACATCAGCATCTTTTAAAGCTTCAGCAACATATTTCATCATATTTTCATGAAGCTTATATCCTGGAGCAATTATTCCTGGTGTATCAGAAAAAACAATTTGATAATCTTTTTCATTTACCATTCCCATAATACGATGCCTGGTAGTTTGCATTTTTGAGGTAATAATGGATAATTTCTCCCCTACCAACTGGTTCATTAGGGTGGATTTACCAACGTTTGGACTACCAATAATATTGACAAAACCTGATTTGTGTGACATTATTTTGAGATTAATTTGCAATAATAGAAACAAAAATTAACTTTGTGGTGCGGAGTGGAGCAGTTGGTAGCTCGTTGGGCTCATAACCCAAAGGTCGCAAGTTCGAGTCTTGCCTCCGCAACTATTTAGAAAAGGTGTCTTTTTAGACGCCTTTTTTATTTTTCATCTATTTCATCTAAAGGAACCACTTTATTTTCCTTAACTCCAATAACAAAGCAATCATCAAACCCTTTGATCAATAAATTTTCATTCATTTCAAATGCTTCGTCAAAAGTTTTGAATCTTCCAATTGAATATTTGTCCATTTGTAATTTTTCATCAAAATAAATATCAAATTGATCACCAAATACCTTGTTAATTTTATTGTATACATCAGGATTCATTTTGGTTTTAAAAGCCCCTATTTGAATAGTGAAAAAATAATCTAAATCATCGACCTCGGTCTTATCAAGTGAATTTTGGTCAGTAGTACTAAATACTTCAAGGGCATTGACTAAGTTCTCATTTTCATCGGTCATTTCAATGCTTAGCTTCAAATTTTCTAGTTCTGATTCATCAATTAAATTTGCTGAAAACTCATACCTAGATTTTATCTGGTTATAAATCAATTGTTTATTACTTTGTTCATCATTGTATTCCATTACAATGTCTAAATACTCATCCATTTTAGAAGAATCTCCATTGATTAATGCATAATGATAATTTCCTCCCTCAGGTAAATAATCAAATTTAAATACTCCATCTTCCATATGGCCAATGGATAGAATTTGATTTTGATCATCTAAAAGTAATAACATGGCCTCATCAGCCGAGCTAGCTGATATTCTTTGAAAAGAAAAATCATTATTTATTGGATCAAATTCATAAAACCCTGTAGAATCATTCAATGTTGAAGTAATTTTAACTTCATTTCCATTTTGAATAACAATAAAATCTAATTCTTTAAGTTGAATTTCTAACGAAATATCCTCTAATTTAAAAAGATATTTATCAGCATCAGGTAAATACCTAAATACAAATCCACTTTCGGTATTTTCTGCTTTATAAATGGTCTCTCCCAACTTATTCACCAGAAAAAAACTAGATTCCATCATGGCAATTTCTAATTCTTCCTCATTTAAAAAGCTGGGTAAATGACCTGAGTAAAGTTCCAAGGGATTAAATAATAATTTTAGATCTTTTTGTTGACTGTTGAAATCAATTAGAATTTCAAAATCTTCTTCAAGAGCTAAATCATCAGCATCAACCATGGTATATTGGTAATCTCCTTCTTCAGGTAAATAATCAAATTTAAATACTCCACCATTTTCAACCCCTACTGCAATGACTTGATTTTCATCATTAATAATTAATAATCTAGGACCTCGGTTGGGTTGCTCACCAAGCATCTGATATTCGTAATAATTACTCTGTTGGTTTAATCTCGCTAATATAGATTCTTGACCATCACCAAAACTCACATTAACTTCCATTGCTTCAAAGTGAAGACTATCAGGAAGATTATCTAATCTAAAATAGTAATGATCACTTGAAGGTAAGTACTTGAACAAAAATCCATCATCAGTTTTAATTGCTTGATAGATTACCTCTCCATCATCATCAACTAAGTATAACTTAACTAAATCCATTTCGCTCTCATTTAGCTTTTGAAACTTAAACATTAAAGAATCATTAATTACCAAAGAGTCTGAAATTGAGTCTAAACTATTAGCCACAATTTGGGCATACTCTTCAATTGGACAGCCCTTATACTTCTTATGACCAAACTTATCAGGACAAGAGTCTTTTTTATTGACAATACCGTCAATAAATCACACATTGGTTCAGCTGATACCGAGTTGGTTCTATCTAAAGCAATCACCTCTCAATTAGAGAAGCCGCCTTTGATCCAGACTAACCACCTGGTAGGCGGCTTCTTGCGTTTTAGAAAGGTCAGCGCGCCAAC
>MDTB01055712.1_pt1 | contig 14109 bp, 13 predicted proteins | sample 811161 | NCBI WGS metagenome assembly MDTB01 (sample SAMN05326650, study PRJNA326480) | marine metagenome | isolation source: seawater | place: Mediterranean Sea | collected 2009
GCATTTATAATTTTGTCCTTTACGGTGGTACAATACCGAACGAAAAGTAACGCTTTTCAACGCCTGTCGATCCTATTTCGCCCCCAAGTTGGTGGAGGCGCCGGGTACCGCCCCCGGGTCCAGTTCGCCTATTGAACGTACCGTTTATCGTCATAGTTAATAAATAACTATTTTATTATAGAGAATTATGAAAAGCATTAAAGTTTAATTTGATTTTTTTTATTATAAAATTAATATAGTTATATGCAAAAAAAAATAAGTATAGATATAAATAATCTTAGAAAAAATAAAAATCATACATATAGACCTATTTCTTCTGGGTTAGAAAGAATTTTGTATAATCAAATAAAGGTACTTGATAAGGGTTTTATTAGAGTAGTTGATTATATGGGTAATGATAGTTCAATAGTTCAAGCAGCTAGAGTATCTTACGGGAAAGGTACAAAAAAAAAATCTTTAGATGAAGGTCTAATAAGATATTTACTAAGGCATAAGCATACAACACCGTTTGAAATGTGTGAAATAAAATTACATATCAAACTTCCCATATTTATAGCGAGGCAGTGGATAAGACATAGAACAGCCAACATCAATGAATATTCTGCTCGATATTCTATACTTGAAGATGAGTTTTATATTCCTAGAACTACAAATTTAGCAAAACAAGCAACCTCCAACAAACAAGGAAGAGGGCAAGAGCTTGAAAGTGAATTAGCAAAAAAAATTATTAAAATTTTAAAGGAAGACTCTAAAAGAAATTATAATCATTATTTATGGATGTTAAATGAACAAGAAAATAAAGAGTATGATAATACAAGAGAAAGTTTATCAAGAGAACTAGCTAGAATTAATTTAACTCTTAACACTTATACACAATGGTATTGGAAGGTAGATCTTCATAATTTTATGCATTTTTTGTTATTAAGAGCAGACAGTCATTCTCAATTGGAGATTAGAGCATATGCTGATATATTATTGGGATTATTGAAAAAGTGGGTACCAATTACATATAAAGCTTTTTGCTCTTATAGGTTGAATTCTGCTGATTTATCGCAAGAATCACTAGATGTAATTAAAAAGTTAATAAAAGGAAAAAAAGTTAGAAGAGAAAATACAACTCTATCTAAGAGAGAATGGGATGAACTTAATTTATTGCTTTATTAAACTTTTAGAAATATTAAGATAAATTTTATTTAAATCTGAATTATTATATATCAATTCAGGAGTTCCAGAATCACAATTTTTTGAAATAGTAGAATGGAAAGGAATTTTTCCAAGAAGTTTTATATTAAACTCTTTAGATAATTTTTCTCCACCATTTTCTCCAAACAAAAAATGTTTAGTGCCACAGTTATCACATACAAAATAGCTCATATTTTCTACTATTCCTGCTATTGGTATATTAAAAGTATTAAACATGTTTATTCCTTTTCTAGTATCAGCTAAGGCTATTTCTTGAGGTGTGGTTACAATTAAAGCATAATCAATTTTAATCTTTTGCATAATTGTTAATTGTGTATCTCCTGTTCCTGGAGGAAAATCTATAACTAAATAATCCAAAGAGTTCCATGCAACATCATTAATAAGTTGCATAATAGCACTCTGCAACATTGGCCCTCGCCATACTAAAGGTTTTTTTTCATCTATTAAGAATCCTATAGATATTACTTCAATTCCTTTATGGTTTATAGGGATAATTTTTTTTTTATCATTTACATCTGGTTTGGTATTTATATTTAACAGTTTAGGAATAGATGGACCATATATATCTCCATCAAGTAATCCAACTTTTTTACCTAGTTTTTGAAGAGATAAGGCTATATTTACTGACAAAGTAGACTTACCAACACCACCTTTACAGCTAGAAACTACTATTACTTTTGAAAATTTCTTTTTAATAGTTGTAAATGAAATATTAATATCTTCAAAAAAATTGAAATTTGAAATTTTCTGCTCACACTCAATTTTTAAAGGTTCTAATTCTTTTGCTTGGTCAATGTTTTCAGCTTTAAGAGTAACAAATATCTTTTTTTCTTTGATAATAATGTTATCTATTAAAATTCTAAGTTCGTTACTAAAGGTCTCTATGATTTTATCTTTCAATTTTTTTCCTATTGTTATTATTGAAAATGGCTTCTACAATATCTATATATAAATAACTTAGTTAATTTAATTTCAAATATAAAGGAAAAACATGCCTTGGGATAATAAAAATAATGGACCATGGAACGGGGGAAACAATCCTTGGGGTCAGAAAGATAATGGTAACAACGACAATAAATGGAACCCCAAAAATAAAGGAGATGATTTTGATAAAATACTAGATCAATTGAAAAATAATATATTAAAATTTTTTTCAAAAGGTCCTAAAAGTTTTATTATAGGTTTCATTGTTTTATTAGGTTTATGGTTAATGAGTGGATTTTATACTATTAGCCCTGAAGAGCAAGGAGTTGTTTTAAGGTTTGGGAAGTATGTTTCAATAAGTAGTCCAGGTTTAAATTATCATATTCCTAAACCCATAGAAAAGGTTATAAAAGTCCCAGTTACCACAACAAGAAATGTTGAAGTTGGTTTTAGAACACAAAATACATCATCTATAAGAAATGTAGATGAAGAAAGTTTAATGCTTACAGGAGATGAAAATATAGTTGATATTAATTTTGTTGTTCAATGGTTTGTATCTGATGCTGCTAAGTATGTGTTTAATATTAGAAATCCTGATAAAAATATTAAAGACAGTGCTGAGAGTGTAATGAGAGAAGTAATAGGTAAAACTAATATTGACTTTGCATTAGCTGAAGGTAGAGATCAAGTTAGACAAGAAGCTCAAGACTCTTTGCAAAAAATTCTAGATAGAAACGATAGTGGTATTACAGTTTCTTCATTATTATTACAAAAATCTGATCCGCCTCCTGCAGTTATCGATGACTTTAAAGATGTACAAAGAGCCAGAGCTGATCAAGAAAGGCTGATTAATGAAGCACAGGCCTATGCAAACAGAATTGTCCCTGAAGCTAAAGGTGAAGCTTCAAAAGTTAGAGAAAGTGCTGAAGCATATAAACAAGAAGTTATAGCAATTGCTGACGGTGCTTCCAAAAGATTTCTCTCCGTTTATAACGAGTATAAAGTGGCTAAAGAGGTAACAAGAAGAAGAATATATCTTGAGACTATGGAAAAAGTTATGCAGAATATGAATAAAGTTATAATTGATAATGATGGTAGTTCAGGAGTATTACCTTATTTACCATTACCAGAATTAAATAAATCTCTTAAAAAAGATAGTGAGGTAAAGTAAATGAAAAAAAAATTAGTTATTGTAATTGGAATAGTATTTTTTTTAACAATTTTAGCTTATAATTCTTTGTTTTTCGTAGAACAAAGAGTTCAGGCATTGATTTTGCAGTTCGGTGAGCCTATTAGAGTAATTCAGGATCCCGGATTAAACTTTAAAATTCCTTTAGCACAAAATATCGTTAAATTTGATAAAAGAATATTGCTTTTTGATAATAACGCAGAAGAAATTATAGCTGCTGATAAAAAAAGATTAATTGTAGATGCTTTTGTTAGATATAAAATAATAGATCCATTAAAATTTTATCAAACAGTAAGATTTGAAGCAGCATTAAATAATAGGTTAGGTTCTGTGGTAAATAACAGTTTAAGAGCAGTTTTAGGAAGAGTTCCTTTAGAAGCTGTTATATCTGATAGAAGAGAACTTTTGATGAAAGAAGTTTCAGATTTAGTAGCTGTAAGAGCTACGCAATTCGGAATTTCTATTGAAGAGGTCAGAATTAAAAAAGCTGACTTACCATCTGAAAATTCTGAAGCAATTTATAGAAGAATGCAGACTGAGAGGCAGCAGGAAGCAGCGCAGATTAGAGCTGTAGGTGAGGAAAAAGCAAGGTTTATTAGAGCTGAGTCTGAAAAACAAAAAACCGTTTTACTAGCTGAAGCTCAAAGAGATAGTGATATATTAAGAGGTGAAGGAGATGCTGAAAAAAATAAGATTTTAGGAAAAGCTTTTAATAAAGATCCTAATTTCTTTGCTTTTTACAGAGCTATGCAAGCTTATGGTAAGGCACTATCAGAAGGAGATACGACTATGGTATTGTCCCCCAAAAGTGACTTTTTTGAATATTTTGGTAACGCAGAAGGAAATCAATAATTTATAAACTGATGATTGATTTCTTATCAGCTGTTGGTTTAATTTTTATTATAGAGGGTTTACTGCTTTTTGTATCTCCAAAAAGGCTAAAAAAAATATTACAAATAATCACACTTTTTCCAGAAAATAGAATAAGGGCTATTGGTAGTGTTTCAATTCTAGTAGGAATTGTTTTATTGTGGATAATCCGAAAATGAATTATAAACGTAAAGGAGATTACATATGATAAAATTAAAAAATACATTCTCTATAATTATAATATTTCTTATAAATATCGCCTCTTTGCACTCAATAGATAAACCTGATTTTGCTGAGCTAACCGAAGAGCTTATACCTTCTGTAGTTAGTGTTTCTGTTATCATATCCAGAGAATCAATAAATCAACCTAGAGCACCTCAGTTTCCTCCTGGATCACCTTTTGAAGATTTTTTTAAAGATTTTTTCGAAAGAAGAGGTATACCTAAACAGAATACTCCTCCTCAAAGACCAAGAAGGAATGAAACAGCTCAAGGTTCAGGATTTATTATAGATGACAAGGGTCTAATAGTTACTAATAATCACGTAATTGCTGGTGCTAGTTCCATAACTGTAGTACTTCACGATGGTAAAACGCTACAAGCTAAATTAATAGGATCTGATGCAAAAACTGATTTAGCCTTACTTAAAGTTGTCACAGATATTAAATTAAAATCTGTTAATTGGGGAAATTCTGATAATATTAAGGTTGGTAATTGGGCTATGGCAATTGGTAATCCGTTTGGTTTAGTAAATACTGTAACAGTTGGAATAGTTTCAGCAAGAGCTAGAGATATCAACGCCGGACCTTTTGATGATTTTATACAAACAGATGCTTCTATTAACAGGGGTAATTCTGGTGGACCATTATTCAATCTTAAAGGTGAAGTAATTGGTGTTAATACAGCTATTTATTCGCCTTCAGGAGGTAGCGTAGGAATAGGTTTCGCAATTCCGTCTGCTTTAGCTGAAAACATTGTTGATCAATTAGAAGATTATGGAAGAACTATAAGAGGGTGGTTAGGCGTACGAATTCAAACAGTTACAGAAGATTTAGCAGCTACTCTTGGCTTAGATAGACCATATGGAGCTCTTGTAGCTAGTGTTATACCAAACAGTCCAGCAGAAGAAGCAGGCATTCAACCAGGGGATGTTATTTTAGAATTTAATGGTAGTGAAGTTACAGAAATGAGGAAACTTCCTAGATTAGTTGCAGAAACTAAAGTTAACACTAATTCAAATGTATCAATATGGAGAAATGAAAAGAAAAAGAAGGTAAAAGTAACAATTGCGGAAATGAAAGAGGAAAAAAAGGAAGTAAAAAAAAGTAATAGTAAATCGGATGAAAATTTACTTAAAACTGATTATATTGAAAAATTAGGATTAACTCTGTCAACTATTACTAATGAAATAAGGATGAGTCAAAATATTCCTAACAATGTAACTGGGTTATTGGTAACAAATGTTGAGCAAAATACTGATGCGGAGATTAAAGGCATAAGACCAGGAGATATTATACAAGAAGTTAATCAAAAGTCTGTAAATGATTTAGATGTATTCAGAAGAATTATTACTTCACTAAATAATAATAAAAAAGGAATATTGCTGTTAATAAATAGGCAAGGTAATATTAATTTTGTAGCTTTAAAACTTAACTAGTTAGATATTATATCCTTATCGCTATAACCTTGAAAATACAGAATAGACTTAAACCTTTGTCCTATTGAAGTATCAGCTATTTTTTTAACTTTAGGGTACGCATTCCAACCAATGCCCAAACCAGCAAACTTAATCATTTCTAGATCATTGTCTCCGTCTCCTACAGCTATTGTCATTTCTTTTTTAATATTATATTTTTTTATAGTGTTCTTAATATGAAATAACTTACCTTTTTTATCTAAAATTGTACTTTTTATATTTCCTGATAACTTATTATTTATAATTTCCAGTGAGTTACTTTTGACTTCCTTGAAACCGATTTTTTTTCCTATAGTTTCAGCTATTATATCATATCCTCCTGATATCAACATGGTATGATAGCCATATTTATTCATAGTTTTTATTACACTTCTAACACCTTTATTAATTGTTATATTTTTAATTAGCTTTAATATATCTTTTTTATTTATTCCTTTAAGTAATTTTGTCCTGGCTATTATAGAATCTTTAAAATTAATATTCCCACTCATAGCTTTTTCAGTAATATTAGATACTTCACTATTTTTTAAAAGATTATCATTAATTAAGTTGATAGTTTCTACGTTTATAATGGTCATATCCATATCACAAGCTAACAAGTGTTTTTTTCTATTCTCCACTTTTTGAATTAATAAATCAGCCTTATTTTTTAAAAGGTATATATTATTTTTCATGTTATCATATTCAGTAGGTTGACAATTAAAATAAATATCTACAACATAACGCGATAATTTTTTTACATAACGTATAGTAATATTTCTTTCAATAAAAATATTTTGAATGGAAACGTAACACTCATTAAAAGTATTTTTATTAATTGCTACTAAAGTCAATACAAATGGATAATGTTTGTGTATCATAATAGATTATATATATATTAAAATTATGAAAAAGGTAATTATTTTAGGAGGACCAACAGCATCTGGTAAATCAAAATTTGCCTTAAAGTTAGCTGAAAGAGTAAATGGTGAAATAATTAATGCTGATAGTATGCAGGTATATAAATATTTTTCTATTCTTACATCACAACCTAAAAAAAATGATTATAACCTAATACCTCATCATTTATATGGCTATATAAATGTTAACATACAGTACAATGCAATTAAGTGGTTAGCTGATGTAGAATTAAAAATAAAAGATATTTTAAATAAAAAAAAAATTCCTATTGTGATAGGAGGATCCGGGCTTTATTTAGAATTTTTATGTAAAGGTGTTAATAATATGCCAAAGATATCGTTAAATACTAAAAATAAAGTAAAATTACTTCTAGATAATATTGATGATATTGAATTATTGAATATTATTAAAAAAATTGATCATATATATTCTCTCAAAATAAACATTTCTGATAAATTAAGAATTTCTAAATTACTAGAAGTATATTTTGAAACTAAAAAAAATGTAACTTACTTTCACTCAAAGAAAAAAAAAACTAATAGTTATAGATATTTTAAAGTTTTGGTTAGCCCTAACAAAGAAGAAGTAAAATCAAATATTGAAAAAAGGCTTTTTGAGATGTTTGATGAAGGACTGGTAGCTGAGTTAAAAAAGTATAAAGATAAAGTTAAAAACTGTAATATAGAAAATGCTATTGGTTTCAAAGAAGTAAGTAGTCTTATAGAAAATAAAATAACTATGGATGAAGCAACGGCTTTAATTATTAAAAAAACTAAAGGTTTTGCAAAAAGACAATTTACTTGGTTTGATAATAGATTTGAACAAAATTTAAAAGTTAGTGGGCAAGATAATCTTTCTTTAGTAGTGGAAACTTTTGATAAAATAATTTAATGTAAATATTAAAGGAGTTTGTATGCTTTATTCAGGAGCAGAAATAGTTTTAAAAGTTTTAAGAAACCTAGATGTTGAATATATATTTGGATATCCTGGGGGTGCTATTTTGCCTATTTATGATGAAATTTTTAAACAAAATAAAATAAGACATATTTTAGTAAGGCATGAACAAGGAGCTGTTCATATGGCTGAAGGTTATGCTAGGTCTACAGGCAAAGTGGGTGTAGTTTTAGTTACTTCTGGTCCAGGTGCAACTAATGCTGTAACAGGTTTAACAGATGCACTTATGGATAGTATTCCAATACTTTGTTTAACTGGTCAAGTACCTACTCATTTGATAGGGACAGATGCCTTTCAAGAAGCAGATACTGTAGGTATAACTAGGTCATGTACGAAACATAATTATTTGGTAAAGGATGTTAATTTAATACAAGAAAGTATTTTAGAAGGTTTTGTAATTGCATCCTCAGGAAGACCTGGCCCTGTGGTTATAGATTTACCAAAGGATATACAAAATAGTAAAACAAAGTTTAACAACAATATTAAGTTACGTTCTAGCTTTAAAACTAAACAAAAAAAAATATATAAGCAAAAAATACAAGTTCAGATTAATAAAGCTGTTGATTTAATACTAGCATCAAAAAAACCAGTTGTTTATATTGGAGGTGGTTTAATTAATTCAGGACATCATGCAAGTTTAGAGCTAGAAAAATTATCTAAATTAACTAACTTTCCTGTTACTTCTACCTTGATGGGATTAGGAGCTTTTCCTGCATCAAATAAACTTTTTCTTGGTATGCTTGGCATGCATGGAACTTATGAAGCCAATATGTCTATGCATGATTGTGATTTAATGATTAATTTAGGTGCAAGATTTGATGATAGAATTACTGGAAGGTTAGACGGGTTTTCGCCTAAGTCAAAAAAAATACATATAGATATTGACCCTTCTTCAATAAATAAAAATGTAGAGGTTGATTTGCCTATCATTGGTGATTTATCAAAGATACTTAAATTAATAAATAATGAAATAGTTAAAAGTAATTTTAAAAAACTTAGCCTTAAAAATAATTGGTGGAGTAAAATTATTAAATGGAAGAAAAAGAATTGTTTATCTTTTATTAATTCAAAAGAAATTATAAAACCCCAACAGGCATTAGTTTCTTTAAATAAAAAGATAAAAATGAAAGATTTTTATATTACGACGGAAGTAGGTCAGCATCAAATGTGGGCAGCACAATATATAAAGTTTGAAAAGCCTAAAAGATGGATGACTTCGGGAGGACTAGGAACTATGGGTTATGGATTTCCAGCTGCCATAGGTGTACAAATAGCTTTTCCAAAGTCATTGGTAATATGTGTGGCCGGGGAAGCTTCCTTTTTGATGAATTTGCAAGAATTGTCTACTGTAAAACAATACAGGTTGCCAGTTAAAATTTTTATTTTAAATAATAAGTACCTTGGAATGGTTCGACAATGGCAAGAGTTTTTTCATGGAGGAAGGTACTCAGAAAGTTATACAGATTCACTACCTGATTTTGTAAAATTAGCGGAATCTTATGGTATTAAAGGAGTTAGAGCAACTAAACCACAAGAATTAGAAGCAGTTATAAATGATATGATTGATTATGAAGGACCTGTTGTAGCTGATATATGCGTTGATGAAAAAGAAAATGTGTTTCCAATGATACCTTCTGGAGCCGCTCATAATGAAATGAAATTAAAGGATGATGACAATATCGCAACATCTACAAAAGAAGGAAAAATGTTAGTTTAGAGTATTTTTTATAAGGAATAACTTGACTAAAAATAGCTATCATCACGGAAATTTAAAGAAAACTATATTAAGTGAGGCTTTATACTTATTAAACTCTAAAAGTTTTGATGAAATTAGTTTTAGATTAATTTCTAGAAATATTGGGGTAGTATCATCTGCTCCCTATAATCACTTTAAAGATAAAAAACAGCTTATCAAAGAAATTATATTGTTAGGAGAAAATAAATTATTAAAGGTTATTTCACTAGAAAAAAATAAATCTAAAATACCTACAGAACAGTTACTTTTAATTGCTAAAGCTTATTTAAATTTTGCTATAAAAGAAAAGGCATTATTTAATTTGATGTTTAGCATGGCTAACGAAGAATTATTATATTTAAGTGATAAAATTGTGCTACAATTTAGTTTGATTATAACTGAAAAATTTAAAAAAGGTAAAAGATTGAAATTAACGGCAAAAGGTTCGGCTATTACAGCTTGGTCTATGCTTCATGGATTGGCTATTACTATAAACAGTAGTAAAAAAGAAAGTTTAGAAAGTTCATGGCATATAAAATTAGAATCTATATTAAAAGAAATGTCAGCTATTTGGGGAAAGGGAGTAAGTGAAAAATGAGTGTTTATGAAAAAAATAACTTTGAAAATGATTTTGTCAAAAGCCATGCATTAGCTATTCTTGTAGACAATCAAGTAGGTGCATTAGCAAGGGTTGTGAGTATGTTTTCTGCTAGAGGTTATAATATTGATAGTTTGACAGTAGCTAAGGTAGCTTCTAATGAAAATATCTCAAGAATAACAATAATTACTTCAGGTACTCCTTTGAAGATTGAACAGATTAAGTCGCAATTAGGAAGAATAGTTTTAGTGCATAAGGTAGTAGATTTAACTTCTGAAGGTAATTATGTTTCTAGAGAACTAATCTTTGTAAAAGTAAAAAGCAGAGGAGAGAAAAGAGTTGAAGCACTTAGGACAGCTGATATTTTTCGAGCAAAAGTAGTTGACAGTACTAAACAGTCTTTTATTTTTGAATTAACAGGCTCTTCAGACAAACTAGATGCTTTTATAACTTTAATGAAAGATTTAGGTTTAATTGAAGTTGCTAGAACTGGTGCAGTAGCAATTAGTAGAGGAAGTTTAAAAATTAATTAAGGAGAAATAATGAAGGTTTACTATGATAAAGATTCTAATTTAGATATGATTAGAGATAAAAAAATTACTATTATTGGTTACGGAAGTCAAGGACATGCCCATGCTGCAAATTTGAGAGATAGTGGGGTAAAAAGTATTAAAGTAGCATTACAAGACAATTCAAAATCTATTGAAAAAGCTAAATCTGCAGGCTTTGATGTGTTATCTATTGAGGAAGGTGTTAAGAATTCAGATCTTATTATGATGGCTACTCCTGATGAAATTCAGTCAGAAATATATGACCAATTTCTAGATAAAAACATGAAAGAAAATTCAGCCTTAGTGTTTGCTCATGGGTTAAATATTCATTTTGAATTAATCAAACCAAGGAATGATTTAGATGTATTTATGATAGCACCAAAGGGTCCTGGTCACACAGTTCGATCTGAATATACAAAAGGTGGAGGTGTTCCATCTTTAGTATCTGTTTTTCAAAACAAATCAGGAAAAGCATTGGATTTAGCTCTTGCATATGGAGCAGGTCTGGGAGCTGGTAGATCAGGTATGATAGAAACAACCTTCAAAGAGGAGTGTGAAACAGATTTGTTTGGTGAACAGGTAGTATTGTGTGGTGGCCTTACAGAGCTTATTACAGCAGGATATGAAACTCTTGTAGACGCTGGTTATGCTCCAGAAATGGCTTACTTTGAATGTTTACATGAGGTAAAGTTAATTGTTGATTTATTATATGAAGGAGGTATTGCGAATATGCGATATTCTATTTCAAATACAGCTGAGTATGGAGATTATGTTTCTGGTAAAAGAATAATCACTAAAGAAACAAGAAAAGAAATGAGAGCTATTTTAAATGATATTCAAACTGGAAAATTTGTTAGAGACTGGATGCTTGAGTGTAAAGTAAAGCAACCTAATTTTAAAGCTTCTAGAAGAATTTCAAAAGATCATGAGATAGAAGTGGTAGGAAAAAAATTGAGGGATATGATGCCTTGGATTAGAAAAAATAAACTAGTAGATACTACTAAAAACTAAATGTTATATTTTCTTTTAAATAAAAAAATCTTAAGTATAGTAATTAGTAATGAACAATAAAATTAAAATTTTTGATACTACGCTTAGAGATGGAGAACAATCTCCAGGTTGTTCTATGAATCTTGAGGAAAAATTAAAGGTTTTTGAGACACTTCAATATTTGAATGTAGATGTAGTTGAAGCAGGTTTCGCAATAGCTTCAGAAGGAGACTTTGAAGCAGTAAGAGAAGTATCTAAATTAGCTAAAAATTCAATAGTTTGTTCTTTAGCTAGAGCTAACAAAGCTGATATAGAAAAAGCAAACCAGGCTTTAAGTTTTGCAGAAAATTTTAGAATACATACTTTTATTGCTACTAGTGATCTTCATATGAAATACAAACTTCAGATGACTAGGGATAAGGTTCTAGAAAAAATAAAAGATAGTGTTTCATATGCAAGAAATTTTACTGATGATGTTGAATGGAGTGCAGAAGATGGATCAAGAAGTGACTTTGATTTTTTATGTAAGTGCATAGATGTTGCAATAAAGTCAGGAGCTTCAACTATTAATATTCCTGACACAGTAGGTTACTGTATGCCTTTAGAATATCAAGAGATTTTTAAGAAAATTAAAAATAATGTTCAAAATATTGATAAAGTAATATTATCAGTTCATTGTCATAATGATTTAGGTTTAGCAGTAGGTAACTCTTTAGCTGGAATTGAAGGTGGAGCAAGGCAGGTAGAATGTACCATCAATGGTATAGGGGAAAGAGCAGGAAATGCTTCTATGGAAGAGATAGTAATGGCTATTAAAACTAGAAAAGACATTCTTCCCTTTTATACTGATATTAAAACTAAGCATATTATGAATGCTTCAAGAGTGCTATCAGCTGTTACTAGTTTTAATGTTCAACCCAATAAAGCTATAGTAGGTGCAAATGCTTTTGCTCATGAATCTGGAATTCATCAGGATGGAATGTTAAAACATAATAGAACTTACGAAATAATGAATCCAGAAAGTATAGGGTTAAATAAATCAAAATTAGTTTTGGGCAAGCATTCAGGAAGACATGCTTTTAAAGAAAAGTTAAATGAAATGGGTTATAATTTAGGAGATAACTTCATTAATGAAGCCTTTAAAAATTTTAAAGAATTATGTGATAAGAAAAAAGAAATATTCGATAAAGATATAATAGCGTTAGTTGATAATGAAGTAAGTCAAAAAGATGAATTTATTAAATTATTAAATTTAGAAGTAACTTGTGGTAGCACGAGAAACCCAAAGGTAAAAGTAATTTTAAATTATAAAGGAAATGAAGTAGAGAAAATTGAAACTGGTAATGGGCCAGTAGATTCAATTTTTAATTGTATTAATAGTTTAATAAGAAATTCTGCTAAACTTGAATTATTTTTAATAAACGCTATTACAAAAGGAACTGATGCTCAGGCAGAAGTTTCAGTTAGATTAAAAGAAAATGATATTAGTGTTAGTGGTACTGCTGCTGATACTGACACAATGGTTGCATCGGCTAAAGCATATATCATAGCTTTGAATAAATTAATTATAAAAAGAAAAAAAAGAAATATGGATTTAAATTTATCAACAAAAAAATTAATTAGATAGAGGTGTAATGTTAAATAAAATAATTGGTATATTATCAGCTGATATGGCTATAGACCTTGGAACCGCAAATACACTAGTATATGTTAAAGATGCTGGAATAGTTTTAAATGAACCATCAGTGGTTGCTGTGTTAGACAGTAATACAGGTCGAAATAAAGTAATAGCAGTGGGGCAAGAAGCTAGAGAAATGTTGGGAAGGACACCAGGAAATATTGAAGCAATTCGGCCTTTAAAGGATGGAGTAATTGCTGATTTTGAAATTGCTGAAGAAATGATAAAACATTTTATAAGAAAAGTGCATAATAGAAGAGCGTTTGTGTCTCCCCAAATAATTATTTGTGTTCCACATGGATCTACTGCTGTAGAGAGAAGAGCTATTCAGGAGTCAGCTGAAAGTGCAGGAGCAAGAAAAGTGTTTTTAATAGAAGAACCTATGGCGGCTGCCATAGGTGCGGGTTTGCCTGTTACAGAAGCGACAGGGTCTATGATAGTTGATATTGGAGGAGGTACAACTGAAGTAGCAGTTTTATCTTTAGGTGGAATAGTTTATGCCAGGTCAGTTAGAGTAGGAGGTGATCATATGGATGAAGCATTAATTGGATATATGAGAAGACATCACAATTTATTAATAGGAGAAGCCAGTGCTGAAAAACTTAAAAGAGAAATAGGAACTGCTTGTCCACCTGAAAGCGGTGATGGAAAATCTATGGAAATAAAAGGAAGAGATCTTATAAATGGTGTACCTAAAGAGGTTATATTAACAGAAAGACAGGTTGCAGAAAGTCTATCAGAGCCAGTAGGAGGCATTATTGATGCAGTAAAAACTGCTTTAGAAAATACTGCACCAGAGTTAGCAGCTGATATAGTGGATAA
>MDTB01128189.1_pt1 | contig 14109 bp, 15 predicted proteins | sample 811161 | NCBI WGS metagenome assembly MDTB01 (sample SAMN05326650, study PRJNA326480) | marine metagenome | isolation source: seawater | place: Mediterranean Sea | collected 2009
GCATGGTATTGTGAAGGAAATCAAATATTTGTTGCAGAAAATGAAAAGCAAGCAAATATTTTAGCAAAAAAAAAATATAAAAAAAAATCATTTAAACTAAGACAAGAAACAGATGTTTTAGATACTTGGTTTTCTTCAGCATTATGGCCTTTTGCTACATTAGGTTGGCCAAATAAAACTAAAGAATTAAAAAAGTTTTATCCAACATCAGTTTTAGTAACAGGATTTGATATTATTTTTTTTTGGGTAGCAAGAATGATGATGATGGGTAACTATTTTCAAAGCAAAACACCATTTAAAAAAGTTTATGTGCATGCTTTAGTAAGAGATCAAAAAGGTCAAAAAATGTCAAAATCAAAAGGGAATGTTATCGATCCTCTTGAACTGATAGAAAGTTTTGGAGCAGACAGTTTGAGATTTACATTAATATCTATGGCATCCCCAGGAAGAGATGTAAAATTATCCAAAGATAGGGTTATAGGAAATAGAAACTTTATAACAAAAATTTGGAGCGCTAATAGTTTTTTGAAATTAAACAAATGTAAATTAACAAAGATAATAAATTTAAATAAAATCGAACTTCCAATTAATAAGTGGATTTTAAATGAATTTATTGAAACTCAAAATCAATCGACAAAACATATTGAAAATTTTAGGTTTGATGAAGCTTCAAGAGTTATTTATAAATTTGTATGGCATTATTATTGTGATTGGTATCTAGAGTTTTTAAAACCAATATTTATTTCAAAAAATAAAAAAAATGTAGACGAAGCAAGAATTTTTTCAGCTTTTATGATGTCTAATATATTGAAGATTTTACATCCTTTCATTCCTTTTTTCACTGAAACATTATGGGGCAACAATAAATTTAATAATTTATACAAAACTCCTTTAATACATGCGGATTGGCCAAAATTAAAGAAACAAAGTGGTTTTGATAAATCTCAAAACGATATTAGTTTAATTATGGAAATAATATCAAATATTAGGACAACTAAGGCAGAGCTTAATATTACTCCAAAATTATATTGTGATATTATTTTTTCAAATGAGTCAAAAAAAATTAAAAAGATTATTCAACAAAATAAAGAAATAGTTAAACAAGTTGGTAGAATAAAGAAAATTTCTGAAGACCAAAAAAATATAAAAAATACAATTAATATCTTGATAATGAATGAAAAAATATCATTAAAATTTGATGAAGAAATTGACATAATATCTCAAAAAAATAAAATTTCTGAAAAAATTAAAACTTTAAATGCAAAAATTGGTAATCTTAAGAATAAATTGTTAAATAAAGCTTATTTGACCAAAGCACCAAAAAATATAGTACAAAATGATAAAGTCTTATTGAGAGATTTAAGCATTGAAGAAAACAAATTAAGAAGTATTGTATCAAGCATTAATTAACAATGTCAAAATTTAATAAAAAAAAATTACCAAGTAGACATACATCTATTGGTCCTGACAGAGCTCCTCATAGATCTTTTTATTATGCTATGGGTGAGACTGAAAGCGATGTTGCCAAACCCTTTGTTGGTGTTGTTTCTACCTGGAATGAAGCGGCTCCTTGCAATACAGCTTTAATGAGACAGGCACAATCAGTAAAAAAAGGTGTAAGAGAATATGGAGGTACACCAAGAGAGTTTTGTACAATTACTGTTACAGATGGTATTGCAATGGGACACGAAGGAATGAAATCATCTTTAATATCAAGAGAAGTAATTGCTGACTCAGCGGAACTTACAGTAAGAGGTCATTGTTATGATGCCTTAGTTGGTATTGCTGGATGTGATAAATCTTTACCAGGTTTAATGATGTCAATGTTAAGATTAAACGTTCCTAGTGTTTTTATTTATGGAGGGTCAATTTTACCAGGTAAATATAAAGGTAAAGATGTAACAGTTGTTGATGTTTTTGAAGCTGTAGGAAAACATTCTGCAGGAACTATGTCCGAAAAAGAATTAAAAGAGTTAGAATTAGTTGCTTGCCCAAGCGCAGGAGCATGTGGGGGTCAATTTACAGCTAATACTATGGCATGTGTTTCAGAAGCTATAGGTTTAGCGTTACCTTATTCTGCGGGAACTCCTGCACCTTACGAAGAAAGAGATAAGTATGCTTTTGAAAGCGGTAAAACAATAATGAATCTTCTTGAAAATAATATTCGACCTAGAAATATAGTTACAAAAAAAGCCTTAGAAAATGCAGCTACAATTGTTGCAGCCACTGGAGGATCTACAAATGCTGCTTTACACTTACCCGCTTTGGCTAATGAAATAGGTATCAAATTTGATCTTATGGATGTCGCTAAGATTTTTAAAAAAACTCCGTATCTTGCTGATTTGAAACCCGGCGGTAAATACGTTGCTAAAGATATGTGGGAGGCTGGAGGAGTTCCAATGTTATTAAAAACTTTATACGATGGGGGGTATATTCATGGTGAATGTTTAACAGTAACTGGAAAAACTATTAAAGAAAATTTAAAAGACATTAAATTTAACTTAAATCAAAAAGTACTTAGAAAATTTGATAACCCTTTATCACCAGATGGAGGCGTGGTGGGACTTAAAGGAAATTTAGCTCCGGATGGAGGTATTGTAAAAATTGCAGGATTAAAAAAATTACAATTCACTGGTAAGGCCAGATGCTTTGACAACGAAGAAGACGCAATGCAAGCAGTTCAAAATAAAAAATATAAAGATGGGGATGTAATTATAATTAGATATGAAGGTCCTAAAGGTGGTCCAGGTATGAGAGAAATGCTTTCTACTACTGGTGCTATTTATGGTCAGGGTAAAGGAGAAAAAGTTGCCCTGATTACTGATGGAAGATTTTCTGGTGCAACAAGAGGTTTTTGCGTTGGTCATGTTGGACCTGAGGCTGCAATAGGTGGTCCTATAGCTTTGTTAAAAAATGGTGACATAATAGATATAGATGCAAAAAAAGGTACTATAAATGTGCGACTTTCCAAAAATGAATTAAAAATCAGAAAAAAAAAATGGAAGCCAAGAAAGTCTGAATTTGGTTCAGGCACTTTATGGAAGTATGCTCAAACTGTAGGTCCAGCATATTTAGGTGCATCCACTCATCCCGGTAAAAAAAAAGAAGTAAAAGAATACGCTGATATTTAATGAAAATTAGACCCGTTATTTTATGTGGCGGAGCTGGGACCAGGCTCTGGACTAAATCCAAAAATAACAAACCTAAGCAATTTATTGACTTTGGTGGTTGGACTTTAATTCAAAAGACTTTAGAAAGAGTTAAAGCAAAATTATACGATTATCCAATTATAAGTACAAACAAGATATATTTAAAAGAATTAAAGAAACACCTTATAAGATCTAATATTAAGAAATATATTATAATTCTAGAACCTTCAAAAAAAAATACTGCTCCAGCCATTCTATCGTCAGCTCTATTAAAAGAAATTCCTTACTCTCAACCATTACTATTTTTAGCTGCTGATCATTTAATCGAAAAGAAAGATTCTTTTAATAAAATTATTAATAAAAATAAGGTTTATTTGACAGATAAGAACTTATTTATTTTTGGAATAAAACCCAATTTTCCTTCTACAGAATATGGATATTTTATTTCCAAAAAAAAAAATAAATATATTAATGAAATAACTAAATTTATTGAAAAACCAAAAATTGATATAGCAAAAAAAATTATTAAAAATAAAGGATATTGGAATTCTGGAATTATTTTTACAAGGAAAGACTCTCTGATAAGGAATTTTAAAATTTATCAACCATCAATTTACAAAAATTGTCTTAAATCTATTAATAATGTAAAAGTTAAAAACAAAATTTATTCATTAAAAAAAAAGATATTTAATAAAAATCCTATTAAATCTTTTGATTATGCTATTTTAGAAAAATTAAAAAAAATAAATGCAATTAAACTTAATATACCATGGTCAGACTTAGGTAGTTGGATTGAAATTTCTAAAATGTACAGTAAAAATATTAAGAAATACTATAACCGAAATAATCTTTATCTGAAACCCTGGGGCAGGTATGTAAATTTATTTATTGGCAAGGGGTTTATGGTAAAAGAGTTATATATTAAATACAAAGGTCGTTTAAGTCTTCAAAAACATTTTCATCGCTCTGAACACTGGCTGATAACTCATGGAATTGCCAAAATTACTTTAAATAAAAAAATTGTTATTAAAAAAGCTAATGAGTCAATTTATATACCTAAAGGATCGATACACCGTGTAGAGAATTCTCACAAAAAACCTTTAAAGATTATTGAGATACAACTTGGCTCCATTCTAAAAGAAAACGATATAGTGCGATATCAAGATATATACGGAAGAATTAAATGATTTCTAGTTCCACAGGTGTATGATCTGATGGTTTTGTTCGTGATCTAGGCTTTTTATTAATATTTATTGATTTTAAGTTTTCTAATAAATCATTAGAAACTAAAAAATGATCAATTCTCATTCCATAATTTTTTTGCCATGAACCAGCGAAATAGTCCCAAAAAGTATATTCTTGTTTTGTTTTATTGAAATATCGATATACGTCTGTAAATCCTAAATTTATAAGTTCTCTATATTTTTTTCTTATTTCCAATCTAAATAAAGCATCATTTTTATATCTTTCGGAGTCGTGAACATCGAATTCTTCTGGTATTATATTAAAATCACCAGAAATTATAATATTTTTATTTTTTATTAAATTTTTTTTTATATTTGCAATAAATAATCTTAACCAATTTTTTTTATATTCATACTTTGGTGAATCCACAGGATTACCATTTGGAACATAAATATTAATAAGTTTAACTAATTTTTTTTTAATTTTAATTTCACCTGTTATAATTCTTGACTGTGATAATTCATCTTTTATAAAATTCATTTTTATATTAATAATTGGATTTTTTGATATAAAAGCTACTCCGTTATAACTCTTTTGACCGAATACATAGGATGAATATCCTGCCTCTTTGAATATATCTTTAGGAAAGTTAATTTCTTGCGTTTTAATTTCTTGAAAAAATAGAATATCTGGTTGAGATTCTTTAATATAAATAAGTATATTTTCTAACCTAGCCCTTACCGAATTTACATTCCAAGACGAAATTTTCATCAAACTGAGAAAGATAAACCACAACCACAGGAAGCAGTAGCTTGAGGATTTTTAATAACAAATGAGTCCCCAATCATTTCTTTTTTATAATCAACAATAGATCCGGCTATTAAGTTTAAAGAACTTTTATCTATTATTGCCTTATTAAAAACGATATCATTCTTTTCAATTTTATCATCAAATGTAAAATTATATTTAAAGCCAGAACAACCCCCGCCTTTAACTGATATTCTAAAGTATTTTTTAGCCTTATTATCTAAAGTAATTTTATTTATTTGCTCAATAGCTTCATTCGTAAATTCTATTTTTTTTGTCGTAATCATATTTAAATATAGTATACATTTTATGTTGATTTTATGCAAAAAAATTCAAATAAGGGATACTCAAATTTATCAATACCAATTAATTCTAAGGGAAGAATATATTTTGAGAAAAAAAGTCTTTTAAGAAGCCCCTACCAAAGAGATAGAGATAGAATTATACATTCGACTGCCTTTAGAAGGCTTAAACATAAAACACAAGTATTTGTAAATACTACCTATGATCACTATAGAACAAGAATAACCCATTCTTTAGAAGTATCTCAAATAGCAAGAACATTAGCTAAATGTTTTAAATTAAATGAAGATTTATGTGAAACTCTAAGTTTAGCTCATGATTTAGGACACACGCCCTTTGGTCATGCTGGAGAAGAAGTTTTGAATGAATGTATGGACCAATATGGTGGTTTTGATCATAACATTCAAACTTTGAGAATCGTTACTCTGTTAGAAAATAAATATTACGGTTATAGAGGATTAAATCTTTCCATCGAGACTATAGATGGCCTTATAAAACATAATGGGCCTGTGTTTGATAAGAAGAAGTATGACTTAATTTTAGGAAAAAAATTTTTTAAAGGAATAATAGATTTTAAAAAAAATTCTTCACTTGAAGCACAGATAGCATCACTATCAGATGATATTGCATACAATAGTCATGATTTAGAAGATGGTTTAAATGCTAATTTGTTTAAAATAGAAGAACTAGAAGATATACCTATAATTAATAAAATCATTAAAAAACACAAAAAAAAACTTAATAAAAAAAATAAAGAATTAGTTCTTAGACAAATAATTCGAGAAATAATAAACTCAATGGTTTTAGATGTTATTGTAAATACCAATAAAAATATTAAAATAAAAAATCTTAATAGTATAAGCCAGGTTTATAATACTGCAGAACCTATAGTCAATTTTTCAAAAAAAATGCAAATTTTTGATTTGCAAATTAAAAAATTTTTACGAGAAAAAATGTACCTTAGCCCCACTGTTAGAAATAAAACTAAAGAAGGAAAAAAAATAATTAAAGTATTATTTTTAAAAATTAACAAAAATCCTAATAAATATATAAATAAATTCAAATTTATTAGTAAAAATAACTCAAGAAATGTGTGTGATTTTATTGCTGGTATGACTGATAGATATGCTATTAATCTATATAAAGCATTAAAATGAATATATTTAATTTATACTTAGATCAAATAAAAAAAATAGTATTGAAAAATAAAAATGATCTTGAACTTAAAGAATTAAATGATTTTTCAGGTATACAAGTAGAAAGTCCTCCTGTAAAATTTAATTGCGATCTTTCAACTAATTTACCAATGATTTTAGGTAAGATTAATAAAAAAGATCCAAAAATATTAGCAGAAAAAATTAAAAATATTCTTTTAAAAGAAATAAAAAACTTTGAAAAAATTGAATTGGCTGGACCTGGCTTTTTAAATATTAATTTGAATACAGCAGCTCTTTTAGATTTTATAAAAAATATTTTAAGAGATGAAAATACCTACGGTTCACAAAAAAATAATAAAAGTTACAATATTGAATTTGTGTCTGCCAATCCTACTGGTCCAATGCATGTTGGTCATTGTAGGGGTGCCATTTATGGAGACGTAATGTCAAACTTACTTAGATTTAATGGCAACAAAGTAATTAAAGAATACTATATTAATGATTATGGATCTCAAATTAAAAATTTTACTAAATCAGTATTTTTACGATTGAAAGAGATTAAATATAAAGAAAAATTCCAAGACTCTCCTGATTTATATCCAGGTGATTATATAATTGATATAGCTAAAAATATTATAGAAAACAATCCTGATACTGAATTTAACAATATTGATACAAATGAAGAATTAATTAGAACCCAAAGTTTAAAAAATTCTATGGATCTTATAAAAAGAGATCTTGATAAACTTGGGATAAAGCATGATAATTTTGTGTCTGAGAGTGAACTTGTAAAAAAAAATTTAGTAAAAAAAACTGTATCAGTATTACAAAAGAATGATCATATAGTTGAAGGTTATTTAGATCCACCTAAAGGTGAAAATATAAAAAATTGGAAAAAAGTTAAAAGACTTATATTTAAATCAAGTAAATTTGGAGATGACGCAGATCGAGCTTTACAAAAAAATGATGGCTCTTGGACATATTTTGCAAATGATATAGCTTATCATGCAGATAAAGTCTCAAGAAAATATGATTACCTAATCAATGTACTAGGTGCTGATCATATTGGTTATACAAAAAGAATTTCCTCAGCTGTTTCGGCTATTTCAAATAATAAAACAAAACTAGATTGTAAAATATGTCAATTGGTAAAATTATTTAAAAATGGCAAACCTTTCAAAATGTCTAAAAGAGCTGGAGAATTTATTTCAGTAAATGATTTGCTTAATGAAGTCGATAAAGACTCAATTAGATTTATGATGTTAAATAGAAGTAATGATGTAGAACTTGATTTTGATTTTGATAAAATAATTGAAAAAAATAAAGAAAATCCTGTTTTTTATGTTCAATATTGTTATGCAAGAATTAACTCATTATTTAGAAGTATCAAAATGGAAATAAATAATTTCAATATTAAAGATGGAGATGAAATAATATTAAATGAGTATGAAAAAAATATTTTAAGGAAAATATTTGATTGGCCAAAAGTAATTGATGCATCAGCTAGAAAATACGAACCTCATCGAATTCCTTTTTATTTGTATGAACTTGCAACTATTTTTCATTCTTATTGGAGTAAAGGAAATGAAAATGATCAATTTAAGTTTATTTTAAATGGTAAAATTAAAAATAATGCATCTTTTTTGATTATAAGACTAGTATCTATAGTAATTAAAAATGGCATGAATATTTTAGGCGTTTCATTGCCTAATAAAATGTAATGATAAAAAAAATTTGTCTTATTTTTGTGATAATATTTATAATCTTATTTTTTTATTGCGTAGTAGATTACTATATATCCGATATAAATGTAAAAAAGATTAATAAGAATAGATCCAATATTAACTTTTTAATAACTAAACAATCTGATGTTTTAATTTTTTTAGAAAATGATACTAGTGACGTAATTGAGTTTAATTATGGATATAGTGTTATAGATAAAAAACCTAAAAGAAAATTTTGGGAACTTTTTAATCAATGAAAAGAAAAGCAATTATTATAAGTATAAAAGGATATACTCTAAGTAACAAAGAAAAACTTTTACTTCAAAAAGAAAAGCCTTGGGGGGTAATATTATTTAAAAGAAATTTATCAGAATTTTCACAGATAAAATCTCTTATCTGCGATATTAGAAATTGTCTTAAAGATAAAAACTATCCTGTTTTGATTGATGAAGAGGGGGGCAAAGTAAGTAGATTAAATAGTATTATAAATAACCAACTTTCTCAAAAATATTTTGGGGATATTTATACTCAAAATAAAAAAATAGGCGTTAATCTTTATAAAAATTATTTAAAATCTATCATTAATACCTTAATAAAATTAGGTATTAACATCAATACTGTTCCGATTTTAGATAAACTTAATAGTAAAACTCATAAAATAATTTCAAATAGAGCATTTTCATCAAACACTCAAATTATAAAAGATTTAGGAAATTTATGTATCAAAACATATAATAAACATAAAATATCAACTGTAATCAAACATATACCTGGTCATGGCTTAAGCACCTCTGACAGTCATTTGAAATTACCTATAATCAATAAAAGTTACAACTATTTAAGAAATAATGATTTTAAATGTTTTCAAAATATAAAATCTTATTTAGCTATGACAGCACATATACTTTATAAAAAAATTGATTCAGAAAATTGTGCAACACACTCAAAAATAATAATAAAAAATATAATTAGAAGAAAGATTAAATTCAAAGGGCTATTAATTTCAGATGATATATCTATGAAAGCTTTAAAATACGACTTAGTAGAAAATGCACTTAGATCTCTAAATGCTGGTTGCAACATTGTTCTTTATTGTTCTGGAAAATACAATGAATCAGCAAAATTACTAAAAAACATACCTTATATAGATAAGTTTACACAAAAAAAAACATCAGAATTATATAAATTTTTAAGTTAATATTAATATATGGAATCAATTACCCGCAAACCAATCTCAGTGGAAATACCTAACTTTAGCGGACCTTTAGAGGTACTACTAGACTTAGCAAAGTCGCAGAAAGTCAATCTTGCGAATATTTCAATTACTCAATTAGCTGATCAATTTCTGAAATACATTAAAGAAACTGAAAAATTAAATTTAGAAGAAGCTTCAGAATTTCTTTTAATGGCAACATGGTTAGCATATTTAAAATCAAAACTTTTATTACCAGAGGAAGATGATGATGATTTTAAAGCTTTAGAAGTAGCAGAAAAATTGAAATTACAATTAAAAAAATTAGAACTTATAAGACTTCTTTCAGATCAACTGCTATCGAGAAAAAGAATAGGAAAAGATATTTTTTACAGAGGAATGAAGGGGGGAATACTTTCTAATAAAACCTCAATTTACGATATAAATCTTTATGAGCTTTTAAAGACTTATGCTGTAATTAATTCTCAAAAAGCTTTTCAAACTATTAATATACCTAAGTTACCAGTGTTAACTGCAGAGGCTGGAATAAAACAAATTAAAGATAATTTAGACAAATTAGATAACTGGCATGAGTTATATAAATTAATACCAAGTAATTTTTTTATTAACAAAAAATTTAAAAAAACTGGTATTGCAGGAATTTTTGCAGCGAGTTTAGAATTATCAAAAGAAGGAGTAATTGATATAATGCAAAAAAATATTTTTGATAAATTAATGATTAAAAGAACTAATAAATGAAAAAAAAAATAAGTAAAAACAATATAATAAAATTTCCCAAAAAATTTTCGAAAGTCGAACGTAAAGTAGAAGCTATTTTATTTGCAGCTTCTGAACCGCTTGATATTGAAACAATAGAAAAAAGATTGAATATGAGTTTAGATATAAACAAAGTTTTATCAAAAATACAAATTGATTATGAAAAAAGAGGTATCAATTTAATTTGCATTAGAAATAAATGGTCTTTTCGCACAGCTGAAGATTTATCTAAATCTATGGCTCTACAAAAAACAATTCAAAAAAAACTTTCTAAAGCAACGGTAGAAACTTTAGCCATAATAGTATACCACCAACCAGTAACTAGATCTGAGATTGAAGAAATAAGAGGTGTTGCATTTGGAACCAACACTTTAGAAATTTTACTTGAATTAGATTGGGTTAGACCTGCTGGAAGAAAAGATGTTCCTGGTAAGCCAATTCAATATGCTACAACTGAAAATTTTTTAAATCATTTTAATATTCAAAAATTATCAGATTTACCAACAATAGACGAACTGGGATCAGCCGGCCTAATTGATACATCCTCAATTGATTCATCAATATTCGGCACAGGAAAATTTTTTAAAGAACAGTCTTTGAGTAAAAAAGAGAACATCTACTCTGATATTGAGAAAGCAATTGACGATTCTTCAAATTCTGATGAATAAAGTTATTTATTTAAGGTAAATAATTGTATATAAATAAGTAATGAGTATTGGATTTTGGCAAATTGCTATTGTAGTCGTTTTAGTTGTTCTACTTTTTGGTAGAGGTAAGATTTCTGATTTAATGGGTGATGTTGCAAAAGGGATAAAAAGTTTTAAAAAAGGTATGTCTGATACACAAGATACTGATAATAATCCGGACGATAAAAATAATTCAAATAATAATTAATCTAAATGCCACAAATTGGTTGGTTCGAATTACTTGTAATAGTAATCATAGCAATATTAGTAATAGGTCCTAAAGAATTTCCTATTGTAGTAAGAAAGATTGGATCTTGGGTGGGAACTATTAAAAGATATATTGCTGATGTACAGCAAGGTATCAATGAAGCTACTAATTTAGAAGAAAATAATAAAAAACAAGAAGACAAAAATGACAATAAAAAAAACTGATTCAAATATTAGTTTTGTAGGTCATTTAACAGAACTTAGATCTAGACTTTTAAAATCTTTTATTTTTTTGATTGTAACTTTTATTTTATGTTATTATTTTGCTGAAAATATTTACAGTTTTCTTGTTAAACCATATTCCGATGCAATTATAGAAAACAATTTAGATAGAAGATTAATTTTTACTGCATTACACGAAGCATTTTTAACTTATTTAAAAGTTGCTTTCTTTTCTGCTTTTTTTTTAACAAGCCCAATATTTTTAACTCAAATATGGAAATTTATAGCACCTGGATTATATCAAAATGAAAAAAAAGCATTGATACCTTATTTAATTGCAACACCTTTACTATTTTTATTTGGTGGTTTGCTTGTTTATTGCTTTATTATGCCTTTAGCTATAAAATTTTTTCTTAGTTTCGAGTCTATAGGAAGTGCCAATAGTATCGCAATACAGTTAGAAGCAAAAGTAAATGAATATTTATCTTTAGTAATGAGATTGATATTTGCTTTTGGTATAAGTTTTCAACTACCAGTAGTCTTAAGTTTACTTGCTAGAATAGGAGTTGTTGACTCAAATTATTTAAAATTAAGAAGAAAGTATGTTGTTGTAATAATTTTTGCTATTGCAGCAATCTTAACTCCACCTGATCCAATTACTCAAATTGGTTTAGCTTTACCATTATTATTGTTATATGAACTATCAATCATTACTGTTAAGTTTATTGAAAAGAAAAAGAATGCATAATTTAAAAGATATTAGAAAAAATATAGATATTTTTAAAAAAAAAATTTCATCTAGAAATGATAAGATAGACTTTGATAAATTAATTTTATTAGATAAAAAAAATCGTGAGTTAATTCAAAAAAAAGAAAATTTTGAAAGGGATAAAAAAATATTATCTAAATCTAAAGATAAAAAAAATTTTGAGCAATCAAAAATACTTACCAAACATATTAATGATCTGACAAAAGAACAAGAGTCTTTACAGGATAATATTAATATTTTACTTCATAATATACCTAATATTCCTTCTGTTGATGTACCAGTCGGCAAAGATGAAAAGTCAAATAAAATAATTAAAAAAGTTGGAAAGATACGTGATTTTAATTTTTCAATTAAATCACATGAAAAAATCGGTGAACTAACTGGTGAAATGGATTTTGAAACCTCAAATAAACTTTCTGGCTCAAGATTTGTAGTATTAAAAAACAATTTAGCTTTACTAGAAAGAGCATTAATAAATTTTATGATAGATACACATACACAAAAGTTTGGTTATACAGAAATTTCTCCTCCAATAATTGTTAATGAAGAGGTTATGTTTGGAACCGGTCAATTACCAAAATTCGAGGATGATCAATACGAATTAAAACTTATTAATGACTCAAAAAGAAAGTTTTTAATTCCAACTGCTGAAGTTGTTTTAACTAATTTAGTGAGATGTTCAACTTTAGATATTAAAGATCTTCCTTTAAGATATGTTGCCTCAACACCTTGTTTTAGAAAAGAGGCAGGAAGTTATGGAAAAGACACAAAAGGATTGATGCGTCAACATCAATTTTATAAAGTTGAACTTGTTAGTATTGTTGAACCAAAAAAGTGCAATGATGAATTAGAAAGAATGCTTAATTGCGCAGAAGATATTTTAAAATTATTAAATATACCGTACCAAACAGTTATGCTTTCAACTGGTGATATGGGTTTTAGTGCTGAAAAAACATACGATATTGAGTCTTGGATTCCATCTGAAAAAAAATACAGAGAAATTTCTAGTTGCTCATCTTGTGGTACATTTCAAGCGAGAAGAATGGGAGCAAAGTATAAATCTACTGAAGGCACTAATTATTTAGCAACTTTAAATGGATCAGGTTTAGCTGTTGGTAGATTGATGATTTCTTTAATGGAAAATAATCAAAATGAAGATGGAAGTGTTGCAATACCCGATGTTTTAAAAAAATATATGAATAATTTAAATGAAATTTAATTATTATTTCCTTGTTTAATTAATTCTTTTATTATAATTATTCAGCTATTATGAATGGACAAGGAATAGCACAATTTATACCTTTAATATTAATTTTTGTAATATTTTATTTTTTTCTAATAAGACCTCAACAAAAAAGAGTCAAAGACCATAAAGCTATGGTTCAAGGTCTTAAAAGAGGAGATGAAATAATTACCTCTGGTGGCATAATCGGAATTGTCGATAGAGTAATGGAAGACGACAGAATAGAAGTTATATTAACTGATAATGTAAAAGTTCAGATAATTAAATCTACAATTACAAGCTTGCTAAAAAAAGAAGAAATAAAAAAATAATTTTTTCTAGTGTTAAATTTTTCAAAAATAAAAGTCTTATTTATTTATCTTTTTATTATAACACTCGTTTTTTTATCTAGTTTAAATTTTCAAAATGATGAAAATGTACTTATTGATAAAAAAGTTAACCTCGGTCTTGATTTACAAGGAGGGTCATATTTATTATTAGAAATAGATACAAATCCTCTTATAAGTGAAAGAATTCAAAATAAGGTTATACCGCTAAAAAATTTTTTAAATGATAATGAATTTAAATATTCTAATTTTTCAATAAATTCTAAAAATATAAGTTTTGAGATTGAAGATAAAAATTTGAAAAAATTTGAAATGAAATTTTTTTCTAAAAAAGAAAATTTACTGAATCCATTTATTAATCA
>MDTB01211204.1_pt1 | contig 14108 bp, 8 predicted proteins | sample 811161 | NCBI WGS metagenome assembly MDTB01 (sample SAMN05326650, study PRJNA326480) | marine metagenome | isolation source: seawater | place: Mediterranean Sea | collected 2009
AGGGGGCCGTCACCATATTCTTTGAATCCGAACATTCCATAAAGGTAACCATCTTTGACAAGCGGAGTGCTCCAGTGATTGGTGACAGGCTTGTTGCCTTCTAAGAACCAGAGCTCTTTGGTGCTATTATCGGCGGCAATTTCAATGGCAGTCGAACCGACTCCATAACCTGCGGCAAAGTAAACAATGTTGTCCTCGACGACGGCCGATGCTGCTGTTGAAACTTTATAAGGAAATTTATGCATCCACAGTTCTTTTCCATTCTTTGGATTAATTGATACAATTCCCTTTTGGGTAAAAAATAGGATTTGTCTTTGTTGGTTGATGTCTGATGCGATTGGCGTTGCGTGCGTCATCAAATAGTCTCCTGACTTCCATTTGATTTTTCCATTGGATTTATCAAAAGCCAGAAATGATTGCCCTGGTCCACCTCCTTGAACAATGACAAGGTCCCCTTCGATTAATGGAGCCGCGGCATTTTCCCATCTAATGTTTCGACCCTTGTGAGATTTAATAACTTCAACTGACCAAACCTCCTCGCCGTCCTCTGCAGATAGGCAAATTAATCTCATGTCACTCGTGTAAGCATACACTTTACCATCAGAGTAAGACGGAGTCGTTCTTGGTCCATCACCTCCTTTGTTGTCTCTAGTTCCAGCATTTCCGCCTCCATTATCGACTCGCCATAAATCAAGATTAGCTTTCCATCGAGTTTCACCTGTATTGGCATCGAAAGAAATACAGACCTCACTAGGTATACCATCAATTTCTTCACTGATGTTGGTGTAAGCGGCTCCATCGGCAAGAATCATTGAGCTGAATCCTGTTGGAGTCATTGCTGACCATAATTTCTTAGGTTCCTTACTGTCCCAGTCAGTGTTTGGAATCTTTTCCTCAGTCGTTCGGTTAGAATTTATTCCATGATATTGAGGCCAGTCTTTTGCTTGGGCTGATAATATTAAGATAATTGGAAGAATAGATAGGGAACTGTACTTCATAATGGTCATAATTCTTAATATTACTAAGTTATGGGTCAAGTTCAATGTGCTCTTTGCTGGTCAAATTGAGATAACCTATTTAAAGTAAGGGATGCATTTCAGGATATTTTTTGCTCTCTCTCTGCTCGTCGGCCAGAATTTTCTTATTGCTGACGAAGAATCGGTAAAAGCTTTTAAGGATAATCGGCCTAATATTATATTTTTTCTGACTGATGATCAGAGAAATGACTTCCTTGGTTGTACGGGTCATCCCATCGTCAAAACTCCAAATATTGATAAGCTTGCAGCTGACGGGAGGCTTTTTGATAATGCTTTTGTGAGCACTTCGATATGTGCCGCGAGCCGAGCGACACTTTTGACTGGGCTCTATGAGAGAACGCACCGTTTTACTTTTGGCACTCCACCCATTGCCAATATTCATACTAGTCAGAGCTATCCCGCTTTACTTAAAAAAGAAGGATACTTGACTGGCTTCATTGGCAAGTTTGGTATCAAAATTCGCAAAGGTGCTAAGGAAGCGATGTTTGATAGTTTCGTCCCGCTTAATCGTAGCCCCTACTTTCACAAGCAGAAGGATGGCTCTTTGAGACATGAGACTCAGGTAGCCGCCGACAGAGCGATTGACTTTATTGCACAAGCCAAAAAAGAAGCTGAGCCATTTTGCCTCAGCGTTAGCTTCAATGCTTCTCACGCCGAAGACGGAGATAAGAAAAATCATTTCCCGTACCCTAAAGTTGTAGGCTCTCTTTATGAGGGTGTAAAAATGCCGCGGCCTAAATTGTCAGATCCAAAAGTCTTTGAGTCTCAGCCTGAATTTCTTCGAAAATCGATGAACCGTGATCGCTATTTCTGGAGATGGGATACGGAGGAAAAGTATCAGAACAACATGAGAAATTATCTTCGTATGATTAGCGGTATTGATCATGCGATTGGCCGAGTCATTAAAGAGCTCGATTCTCAAGGTATGGCAGATAATACGGTAATAATTTATATGGCTGATAATGGATACTACGCTGCCTCTCGAGGCTTTGCTGGTAAGTGGTCTCATTATGAGGAGTCACAGAGGGTGCCGCTTATTATTTTCGATCCGAGAGCTAAGAAAGAGGCTCGAGGTAAGATAGAGAAGGGGATCGCATTAAACGTTGATATTGCTCCTACGATAGTAGCTCTCGCGGGTGCGCGTATGCCTCAAGGTTATCAAGGTCGATCCTTAACAGCTTCTCTCGAGGGAAGTCCAGAGGCAAAGGCGCCTGGAGACTTTTTCTGTGAGCACAGGATGAATAATAGATCCATTCCTAAGTGGGAAGGGGTCCGCGGGGAGCGTTACAAATATGCTCGTTATTATGAGCAAGATCCACCTTATGAGTTTCTTCATGACCTTACATCAGATCCAATGGAGCTAAAGAATTTGGTCAAGGACCCTGCTCATAAAGAAAAGCTTGAGGAACTTAGAAAAAGATGTGCTCTTCTTAGCACTAAGTACGATAATCAAGCCAAAGATGATTCTCAGAAAGTTTTAAAGAAAGTCCAATTTGGGCTACTTGATGCCGGAAACCATGGCGGTACAGAGGATGCCATCACTGAGGCCCTAGCTCTGGATCCTGATAGCAAAGAGGCGCTACTTGCTCGGGCGGATATGTATGAAAGAAAAGGCAACTTTGGAAAAGCGCTCATCGATATTGATAAACTTGTAGAAGCTCTCCCTGGCGTTGATCAATTACGACAGAGGCGAGGAGTCACACGGTTTTTTCATGGTGATATGAAGGGAGCTATTGCTGATTTTGATTTTTACCTTAAGAATAATCCTGCCCGTGAACCGCACCATTGGCAAAGAGGGCTCGCTTACTATTATGCTGGTGAGTATGAAAAAGGAGTCAAGCAGTTCGAGATTCATCAGGATGTGAATTCTAATGATGTCGAGAACTCGGTCTGGCATTTCTTATGTGTTAATAAAATTAAAGGTTTTGAAGTGGCCAGAAAGAGTCTCATTGATATCAAGGGAGATGGTCGTGTCCCGATGGCTCAGGTGCAGAAGCTTTTTGCAGGTAAACTTGAACCTAAGGATGTTCTTGATGCGGCTAATGCTGGTGATCCTTCACCTGACGAATTACGTAATCGGTTATGCTATGCTTACTTGTACTTAGGTCTTTATTATGAGGCTAAGGGAGATTTGAAGAGGTCTCTCGAAAATATTAAAAAATCAGCCATTGATCACTCCATGCCGCATTATATGGGTGAGGTTTCACGCGTTCATTTGAGAGCAAGAACCAAGTAAAATTTTTGGATTAGTTGATGCTAAATTACCTTGCGGTGAATCTTCGAGTGATTTATTATCTCAACCCTCACTACTTCTCATTCAAGGCAATAGCTTAAGTGTAAAGGGGTGTTAGCTCAGTTGGTAGAGCGCTTCAATGGCATTGAAGAGGTCAGCGGTTCGATTCCGCTACACTCCACTTGATTTGTTTTTCACTATAAGAAATTTATACCTAATTATAATCTTAGTCGAATTTTATAATAGGTTAGTGTTCATCGGAGAGCTATGCTCATATAAATTAATTTAAAAATCATAAATGCAATTTAAAGTCAGTCGAGACGATCAGGAATATGGCCCTTATACAATAGAGGAGCTCAGCCAATATGTTAGTGAAGGTAGCCTTCTGCCAAATGACTATGTTCATAACGGAATGGAATGGGTGCCTTTAAGTGAGTTTTTAAAGAATCCTCATAAAGCCACGACAACGGTTCAATCAGTTTCGAGTGTTGCTAAGGCTCAACCACAAATCAATTACACCAAGAGCAAGTACAATCCTGAAGATTCTGGCAGCGAATCAAAAAATAGTCTCAAATCAATAGTCGGTGCAATTATTGTCATTGCCCTTCTGGGATACAATTTTTTTTCAAATCGGGATACAGAAAAGGCAGAAAAATTTAATAATGAGCTTGTTACTTTATTAGAGGATTACACATTTAAACTTGATTCTTTAGACGCTGAAATTGAAGGAGATAATTACTTAAGTAAATGGGGAGCTATGATTAATAAAACTCGTCAGGAGATAGAAGAGGTGCCGTTTTATGAAGGTAAAAAAGGATTAGGTATTGAAATAAAAAATACCATTATTGAATATTTGGATTTACAGAAAAAATTCGTAAAGCAGGGCTTAAATATTACTTCTAAAGAAGAGGCGATAAAATTTGATGAGAATGAAAGTTTTGAAAATGATTTGGACAAACTATTTATTCAACTTCAGGAACTGCAAAAACAATATGCCAAAAATAATAACTTGGAGTTGAAATAAAACTGACAGTACTAAAAATCAATACCACTTATTAGAAAATTAATAAACTAAGAAGCTAGAAGATGAGTGTTATAGTGTTCGCCTTACTGTAATTATTTTAAAGATCATATAAAAATGCAATTTAGAGTTAGTAGAGATAATCAGGAATATGGTCCTTATACAATAGAAGAGCTCACCCAATATGTTAACGAAGGTAGTCTTTTACCAAATGACTATGTTCATAACGGAATGGAATGGGTGCACTTAAGTGAGTTTTTAAAGAATCCTCATAGAGCTGCGACGTCGATGCACTCAGTTTCAAGTGCTGCTAATGCAAAACCAGATTGGAACTCTTCTACAAGCAGAGCTAGTTCAATAGATTTTGTGGGCATTATTGGTAAGTTTATTAAATGGGGGGCTTTGTCTGCGATTGTTTTTTTCGGTGTCTACTATTTATCGACATTTATGCTGAAGAATACATATGTGAAAGTGGAGCGACCTACATCAAGTAAGTTCTCTCTTTCTGGAGACATTCTTTACCATGAGGGCTCTCCTTATACTGGTACCAAATCTGAATTCTATCCTAATGGAGAGAAAAAGGCAGAAATGTATTATAAAAATGGTAGACGTTTCGGAATTTCAACTGCGTGGCATGAAAACGGTAAGAAGAGAGCACAAGTAAATTTTAAGAACGGCCTTCCAGAGGGGCGTTCAATAATTTGGTATGAAAGCGGCTTGGTGAAAAAAATGGATATGTCTTTTGAAAAAGGTATACCTGATGGAGAAGCGAAATATTGGTATGATAATGATCAGTTGCTTTACGACGCTGTTTACAATGATGGAATTCCTGAGAGTATGAAAGGTTGGCGTGAAAATGGTGATTCATGGTTTCACTATGAGTTTAAAAGTAAAAATATAGTTGATAAAACATGGAATACAAAAGGAGAACTACTTGATTCCAAAGGCTTGGAAGCGACTCAAGAAATGGATAAATTCCAGAAAATTGTAGAGGAAAATTTTAAAGAGACACTTTGGGTTATTTCATTATAGGAGCTAAATAAAGTTGAGATAGAAATTGATGCTTAAAGATACAGAACGAGCTTTTAAAGTATAAAGAATAATAGGTTTTCTCCCACTCTGGAGAGAAAGAAGTTCGATTACTGGACGATAGCTTGGTTGATGTTATCATGCGCTTACTTATGGATATTATTAATAAAACCAAAAAGCCGCTTAAGATTCCGCTACCAGGTGGGAAAAAGCTCTTTTTGGGACCTGGAAAAACTGGGCAGGTAAACGCCAAAGCTCTGCAGCATCCTCCGTTGGTAAAGCTTATTGAAGCTGGTGATGTTGAGTCTGGAGGGGTAACAGAGACACGCCTTGGGGGTGGAACTGACAAGGGAGGAAATTCTAGTGGGCTTCGTCGTGGGTCAACTGGTGCCATGCGTCAGTCCGGGGACCGTTGAAGAGATTTAAATTATTTTAGCTCACTATTCCCAAAATTTGCCAATTAGAAAATGTTGGGGAAAGATTGAATTATTATTCTGATTTTGGAGTTTCTGAGTTTGTAGGTGGGGCTGCTGAAGCTCCTAGTATTTCCTTAAACTTTTCTCTTTGTCTGGCGCTCAAATCAGTGGCTTGGAGTGCTGATCATGCCGCATTTGGATCAACATTATGCCAACCTTCGATGACCTCCTCCATGAGGTGAGTTTGATAGCCTTCGTTTCCAACACTGTTTGCCCATGAGAATGCCGCAGCTGGATCACTGTCTGAGATGTTTCTCACTAATTCACCTGCAGCTGCGTCACGGGCTTCGCCGATTGGCATTTCAGCAATCCATTCACTGGCCGACAAGCTATCATATTTTAGCCATCTGTCAGCGACTCGCTCAACGGCTTGACGGCGAATGTTATCAGACTCAGTGAGCTCAACAGCCCATTCTGCTGCTGCCTGTGGATTGGCAGAGGCCCACCTGTCTGCAACTCTCTGAGCTGCTTCATGCTTGATGTGATGTGATTCAGGAAGGTCAGCAATCCATTCGGCGGCTTCATTAGGATTGGTAGAAGCCCACCTTTCAGCTACCTCACTGGCGATGTCTCTATGAAGCCTTCCTCCGGTCCCATCACCTGATAGAGAAGAAGATATTTCTGATAATAGTCCGGCTGCTTGCTTTGGGTCGTGGTCGGCAATTTCCTCAATAATTGCTCTAGTGGCACGATTCCTGTCTTCGCCCTGCATGCTTAATGCCCATTCTAAACTTTCTGCAGTTTCTTGACGAGACCAGCGACGGGCAACGGATTCAATGACTCCGTGCCTTTCGTATGGGTTTTTAATCTCAAGAGCAAAAGCACTCGCGGAGCTAGGATCAGTTCTTGCCCAAACGCCAGCAGATCCTCTCAAAGCACGTTGGCGAAGCGCTGGGTCTTGAAGGCTCATGGCCCAATCGATGGCAGCTTGCTGATCTTGTTCAGCCCAGATGTGGCCAGTTGCGTGGACTAAGTCAAGGCTTCGTCGTGACTTAGGAATTTCAGTTACATAATTAGCTGCACCTGTTGGATCAGTCCTTGCCCAACCATGAACAATTTCTTCGACAGCAATGGACTGCTCAGAGGGAATTAATGAGTCAGACCAGGCGAGTGCTGCTTTTGGGTCTTTACGCCCCCAGTGAGAGGCGACGCGGTGTATGAATTCACGACGTTTCCTGCCAGCGGGTAATTGTTCGAGTACTGAGGAGACTTGTGCCGCAGTGATGCGCTTTCCTCTATCTATTTGGTTTATGATATTATCGACTGGGTCTCTTGTTTGATCATCAAAAGGATTCTCATTATCTTCCGAATCCTCACGGTCGTTGCCACTATCTTGTTGAGAGGAGGAGTAATTTGATTCAGTTCTACCTTTCCCATTTAAGGTATTTTCTTTTGCCGACTTATTAATAACCTTGGCAGAATCTTCTGAACCAGATGAAATGATAAAACGCTCGACAACAACCCCAAAACTAAAAGATGCCATCACGATAATTATCAGGCTTACTTTGAGGTTCATATTATTACCGTTCTTGTTTTTAATCGACTATTCGAGATCGTTTAATTTTCGCTTCTCAGGATCAATGTGTCAATGATCACTTCCTAAGTCTTATCTGAAGAATTAAGAATAATGTAATTCTTTTTGAGTTTAAGAATTACCTAGATCTTAAAAGTCTTATCTTTTCCCATCCAAAATTTAGGATCACCTATTTTTTTATACTGTCCGGAGCTTATGGCTTGAGCAATTCTTAATAGAGTGCCTGCAATAAGAAAAGTGATAATACCCCAAATAAAAGAAGATAAACTAGAGTTTTTGAACGCCAAGAACATGAGTATAGGCCCCACAAGTGTAGAAGCGACCGTAGCAATTGCGTAAAACGGCAATGCAAGGATACCTAGCCCAGCATTAACAAAACACCCTTGAGGATCTGGCTTTGATCCGCTCATTCCTTAGCCTAACACATTTCATTTTACTTTAAAGGTCTTATCTCTTCCCATCCACCGAGTTTTAATTATTACTAAATTATGGCTCGCTAACTTTTTATCCTATCACATCGGTCACGACATTGCCGTGCACATCAGTTAACCTGAAGCGCCTTCCTTGGAATCTGTAGGTTAACCTTTCATGATCAATTCCTGCGAGGTGAAGCCAAGTGGCTTGGATGTCATGTACGTGGACTGGATTTTCAGTAGCACTGAAGGCTAGGTCGTCACTAGCTCCATATGATATACCCGGCTTAACGCCTCCACCGGCCATCCAGATTGTATAAGCGTATGGGTGATGGTCTCTCCCCCACTTCTTCCTTTCATTGAGATTTCCTTGAAGGAATGGTGTTCTTCCAAATTCACCACCCCAAATAACTAAGGTGTCTTTTAGGAGGCCTCTTTGCTCAAGATCCTTTACGAGTGCGGCACTGGGTTGGTCAGTATCTTTACACTGAGTGTATAGCTCTGTAGTCAGGCTGCCGTGTTGGTCCCATCCGGCGTGCATGACTTGAACTGTTCTTGTTCCTCTTTCGACTAGACGCCTTGCCATGAGGCAATTGTAGGCAAAGGTGCCTGGTTCGTTGACTTGGGGCCCATACATGTCGAGTGTCTCCTTAGACTCGGTCGTAAAATCTGTCAGCTCAGGAACGCTTGCCTGCATCTTAAAAGCCATCTCGTATTGTGAAATTCTAGTCGCAATTTCAGGGTCACCGTATTCTTGGAGTTTGTGATGATTTAGTTCGGCAATACTATCGAGCCACTCTCTTCTCATCTCACGGCTCATTCCTTTAGGATTCTTCGCATAAAGGACAGGGTCTCTACTTCCTCTGAATAGAACCCCTTGGTGCTTGGATGGAAGAAAGCCACTGCCCCAGTAAAAATCATAGAAGATTTGACCACAAGTCGTTCCCTTGCTCACGGAAGTCATCACCACAAATCGTGGCAATTCTTCTGTTTCCGCACCAAGCCCATAAGCCATCCATGCACCTAGCGTTGGTCTTCCAGGTATTTGTCCTCCACTCAAAAGGAAGCTGATTCCGGGTGCATGATTCACAGCGTCGGTGTGCATTGATTTAACAAAGCAAATTTTGTCTGCTATTTCTGCAGTGTATGGAAGAAAATCGCTGACCCATGCCCCTGACTGTCCTCTTTGCTTGAAAGGTTCGACCGGAGCCAGCATTAACTTGCCGTTGGCCTTTCCGGTCATTGTACTGAAACGCTTGCCGCCCACGTAAGAATCCGGAATGGGTTTACCGTGCATCTCCATAATCTTTGGTTTGTAGTCAAAGAGATCGACATGCGTTGGTGCACCGTTTTGGAAAAGGTAAATAATATTTTTGGCCTTTGGTTTGAAGTGAGGGAGCCCCGGCAAGCCTCCAATAGCCTGCCTGTCATTGTCTGCGGCAAAGCCGCTATCATTAAGTAATCCTGATAAAGCAATCGTTCCTACCCCGGTTGCCGATTTACCAAAGAACTCTCGTCGAGTCAGATCGAGATGATTTTGCTGAAGTGGATTCATGATGCTTATAATTTCTTATTGCTTTGTAACTGCCTCGTCAAGATTCATGACGGCGAGCGAAGTTGCTGTCCATGCGGCATGTTCGATTTGATTAATTTTATCATTGATGGGCTTTTCACCGACCGAAAGGAATTGTGAAGCCGAGCCAGGATCTTTAGTGTAGCTTTGTCTTGATCTATTTAATGCTTTAAGAAGTATTTCTTGTTCTGATGCGATTGGTGCCCTAGCCAGCAATCTCTTAAAGATAAAATTAAGTCGATCCAAATCATTGTCATTGGTACTCGTGATTGCCATTTCTGCTAAAGCTCTTGAGGCTTCTACAAAGGTCACATCATTAAACATATAAAGGGCATGTAGAGGTGTGTTTGTAAGAAAAGGTTTCACATTACAAGTCGACCGGTTCGAATTATCAAAGAAAGCTGGCGGTGCTATTATTCTCCTCCAAAAAGTATAAAGTCCTCTCCTGTATAGGTTTTCGCCATTATCTCTAGAGTATCTTTTTTTGCCGAAAGACGCTTCTTCCCAGACGCCCTCTGGTTGATAGGTGTTGACTGGGTTTCCTCCAATCTTGGGTACTAGAAGACCACTCGCCGCGAGAGCATTGTCACGTAGCATCCATGAAGGCATTCTAAAACGTGGCCCTCTTGAAAGAAATCGATTATCTGGATCTAGCGAATAATTAGAATCACTTTCAGTCACTTTAGTGGCTTTGGAAGACTGTTTGTAAGTGTCACTATTCACAATTAGGCGCATCAGTTCTTTAACGTTCCAGCCTGATTCAATGAATGTCGTTGCCAAGTAATCAAGAATTTCTTGGTTGGCTGGTGTTTCACCTTGTGTCCCGAAATCTTCTGCAGTTTTCACGAGGCCAATACCGAAGATCTGTTGCCAGAACCGATTCACGATGACTCTGGAGGTTAACGGGTTGTCTGGGCTGATAATCCATTGGGCCAGTCCAAGTCGATTCTTGGGAAAATTTTCTTGCATAGGTGGAAGTGCATTTGGGATCCCCATGCTAACTTCTTCACCACGTTTTTCGTATGACCCTTTATCTAGAATGTAGGTGGTTCTGACCTTGTCCATATCCTTCATGATCATAACTTTTGGACCAGACTTTTTCTGATTGCTTAGTCTATCACTCAGTTCCTTTCTTTTTTGATTCAGTTCTGCAAGCTGAGCATCCAAATTCCTGGATCCTTTGTTTAGAGGGGCATCAGGTTTTTCACTAATTGATAATCTGAACCTTCCGAGATTGTGGTTAGCGTTTTGTGAATCGTGGCGTAAGACAAATTGGATGGTTGTTCCTTTTCCAGCAGTGATTTTTTCTTTGAGTCTAAAGACGGCTTCGTGATCTTTGTCTACGATTTTACCCTGGTGAACTGCCCAACCAGTTTGTGAGTTGCCATCATAGGTTGTGCTAATCTTATGAGAACCTTGTTCGAAAGTTGCTTCTGCTGACCCAATTATAAGCGGCACTGGTTCCTTCAGACCTTCCTTAATGATGGATGCCTCAAACCCAGTCAGTACAAAGTTTCCACTATCTGATCGAGCAAGTCCTCCTCCTGTCATTGTTGGGTCCATAAGAGCCTCCAGTCTTAATGAACTAATTTCAGAAATATCAGTTTTTGCCTTGATTGTATAAGTGTCATTTTTTGGATTCTCACCGCTAGCGAGAATTGAATAATCTTTTTGGACGGTAAGTTTTTGGGTGTTCGCTTTGAAGTCGTCAGGGGAGAGGATTTTCCAATTCGGGTCTTCTTTGATCTGGGGGCCCTCATTTTCGACTGTAATTTTTCGTTCTTTGATTTTTTTATCTAAAGCTCGCAGTTCACCTTCGGTGTTTTTGATTTCCTCTTTTTGTTCATCTGATTGAACGAGAAGAACGGGTTCCATCTGACCGCTTCTTCCTCCACCATTAAGAGGTGTCTGGTTGAAGAATGCACTCAGCTGATAATATTCTTTTTGAGTGATTGGATCAAATTTGTGATCGTGGCAACGGCAACAATTAAAAGTCAGGCCCATCCAAACGGTTCCCGTTGTTTCCGTCATGTCCATGACATAGTCGACGCGATTTTCTTCAGCAATTCGGCCGCCTTCGCCATTGATAGGATGATTGCGTAGGAAACCAGTCGCGAGTTTTTGTTCTTCTGTAGCATTTGGAAGAAGGTCACCTGCAATTTGCCATACTGTAAATTTGTCAAAAGGCATGTTTTCATTGAAGGCCTTAATGACCCAATCCCTCCAAGGCCACATTGTACGTTCACTGTCTCCTTGGTAGCCATTACTATCAGCATAGCGTGAGGCATCGAGCCAATCCCAAGTCATTCTTTCACCGTATGCTTTGGAATTAAGTAAATCTGTGACAAGATTGTCGTAAGCTTCTGGCGAGTTATCGTTAACAAATTTATCTATTTTATCAGGGGAGGGAGGTAATCCAGTTAAGTCTAGGCTTAACCTTCTAATTAAAGTTTCTGGGTCGGCCTGAGGTGATTGACTGAAATTGGAATCTTTGAGTGTTTTTTGTACTAACTCATCAATGGGGTGTTGGGTTTTTATTAATTTGGGTTTTTCAGCTTTAATAAAAGCCCAGTGCTCATCATACTTTGCACCTGATTTGATCCATTCTGTTAAAAGTTTTTTTTGGTCTTCAGTTAATTTTATTTTTGCTTCCGGAGGAGGCATGACCTCGTCCGGGTCATCAGAAATGATTCGATGATAGAGTTCGCTCTCTTCTGGATTATTAGGAACAATTGCAATAGACCCGTTCTTCTCAGTCGTTGCGTCTTTAAAATCATCAAGACGAAGCTTTGCCTTCCTTTTATTTTCGTCAGGCCCGTGGCAGTAGTAGCAGTTTTCTGAAAGTATGGGCTTAATGTCTTTGTTAAAGTCAATTTCTGCCAGTACCACTCCTGACACTTTTAAATACAGTGCTGTACCTAGTATAATTGCGAGAAACTTCATCAGTTGGGAAATTATTTTATTTATTGTACGTAATTCCTATGTGAATGGAATACTGTTCCTAAAGGAAATAACGTTTTTTTGTATTTTTATAAATAAAATATATGGCGCAATTATAGCTAATATTACTTTATTCTGTAACGTTTAGTCTTAGAAAAGTGGATTTTATCGAAGATTCGAGCACTGGGTCAGAGAATTTGAATCTTTTTATGACTAAGCCGTCAGCGCCAACTCTTTCGGTTCCTATCTGATCTTCATTGTCTTTCCAACTAACTAAATCTTTACTGCTTTGAATCACTATATTTACATTTCGGTCTCCTGGAGCCATTGAAAACTCAATGAATAAATAAGGCTTACCATTTGCTGTATCGATTTCGACGATCGGTTTAATAGGAGAGCTTTGAAATTCTTTTGGTGAAAATCCTAAGGCGAATTCTGTAAAGTTATTAAGCCCGTCCATGTCAGGGTCAGCGCCGGCACCAGATATTGCTGGGTCTGAATTTTCATTTTCTGTGAAATATTCTGACTTCCATTCATCGAAACTTTGATTTCCTTTTAAACTGCCTCCGACTTGAGCTGATGCTTTCCAATTTGCTCCATTGCCATTGTCCTTAGACGGATCGATGATTTGGATTGAATGCCCATCCAGATCGTCCAAGACTGGCCATGGAGAATCTTGGTCGTAAGAATAATCCTGTATGGGCAATCCATCGGTTCCAATGAGTCTAATTCTTTCACCGCTGTTATTGAGTTGCCCAGTGTACTGACCGGCAAATGAGGAAATCGCACCATTTCTCAAAGTGAACGCCGCTTCATTACTTACAATGATAAGGCTAGACCTGGGATCAAGGGAGCTAATAGTTGATTCAGTAAAATCAAAATAAACACCGTCAGAGAAGCGAACTCCATCCATGGATATTGGCAGGTTGCTAATATTTTTTAATTTGATGAATTCGAACATATCCCCATCATCAAAGCCTGCAGTCTTTTCTTCCTCAGAGGCTCCTATAGGGTTGTAAAGCATTTCAACAATTGCAAGATTATCCGATGATGCCGCTACTGTATCGACGGTGAAGGATGCAGAAGTTACTGCGCTCCATTCGTTATTATTAAGGCTTCGTGCCTTTACTGTTATGGGCTCTGTTATTTTTAACGGTTTATTGAGTGGGTTTGTTCTAGTTGCATCTAGTTGGAGTTCCATAACCATATCACTGCTTGCTCTTGATCCATTATGCATTTCAACGGCAATGATGTTGGTGCCTTCAGTGAGTGTATTTGCATTTACGATATATTCATCCAAATCCCCTTCATTGAGGTCACTCGAATCATTATCTGAAGTTGTTTCAAATGTAGCGTTCTCGGGCAAGTTGGAATCTCTGAAAATTTCTTTTCCATTTAAATATACAGCGCCACCCCCATCAGCCATAATTTTCAATCGAAGTTCATAATGGCTTTCTGCATCTTCGATCTCGAAACTCTTTCTAAAGTAAGTTGTGATTTGTCTTGGCCTTGGGTTGATCTCCGTCTCTAGGGAAATATTTACTCTGGGAACTTTTGCCGTATCCGAGATGTTGCCGAATCCAAGAGGGGATGAACCTTCATTCCATGCCGTGTCATCATATTCAGGCTCTTTCCAGGTAGCCCCTAGATCACCGTTTGAATCACTGTATTTCCAACTTGAATTCAAGGGTAACAGCGTAACGTCAACACTTGAACCTGATTGGTTAATGGCGTTTGAGTTAATTGATCCTCCAAGATTTCTTGGATCAGAACCATCAGTGGTATAGTAAATAGTTCCTTTTTCGTTTGTGATAGCGAGGTTGTAACCCTCTTCAACGCTACCACCGAATTG